>MDTC01238954.1_pt1 | contig 14113 bp, 17 predicted proteins | sample 811181 | NCBI WGS metagenome assembly MDTC01 (sample SAMN05326644, study PRJNA326480) | marine metagenome | isolation source: seawater | place: Pacific Ocean: North | collected 2011
AAACTTATTATCATTTATGTCTTTGCATTGAAAAATAACTGTTCCAACGTCTTCACCTTGTCCCTCGTGACCACCACATATTTCATATTCTTTATCTTGAAAAGCCTTTAGTTTTTGCAAATCCTTTGATCTATAATTGGGTGAATATTTTCCTTGGATATTTCTTAAAATTAAACCTTCATACCCATCTTCAACAAATTTGTCATGCATTTCCTGTATTTGTCCAGTATTTTTAATGGATGTTGTTCTAACTATTGTTATGTTTGATGTTGATTGAAGCTCGCAAAGTTTTTTCATCCTAGAATCGTTATTTTCATCAGTTTTGGACAAATCGAAAATATCAAATACATGGAATTTTATTTTGAATCTATTATTGTCAAGTTTCTTGCTTGTTCGACAAAGTCCACTAATTTCTTCAAATTTCAAATCAAATGTAAACAATTCACCATCAATGTAAACATTTGGATCATCTGGAAGAATATTGTTCAAATCTTTAGCTATATGTTCCATATGATGAATTTCTTTACCATTACGCGAATATAGATTTATTCCAGAATTTGTCTTAACTGCAATCATTCTAACTCCATCAAGTTTTGGCTGAACAAAACAGGGTAGTTTAATATCCTTGCCTCGTTTTGTATAATCATGTGCAAGCATTGGAAGAGGTACTTGTTGCTTAGTTTCAAGAGATTCAGAGTACCCTTTTTGTACCTGTTTTACCCACAATGATTTTGATTCATTTAATGCTTGTTCTTCAATTGAAGTTTCGTTTTTTTTCCCAATATTTTTACCGGAAGTTATATGTTTTTCAGAAGTTTGCATTTTCCCATCAATATAGCCAAACTTCCTTACAATTGTGCAGGTTTTATCTTCATTATGTCTAACTTTGATCTCCCATTCTTTTGCTTTTCCATTAGATGACAAAGCGTAAAGTATAGGGAAAGTCATTAGAACTCCAGTTTATAAATAAAATACTCAATTCTTTATGTGGATATTATTTATAAATATTATAAAATTGTAAATAAAATTTAATCTAAATTTATTCTGTTATCTAAAGTTCAACATCAGTATCTTCAATTGTAAGTACACTTGCGACCTGTGTAGCTTTGTGAATGACAAGGTCAATGTCGTTTGATAAAGCTTTCATGAACTGATCATGTTGCTCTAACTGAAGTCTCATGGTTTCTGTTGCCGGTTCGACACAGAAGCCTTGTGTAGTGAGTTTATGCAACTTAGTTGAAACTTCATTAAGTTTTCCAACATTTGAGAATAATTTGTTTATTACATTTGTAAGATGCGTCAATTTTAGTTCCAATTCTTTCTCTTGATCAACGGTTTCGGTGTCAGAACTCATTTTCCTGTAATCTATTGTAAATCAAATTCTTTAAGTAAATAACAATTATAATATTAATGATATAAGATGAATAGACTTGAGATATACAAATATTTAGCAAGTCATGATGATGTACGCAAAATTACGAACAACGATTTATATATGGCACAAAAGGAATATTACAAAAATGCTAAGCCAGACAATACATTTGACACATATAAATTCATAGCAAGTAACATGAAGGAAATAGTCGATTCGAAAGAAATAGAATTGACGAGAGGTGATGTGAATGTTAACATTAAGTATAAAAAGAATGAAAGTTATTTAATAAAAAACGGACATATAGATGAAATAGCTTGCCTGAATTATTTAATAAACAACGAAACTTTCATAATAAATACAAAAGAATTCGATGTAGAAACATATTATGCAATATATAATGATTTAGTCGATAATTATAATTCTATAAATGATTCAAAGAACGAAAGTATAAGAGATCTGACATTAAAATTTTATATAACATATGGATTTTTTCACAATATATTGTTGACTGAAGTAAATCCGTTGATATTTTCAGCTTCATATATGGATTATTTTATCAGTAGGGACAGAAGCAAAGATAATGAAATATTGGAGCATTATTATAAAACATATATGACAAATAATTACAAATTTATATTTGATCCAATTGTGTATATAGCAAGTAACTATGAAGAACTGAAGGATTTCGTTACTTGTAAAGGAAAAGTTGATGAGGAACGAGCTGCAAAGCATTATATAAGACAGGGTTATAATAGAAAAATGCCCATATGCAAATTCGATAAATTTAAATACCTTGCTAATAATTATCGAAGAATAAAAGAGTGTATGAAGATTAAAAACGCAAACATTATTTATGATATAAATAGACTAACTGTAAGAAGTGTAGCGCAGAATTTCTTGAATCATAAAGGTAAAACGAAACTGGATAAATTTAATGCGGCAGTCTTTGTAAAAACATATGTGCAAGACTCTGATGTAAACTTTGATAATAAATTAAGTAATGAAAATGCTCATGAATATTTTGTGAGAGCGTATTGTAATAATCAAACAATAAGATATCATAAAACTCATGCATATACCTTAACCAAATTCTTAAAGGAAAGGGCCTTTGATGGATCTAAACAAGTTCCATTTCATACATTGAGAATGGTGTTGACAAAATTTACATAAAAATTTTACATTGAAATTTTTTGTTTTGTATACTTAATGAACAAGCCTCAAATACAGGTCAAACGAAGTGATAAAAACAAGATTGTTTTTAGATTCGAAGGACCACAATTGAATACACCAGTATTTAATTCAAACAGACAACTTGTAGCATATAATATTAAGCCACCGGTAGTAAAACGAAATAAACAAGAAATAAAGGTAATTTCTTCAAAGAATTTAAGTGTGAAGGATACTTTGGAAGCCAGATATACAAAGAAGAGAGCAAAAGAAGTTATGCTAGAAGCTATACAAGCAGTAATGAAGCAACCACAGTTGAAAGGGAAAAATAATCAAAAACTCAATGCAATAAAAAGAATTGTATGTTCCTAAAAAAATGGTCGGTGTTCTAAAGTATTACTTCCTTTGATGCTAGAATTGACTGATCTTTGCAATAATTCTGGAGGTTTTTGCGAATCTTTAAGAAACATTTTGTATGAATTGATTTCTGAAACTATCAATGGTGTAGATAATCTTAAAACGATTTCATTTAATTTGTTCACCTCTTGAGTACACTTTGAAGTTGTATTCCTAGCGTATTCTTGATAAACTCGTAACATGATATGATAAAGTTCATTAGAATCTTGATTATCAATTGAAAAGCCACTTTCTTTATGAACACGGATTTTCAAAGTTTTTTGGAGTATAGCAATATTTACATCAGAGAAATAACATTGCAATAGGTTGTTTTTCTCCAGTTTGAGTTGAATAAGAGCTTGATGAACAAAATTGTCACATGAAATGCAACTCATTATAATAACAAATAATAATAAAATTTTCGTAAAATTCACATAAAGACTTGAGAGGATGAAAACATAAGACTTGAAAAATGTCTGTGAATAAAGAAGTTGATTTGGAAGAGTGCTTTGAACAAATGTTAAGATTGAATAACGTTCAAGTGCAGCAGTCTTCTGAATCAAAGATTTGTTGCAGTACTCGTGACATAATTTATGATTATAAAAACGGTTCTACAGTATGCAGGAATTGTGGTGTTGTTGATGAAACTAATTTCATTGATGAAAGTGCTGAATGGACGTTTGGTGGAGAAGAATCAGTTTATGGTAAAGATCCTTCAAGATGTGGAATGCCAACCAATGAAATGTTGCCAAACAGTTCAATATCGACAAAAATTCAAGCTTCATACAAGGACCCCAAGTTCAAAATGCTAAACAGAATACATGAACAAACATCGATGGACTATAAGGAGAGGGCAAGATATCACGTTTTTGAAAGAATAAATAAAATTGGGATCGAAAATGGAAATTTACCAATACATGTAGTTGAAAAAGCAAAGTATTTTTATATGAAACTTGCTGAAAAAAAACTTTCTAGGGGAAATATTAGAAAAGGTTTGATTGCTTGCTGTGTTATGTATGCATGCAAAGAATATAAAATATGCAGAAGTGTTAAAGAAATTTCTATTATGTCAGATGTCGATGTTTCTACAATCAACACAACTTCTAAAACATTTTTCGATTTTATGAAAGAATATTTATCTAACGATAATGAGACATGCGTTGACGATTTGACTCGCAGATTTTGTTCATACGCTGGTATTCAAGACAGAAGGACTATTGCAAAAATATCAAATGAAGTTACAAGAATTCATAACATAATTTCTTCTTCAGGGCTTTTGACAGGAAAAACTCCATCAGCTATAACATCATCAATTATGTTTTATGTTATCAATAAAATGAACTTGAAGCAAATAACTAAAAAATTATTATGTGAGAAACACAATATTTCAGTTGTTACATTGAATAAAATTCATGGAATAATTGTTTGTAATGAAGAATTATTTTCAACATGAATATTAATGGAGGGAAATATTGAAAATGTCAGAATTGGGGAACCCTGCAACGATTCAAAATTGCTTAACCAAGTTGATATCTCAAGACTTAGACAAGAATGTGAATGCCTTGGTTTAGACCCAGTGGGTGGGAAAAGAAATTTGATTGACAGACTACAACGTTCGGGTATATTTCAAATTTATGATTGTATACCTGTTTCCAATAGAATATGGAACACAGATCATAGTTATCCAAATAAAGACAGTATATTTATAGGTCATGAAGCAGGGATAAATGAAACACAGAAAAACAAACTATATATATCAAATTCAGATACTAACACACCATTAATTAAAGGAGACTTTAAAGAAGAGAAAATTAACATAAACAATTGTTTAAAAATAGAAAATAGTAAAGTTGATTGTGACTTGCAGGGCGACGAGGGAGACATCAGAAGAAATGGTGCGCAGTTATATATGTACCGATCAAGTGGCGTTGTCGAAGGTTGGTATCCATTGTATTTTGGGCCTGTAGTATTAATGTAATTACGAAACTTTCGCAACACAGACTATTTTATCTTCAACTCGTTTTCCTAAAATAACAACATTTACAATATCTCCAACACAGAATTCTTTTTCATTGCAATATTCAGGAATCATAGGTATAAATATGCATATTTTACCAAATATATATGAATAACCCATTCTATTTTTTTGAGTAATTTCCATTTGTATTTCATTTCCCTGTGAAATATTGATCCCATTACCATGTACTTCAACATCTATACTGACATTTCCATTGATATCAATAAACCCCTGACTGGAATTCAAGGTTTTCAAAATTTCGATGAAATATATACCATTATATATATCATCGACGTATTTATTAATTATAGTACTATTCACATATTCTGTAACAGACATATGGTTACTGACATCTAGCTCATCCATATGTATTTTAATTTTTGTATTTATTACAAAGTTTTCTACTTTCAAACATGTTTCTACCATTCTTAAATATAAATTAAACATTATATTTAAGTTTACTTTATCAAATCATCAATTGTTATGAAAACAAGACGTAATATTTCTAGTTTTTCAAGGTCAGTGCATACTTGTTCTATATTGTTTAGCAGATTTATGAAATGTTTCAAGTTGAGAACAGGATCAGTTGCAAAATTTTCTTTATACAAATCATGATTCATTTGATAAGAAAATGCTAGCTGTTCAAAAACTATACAAGAAATTGATTGTGGATTAGACATAAACATTTGATTCAGACATATAATACACACATCCCTAAGAAAACGCATACATTGAAAATTGACAAGGGTTTCAATAAAGTTCATTGCCGATACTGTATACATACCCTGACCGTTTGCATTCTCTGCATGTTCTACCGACTGTTTAATTTTTTCACCAAAGTGTTCAATTGTAAATCTTAATTTCGTTAATTCTGGGACTTCTAGCACCTCTTCTTCTTGTGCAAAATTACTTGTACTAATAACTTCTTCATATGCGTTTATGAGTTTGCTAATTAAACCTCTACATTTACGCATATCGAATCTTTTTACATACGTTTTTGTGTCTTCTGATTCAAGAATTCCAGTAGCATAGTCAATTGCCCATGGATTAATATATTGCTCATTGTCAATCATTTGCTTCAAAGATAATATATCTGCCGCAAACCTTTTTCCATCTTGTTCCCATTCGAATAAACGTTTACATGGTATTTCATCAATGTTTTGCAGTGTTATTGGATCGTTGCTATTTTCACACCTTTCACTAGGTTTACATTTTTCTTTGATGCCATTCCAAATATCTTGCTTATATTTACAATTCAAATTATAAAATCTTTTCAGTGGCTCAAGGTCCCTTTTCCTCATTTTTCTAGGATTGTCAGAATGATAACAACTTTGCAAAAGTCGTTTCATGTGTGATATTATTTGAAAACATTTTTTTATACTATATTATTTCTAAGCTATGTGCAAATGCGTTATCATATCAATAAAAACAAAGTCTTCAATTTAAGAACATGAAGACAATTCAAGTTGCTGCAGATGGAGAGTGTCTCTTTAATTCTATTGCATATGGAATGTTATATTACAAATTCAATCGCACTCAACCTCTTTTTGAAAATTATAAAAGACTGGCTAGTATTTTGAGAAGAGGTGTTGTTGCGAAGTTCAATAATTATATTCATAAAGGAGATGCCGAATATACTGCAATTTTAGCAAATGAATATTCAAACATTGTAGGTTACGATTTTCATGATATTATTGACAAAGCAGATAAGTATGCACAAAAATATTCAAATTATATGGCCAACAAAACTTCTTGGGGAGGATTACTTGAAATCAATGCATTAACAAATTATATACATAAACAAGGATTCAAAGGAATACAAATTTATGATTCAGATTATAAAAAAGTGCCAGGGATGAGAACAGAAATGAATCCAACTGGGAAACACATCATTAAAGTTGTTCTTTCAACAACTAAATCAAGAGATGGAAGATTACAAGGAATTCATTTTGATTTTTGTGTGAATTGCTTAACTTTTAGCAATTAATTAATCAAATAACTTTGGTCCAAATATAAATTTAAATTCACTTTTCTTGTGTTGAAATTTTTATTTTTTTTGAAATCATATACCTCTTTCATTTTTTTTTCTCCCCCAACAACAAAACAACAAAAAACAACAACAATAAACAACAATAAAATGATATAAATAAAAATATTTTAGATATTATAAGAACAAATGTTTGATTGTGAAAGATGCAAAATGTCTTTCGATACAAATTGGAGATTAACTAGACACCTTAATAGAAAGTTTCCCTGTAAACAATATACCCAAAATGACTTAACAATTACCCAAAATGACTTAACAATTACCCAAAATGACTTAACAATTACCCAAAATGACTTAAGAGATACTCAGAATGACTTAAGATGCAAATATTGTAATAAAATATGTGGCAAACATTTGAAACGTCACGAAAAAAATTGTAAACTTGCTAAAGATGAAATACGGATTTTAGAAATTGAACTTGACATCCCGTTCAAGGTATGTGACAAATTAACTTGTAGGTTTTGCAACAAATCCTTTTCTAGAGTAAGCAATGTAACTCAGCATCAAATAACATGCAATGATAAACAAATATATTTTGCAACTTTACAAGGAAAGAAAATTTCTAAAGATAATGGTGGTGGACAAGTGAATGTAACAGTTAATATAAATAACACCACAAACAATGATAATAGGACTCAAACACAAAACAATTTCATAGCTAAAAATGGAGAACCGTTAAGGAAGTTTGGAGATGAGAATATTGATTATATTTTGAAAGAAGAATTCATGAAATATATGAAACAAGGTCATGAAGAAGTTATCCCTAAAATGGTTCATAAAATTCATTGCAATGATGATCATCCAGAAAATAATAATGTTAAGTTCACAAATTTAAGATCAGAGCAAATTAGTGTATATAATGGGGAAACGTTTATAACCAAACCAACTCAAGATATATTATACAAAATAATCAACAATACAATGAACCGGATGTATGAGTTATATGATAATTTTAATGAAGAACATGCCAACATATGTGAGAATAATATGTTTGTAAGATCTACATTTAACCATTTTGACAATGGCAATTATGATGAAAAAAGTAGAAAAGATACAAGAAATGATAGGAATGCTATAAAATGTAAGTTGTATGACTTTTGGTATGGAAGACACAATCATGCGAAGATCCGAAGTTAAGTATTTATTACAAATTTTTAAATAAAAATCTATTGTAACGTTCAAATGCTAACTACAAAATTTCTCAGAATGCAAATGATGCACCAAGAAGTTGTGCCAATATTATTCAACAATTTTAATTGCAAACCTCAGATAGAATCTAAAGTAATTATTATGAAAAGTGATGAAAACGTCGGTACAGTAAAAGGATATGATACAAACCCATTGATCATTTACGAAACGTACATGAAGTGTAAGACTATTAAAGAAAATGGAGAAACTTGTACATTTCCAGAAAGTTCGTTAATATACAATTCAATACATGAAGATGGTTCAATAATAGTTGAAAGGAATACTAAGTTTCAAAAATGAGTTAGAGAATACACTACATAAATAAACAAAAAGATGTTCCCTATTTTAATTGTGGTTTACGGTTGCCTTCTATTTGTTACTCTTACACATGTAGGATATCTTAAATTAAAAAGTAATTAATACTTGACCTAAATTTTACGTGGAAGGGAATCAAGTTGTATCCATTGGAACATGAACAAAACGACTTGTAGTTTTTGATCCAATAGATAAATTGCATTGTCTACACTGAACTTGTAAATTTTCAATATTAATTCCACCACCATTACAGTCAGCTACAATATGTCCAATGTGACATGTTTCATAAATTGTTGTATGTTTCATGGAATTGAATAATCTACTTGGAACTCCAACTATGCGATTACAGTTTTGACAATTTCCATACTCTTTATATCCACAATCTCTAACCCAAATGACTCTTCTAATATTTACGGGAATATAATTTCTACTATTCATTAATTTAATTATTAAAATTATTTATTTAAGCCTTTTTGTCAAAGCTTGTAATTCCAATCGAGATAGAAAATCAATGAATGCAGGTTTGCTTGCATTTGTGAAGGGTAAAGTATCTAAGTCTTCTATATCAACTTCAGTATTTAATGTTACTAGTTCCATATTTTGAGTCAGTTGGTCAATATGTGGTGCAACTTTATTTACCAATTTTTTATCAAATGCCAACTTTAGTATTTCATCCATATTTTTTGCTTCGTTAATTATTTGAACAGCTCTTTTTGGACCAATACCTTTAATGCCAGGTATGTTATCTACTTTGTCACCTATCAAAGATTGATAAGTAGTAAATTGCTCCGGAGTAACACTATACTTCTCAAACACATCTTCTTCATAAATGTATTTATGTGTTTGTGGATTATATACAAATACATTTTTCATTGTAAGCAATTGAAGCATATCTTTATCTGTTGTAACAAGCAAAGTTTCATCAAATTGAGTATTATACTTATTTGCTAGAGTTGCCATTATATCATCGGCTTCATATCCTGGTTTAACATATATTTGTATATCTAACATTTGAAATGCTTCTCTGACCCATTCAAATTGATGTTTCAAACCATCAGGAAGTGGTGGCCTTTGTTGTTTATAATCTTCCAATATCTCTCTACGATCGAGCCGTTTTGGAGAATCCATACAAGCAACAAAGGTAACATCATTAGGTTCTAACTCTTTTCGTATTTTTAAAAGTATATTGATTACACCATGTACAGCATTAGTGTATAGTCCATCACTTCTTTTGAATAAAGTGGGATTCACAGCATGAAATGCTCTAAATATAAAATTGGAAACATCAAGTAAAGCTAGTATTTTTTGCACCATTTACGCTATAGTTATAAGTATAACTATTTCTTTATACAATTAATAAAATATTTGTAGTAGTATATGAAGTTGAATGTATTTTTCATAAGACATGGACTATCATGTGCAAATGTAACTCATTATTACAAAGATACAAATGTAAAAGAGCATAATAAATATCTAGATCCAGAACTATCAAACCTTGGGGTAAGGACGAGTAAAAGTATTGGGGAGAAATTCAGAAAGAAACACATACATTTAGATGGAGTTTTGTCTTCAACCCTATTTAGAGCGATAGAAACAGCACATCATATGTTTCCTAATCATGCAATAACACCAATACCATATGTAAAAGAACATGATAATGAACGATCTGATGAACTTATGCCATGGAAAGAAAAAATTGGTAAATTTAAAAAGATGTATCCTAAATTAAGGGTAAGTAATCATTATTTGAAAGGGAAAGATAAAAATAAAACAGATTATTCAAAACTAAAAGACTTTATTCTTGAATATGCAGTGAGTCATTTTGGATATAAGAAGGAATATAATATTGTAATTGTGTGTCATTCCTTATATATGTGGCATAACTTGCCAGGATTGAAAATAAATCCGTTGAATAATGCAATATACAAAGTAATATACACATACAAATTAGATGAAAACCCAGTTGTGAAAATAAACGGAGGGATGCCAAAAGGTAAAGAGTTGAAGAAGAAAGATTATAAGAGATGTGCAAAAGTAAACTGATTTAAAAATGAAGCCTGTTTGATCGAGTAAAGAAATATGTTGTCATTTTCGAATACTTTGATCGTTCCAAAATTTAGCAGTGTAAATAGCAGAAAACAAGTTAATCTAAACAGAAAATTTGAATTTAAAAACAGTAATAACAAATGGACAGGAGTTCCAATAATTGCATCAAATATGGATACAATTGGAACATTCGAAATGGAACATTATATGAGTGAATCAAATATGATGACGTGTTTACACAAACATTATCTATTGTCTGATTACAACAATCATTATTATGATGCTCAGCATGATAATTTGATAATATCGACTGGAATTGCGAATGATGATATATATAAATTAGAACAGATAATGTCAGAAAACAAATACATAAATTGGATTTGTGTTGATGTTGCAAATGGGTATACAAACAGATTTTTCGATGTTGTTAGATATATCAGAAACATGTATCCAGATAAGGTATTGATTGCTGGAAATGTAGTAACACCAGATGCCACATCAAGATTATTTGAAAATGGTGTGGATATAGCAAAAATTGGAATTGGCCCAGGAAGTGCATGTGCAACAAGAGAGAAGACAGGGATAGGATTTCCACAACTACAAGCTGTTGTTGAATGTAGTGAAGTAGCAAAAGCATATGGAAATTATATTATAAGTGATGGTGGGTGTAAATGTACAGGCGATATTGTAAAAGCGTTAGGAGGGGGAGCAGATTTTGTAATGCTTGGAGGAATGTTAGCAGGACATGATGAAACATCAGAAACATTTAATGAGGATGAGGATGGAGAAGTACTATATGAATATTATGGAATGAGTTCAACAAAAGCAATGAATAAATATAATGGAGGACACTTAGGTTATAGAGCATCTGAAGGAAAGAGAATAAAAATAAAAAGCAAGGGTTCAATAAGAGATACATTACGTGATATAAAAGGAGGGATAAAATCAGCGTGTACATATGTTGGTTATGATAAGATTGAAGAATTATCAAATAAAGGAGTTCAGTTTGTAGAATCAGAAAAATTATGAATTTTTTCAATATGAGTTGCAAAATGCTCTAAATCTTTCATATTTGTATTTTCTAAGTGATACATCATCTTATTCATATAGAAATCAGAGTAAGATGGAAGAACAAATGTTTCGTTTAGTTTCGTGGCTAAAGGAGACATTTCTTCAAGTCCAGTATTTGCAAAGTTTGTAAAAACAAACTTTCCTTTTCCAGTTACAGAGTTAACTGGTGATATCCATTCATATACATAGTTCATTTGTTACTAGTTTTAATTTAAAACTTTAGTTTTAAATGTGTTCTTATAAAGATAATATGTCAATAGAGTTGTAAGAGATCTGTGCATTTCTAATCATGTTATAATGTCCACATTGATTTGTACCACTTCCGTCAGGAGGAGGACAAACGCCAGCCATTATGCCAGACATCCAAGAATTAAAACTGGTTGTACCTGCTGAACCACTAGTTGTATTTACACTTTTTGATAATATCAAAGCATTAGTATCGTTATCATAAATTGTAAGGTCAACAGAAGAAGGGCAAATATTATTTAAAATGAATGTATTTTGAGGTTGCCACTGAGTTAAATAATCAGTGATACTCTGAGTAAATTTGAGTTCTAATGTCCCATTTATATCGAATGCTTCAGATAATGACTCCAGAGTAAATGTATTTCCAGTTTTTCCATAAATATATCCAAGTTGACTTGTTGAACTTTGCATAAAGACCCATGAACCAGTATGCCCGTCGGATCTTCCATACCACCAAGGGTTAAAAGATTGTCTGCTATCAGAACCACCAGTATAAGTTGAACTAATAACATTGCTTTGACTTGAAAGAGTTGGCGAATCAAAAATTGTAACATTTTGTGAAAATTCGAGTCTTAAATTTAATGTTGGTGTTGTAGGATTAGTGTTTATCCAGTTGTTGCTGTTGAAAGTATATATTTTTTCAGGTATTTTCCAAGTGTTATTATCAAATACATATGTAGTTGTTGGCTCTTTCCAAGTTGTATCAAAAACTTTCATAATATAAACTACGTGATATATTTTTTAAGCAGAACAAGATTCACAAACATCAATTGTAAATTGTTGTGCTTTAGCAGCCGGTTGAGTTCTTAGATAGTAAATTCCAGTTTTGAGACCTTTTTCCCAGACATAAAAGTGCATTGATGACATGATTTTAACAGATGGATTAGCAATGAATAAGTTCATTGATTGGGTTTGGCACACAAAAGGTGCCCTATCTGCAGCTTGATCAATCAGAGCTTTTTGAGAAATTTCCCAGACAGTTTTATATAGTTGTTTCATATTTGTAGGAACATTGCGAAGTGATTGAATAGAACCATTATTTTTGATAATTTCGTTTTTAATTTCTTGATTCCACATGTTTAATTTCAATAAATCTTTTACAAGATGATTATTTATGCAAACAAACTCACCAGCAATAGTTCGACGTAAATATATATTTGAAGTATACGGTTCAAAACATTCGTTATTTCCCATAATTTGTGAGGTAGTTGCAGTTGGCATGAGAGCTACAAGAAGACTATTTCTAGCACCATACTTAATAACTTTTGTTCTTAAAAGTTCCCAATTGTACATGGTAGGATTCAATTTCCATAAATCGAATTGGAATTTTCCTTCACTTAGTGGACTTCCACCAAAACTTTCGTAAGCACCTAAGGATTGAGCAAGTTCTACAGATGTTTTCATAGAACCATAGTAAATACTCTCGAATATTTGTTTATTTAGTTCTTTTGCTTCTGGACTGTCAAAAGGAAATCCAAGCAACATATAAACATCTGCGAGACCTTGAACACCTATTCCAATAGGTCTATTTTTAAAATTAGAATAAGATGCTTCAGGTACAGGATAATAGTTTCTGTCAATTACCTTGTTCAGATTTTTGGTGAGTTGACCTGAAACTTCAACAAGTTTATCAAAATCAAACAACCCATCTGAATTTACAAACGTTGGTAGACAAATGCTTGCTAAATTGCAAACAGCAATTTCATCAGGAGATGTATATTCGAGTATTTCGCAACAAAGGTTACTGCTTTTTAAAGTTCCTAAATTCTTTTGATTGTTCTTAATATTTGCTGCATCTTTGTATGCAATGTACGGAACACCTGTTTCCATTTGAGAATTACATATTGCTGTCCAGACTTGTTGTGCAGGTAATTGCTTTTTATACATGCCATCATTTTCATATTTAGTATACAAATCCTCATATTCTTGACCGTATGTAAGATACAAATTAGGTGCATGATGAGGATCAAAGAAAGACCATATTTCATTAGATTTAACACGTTTCATGAACAGGTCAGAAATCCATACTGCATAGAATAAATCTCTTGCGCGTTCCTCTTCATCACCAGAATTCTTTTTCATGTCCAGAAAAGTCATCAAATCTGGATGGTCAACTGATAAATATGCAGCAATTGACCCTGGACGTTTACCTTCTTGATTGACGTACCGAGCTGTATCGTTAAAAACTTTTAACATTGGAACAATACCAGTACACGCACCCTTAGATTTATTTATTGAAGACCCC
>MDTC01271826.1_pt1 | contig 14111 bp, 17 predicted proteins | sample 811181 | NCBI WGS metagenome assembly MDTC01 (sample SAMN05326644, study PRJNA326480) | marine metagenome | isolation source: seawater | place: Pacific Ocean: North | collected 2011
AGCGAGCTGTCGCTCCAATACTTGAACGCGATCGTGACGACAAGGCGTTCCGTCTGCACTTAGAGGTCTAACCAAAACGGTGTAGAGACCAAGCCGGTTTCCCACAAGAACATCCGTAAACACGCGATCACCAACCATTGCGATCTGCTCCGGCTTGAGATTCAGGGTTTCAATGACACGTCGGATGGCACCCCGACGCGGTTTGGAGGCTGAGTTGGTGAATCCAATCCCAAGCTGCTCAGCCACAGCCCCAATTCGCTGCCGGGAGGGATTGTTACTGATCAAATAGAGATGCGTATGGCGTTGAGCAGATTTGGCCCAATGAAGAACAGAGGCAGGCAACGCAACATCGCGTCCTGGAAGAAGGGTGCGATCAACGTCAAGCAATAAAGCCTTGATCCCTCTGCCAAGCAAAGGTTCCAACGGAAGATGAGCCAGGGTTAAGCCTGGATCCCAATCAGGTCGCAACCAATCACGGCGCATCACTCGGACAGCTCACGCTCATCAAGTTCAGCCTCGATTCGAGGTTGAATTTGATCGAACTCATCCCCTTCCACCAAAACTGCAACACCCTCATCCATTCGGGCAACAACAAAGAACGGATCTAAGGGGATGTAAAGCCCATATTCCAATTCATCGACCAAAAAGCTCACCAGCAATTCATAGGTCTCTGATTCATCGTCACCCGCCTCATCCTCATCGAGATCTTCAGGATCGGGCTCATCGAGCTCACCATTCACCGTGAGGGTGACTGCAGAGCGCACAAGGGTGAGGTCATGCTCTTGAAGAACCACATCTGCAACCGAAAGAATCGGTTCATTGCTTGTGATGCTGTCGATGAGCTCAGGCTCATCTCCATCCTTCAACCGGAACAAGCAGACCGGAGTATCAACAGGGGTAAGTAACGCGTAATCCTGGCCATCGAGGGGAATCAGCTGCTCAAGAAAACAAAGAAGATCACGCCCTTCACTACTTTTGACCAACAGGGTTGGAACATCACCGCTGTTATTGGGGCCGCTGGAACTCATCGTTCAAGAATCAGTCTCTTCAGGATCCTTCATCGCCGCCCTTCCCGCTATGAGACGGGGTCGCCGTGTTGACCGGCTCGGGCTCGGGCCCATCAGCGAGCCATTGCTCAAGTAGCAATGCAGCTGCCGCACTATCGAGACTGCCGCTGCGATCCCCTCCCAGGCCATAACGCTCTGCCGCGGCCCAACTACTGCTGTGTTCATTCACGAGTGCCAGAGGCAGATTTAGAGCCAAGGCCAAACGCTGGCCGTAGCGCTGGCAATGGGCGGCTTGCTCAGTGAATTGACCCTCTGAATCAAGAGGTAGACCCACAACGAGGCCGTACACACGACGGGTCTTGCACACATGTTGCAAATAACCAAGGTCTCGCTTAAAAACGCTGCGCAAAAGAGCTGGTAGGGGGCTCACCGTGATGCCCAGCGCATCACAACCTGCCAAGCCGATGCGCTTGCGGCCAACATCCAAACTCAACATTGAGCGCGGAGATGGTTTGAACATCAACGCTCTCGTCCCAATGTTGGAGTAGGTAACGGCGGCTGCTGCGGCTGGAGACGACCCAGCATTGATTCAAGTGGACGGATGCCACTGAGTTCTCTACTTCCTAGTTTCCGCCAGAGGCTACGGCCCAGGACTAACTGGCTTTGATGGGACTGGAATCCGCAACGCTGAACGATGGCCTGGAGACGTTCATCATCCTCATCGACCAACAATTCAGGGGCTGGTTTAAGTCGGGCCAAGCGCTGCAAAGCGGGAGGCAAGGCATCAGTTAGGCGGTCATCCCAGGCCAAACCACGCAGTAATTCAAGCCTTGGTCTGGCAAACCCAGAGGGTCTAGCAACAAGACCTGCAAGCACTTGATTCTGATCTGAATCGATCCGCTCTAAAAGACCACAACCATTCGAACGTTGATCGACAAGATCCTGCCATTGGCGATCAAGAATTTGCCGATGATGCGTTGAACAACAGGCTTGCTCGAGAGCGAGCAGTTGTCTTGCAGTGCTGTTGTCAAGAGCGCTCCAGCGACAATGACTCGGCATTTCCGATGCCACTCTTCCAGAAACGGAGAGCGGATCGACACTCCAAACCCCAAATCTCCTGAGTGGTTGAAATCCCAGTTCACGGACAAGATCAAGCTGATCTTGATCGTTGCTATCGCATCGGATCAACCAACTCTGTGAACGCGCGACCCCATCACTGAGAGCTTCATGGAGCAACTGCCGGATCACAGAAATTCTGCTGGTGCTCGTTGGATCTTGGCGTTCCTCGAGTTCAAGCTGCCAACAACTACTGCGGCGGTTTAGAGACCTCAAAACGACAAGGGAAAGCAATCGATCAGCTCTTGTGTCGTCTTTCTCCAAAGCAACGAGCACCCTCAGCTTCCTGAAAAGCCAGGTCTGAAGAAGCATGGCCTGCGGTTGATCCGTCCATTTGTTAGATGAACTGATCTGAGCAGAAGTCAACAGCCAGCGCAAGTGGGTTGCGTTGAGAGTTTCCACCCGAGGAGAGCTGCCGGATGCTTGATCCACATCGCGTCCGCTGTAGATCATTAATGTATCGCTCACCTCGAGCAGTCGAGGGTTTAGGCAGGTCGAACCAACACAAGGGGAGTCCGTTCGTTGGCATTACCAGCAGGGTTTGGTTTCAGGGCACGATGTAGTAACGCCTCATCGCAACCACGACTGGAAGCCAGCACTTTGACCCGGCCTAGATCATTGACATCAACGATCGCCACCGACACACCAAGAGTTTCAGCGGCAGCATTGCAAAGCTCTGCCGGAGATTCCGGACCAAGAACAATGGTTTGGTCATAGGGGGGGGTGGTTCCCGTGATGTCGTCAATCAGTCGTGCTTGGTCACCGGCAAGTCGATAGAACCAACCCTTCTGACCAACGAGTTTTAAAACGAACCCCACACTCCAAGCCACCAGAACGCGCGTGGGGCCAACTTGATCGATCAGCGTTTGAAGGCCACAAGCTGTTGCGAGGCTGCTCGTGGGATGAAACACACGACAAAGCAAACGAGCGATCCAGCTCGGCTGCACAGTGGAGGGGTGAGCGTATCGGCCCTGAATCACAGCAACAGGAGTTTCCCCAATCGTGAGCACATCTCCAGGCTGAATCACACCAGCTGAATAGTGCTTGAGCACATCAACCGTGTTATCAAGCGGACCAAGCAAGTGAGTTTTGATAGGCAAAACAGCGCATCCATCCCCCTGGCGGAATGAAGCATCAGCAACCTGAAGCGGTTCGGGTTGATGCGTTGGAACAACCATGCCTTGACGACGATGTACACGTCCAAACGGCCCGTAATTCACCCAGTGCACGTCAACCCAAACGCTGTCGACGCGATCGTTGATGGCTACCTCGTCATCCGCACTGAAAGTGAGAAGAACCTTCACCCGCGTGCTCTTATGGCCTTTCACGATGTACGCAGCCCAATATCCATCTGGGCGTGAGTCCTCATCAGGATGATGAGGTGTGATTTTGGTTTGAACGTTGACAAAACTCAGGTCATTGTTCCCAAGCAATGTTGGTTCAACACAAAGCTCTGGCACCATCACTTCCATTCGCTGATGAGGGTTAGTAATCGTCAACCAACCCTCAACAACGATGCTCTTTGGCGTATGCAGCACTTTCCAATCGTGGGGGCGTAATTGAAGTGGTGACGACGGCCTGAGCCTGTGCCGCGCCTCAATCCAAAGCACACCGATGCCGAGCAGGAGCAAGATCAGCAGCAGCGTGCACATAGAAAAACGGTCAGCCGACCGGAAACAATCAAGCAGCGTAAAGCGTTCCGTTGAATTGATCAGCGCGAAAACACTTCTGTATTGAGCTCGTTGAAACTCATCGTGGTGCTGCCCTGGGCAGGTGCCTCAATGCCAGTAGCTTCACTGATGGCTGCATTTATCGTTTCAAGAGGAACTTGCCCGTCCTCATCGAGGAGAACCGTTCCGCTGCCATCGATCACCACAACCTGCGGGATAGTGCCATGCCAATACGTCGCGGGATCTGATGGATCTTGGGTGTCATCACCTTGAAGTGCATCGGTGGTGAATGGAAGCAGATCCACCTCACGCCGCCACAAACGCTGAAGTTCAGACACAACAGGCGCAAAGACTTTGCTGGTACTGCTGTCATCCAGATAAAAAACAATCACGCTGGTGCGTTCTTTCTCTAAAGCGTCCTTAAGGGTTGTAGCTGGTGGAACAAGAGAGCCATTACCGGCATACAGCGAAAAAATATTGCCGTCGTAACTATCAGTATCCCTGGCTGCCAAGGAAGGGTTGGCATTCAACAACAAGCACAATCCCAGAACGAAGAGAGATCGCAGGACTGAGCGAATAGTGCTCAACGGGGACATGGTTCCGAGCGGTGGAAACAACATACTGATCGCTCACTCAGCTGCGATTGAAACTGCGCCCCATACCTTGAGCAATTCCGCGACCAACCAAGCCGATCGCTCGACCGATCACCTGAGTCAGCAGCACCGCCAACAGATTTCCAACCCTGCGGACCAGAAGTTGAATCTGAGGAGCAAGTGCATCTCGCGCTTCAAGCAGAAGAGCAACCTGTTGTTGCCACCATCCAAGACGTCGCAGTTCTTCGTCTCTCGGTTCAGTGAGCACAAGTGGAGCGATCTGCCCTCCATTGAGTTGATACAAAAGCCGCTGGCTTTCATAAAGACGAATAGGACGTTGAATCCAAGACTGCCAGCGGGACTGACTGTTGAGTTGGTTCCGTAGACGCTCCAGCTCTCTGGTTGAAATCAAGCGTTCATCTAACAAGTAACGCCTCAGCTCAGGCCATTCTCCGCAGACACCAAGAAGTTCAGAGCCAATCATTTCCGCCGTGCGCACCAACCAGTTGCTCACCAGGGTTTCCAGCTGCAGCAAAGCACGTGGGTCATCGGAGGGGAGCAGCTGCCCGTCAACCAAAACTGGTTGGTCATCAATAAGCGGGGCCAGCATCCGTTTCGGATTCGGAAGTTCGTCATCCTTGTCTTCGAGTTCTGTCTTCATCAGCAAGTGATCTGCAACACCGTTTAACTCCTCGCCCATTGGCAGACGAACGTAATTACCAGCCATGGTTCGGAGAGCTTGCTGGCGTAATTCAAGTTGAAGCGCCAGCCAACGCTCCGAAAGATCAGGATCTGATCGCCCCTCGGAGGCAGCTTTCTCATCCAACCGCAATCTCTGAAGAACGTGATTCAGCTGTTGAAGCAAAGCAAGAAGCAGTTCACGTCGTCGCTCAGGATTCAAGCCATCAATTGCAAGAATGTTGCCGGTGGCATTGCTTAAACCTCCAGTCACCGCTCTTTCGAGGCGTTGGTGAATGGCATCCCACACAGCGACGCCACTTCTTTCTTTTAAATAGATAGATGTTCTAGATGGCTCACCCAATAAAGAAGATTGTTCAAACGGAACAACACCTTCAAGACCTACTTGCACCGGCCCCCAAATCCAAAACAACAGTTGACGCGCACTTCGTAGTTCTCGACAACGACCTTCCAGCATGAGACGCAACATCGGATGCGATGGAGGCGGGTTCAACAAAACCTCAATCATGCGCAAATCGTGATTGATTTGTTGAAGCCCAGTCATCAACAACCAAGACCCCAGTCCAGGGGACTGGAACGAGTCAGAGGTCAGCGATTGAGAGTGAGTCGTCAGCTCAACCACCCTGCCACCAGATAGCAGCGTTTGGATCGTCTCCTGAAGTTGTTTCAGATCAGGATCTTGAAGCAAGCCGGCACAGTCAAGAGACAGCAATTCATTGGAATTACATGGCAGCTTTGAAGGAAGCAAAAGAAGCAATGGTGCTGATCCCCAACGACTTCGAAGCTTGAAAACCTCGTGCTGAAGAAGGAGCGGAGAAGCAATCGTTTCAATGGACCAGACCACAAGATCCGGCTTTCCAGCTAGTTGATCAGTTGAGACAGCGATGGTTAATGCTTTATCGCCAGCGAGCCCAGACAGCAGAGATTCAGCGAGCAGATTGCTTGCAATGAGCAAAATCTGTTTTGGTACCCCGTTCACCTCTGAAATCTGACCCGAACGATGCTCGAAGGGTACCGGTGCTTGGGCAAATGCTCCAGTGCCTATATGTCACTCGCTATCCGACGCTTTTGGGCGACCACTAAGTTGCAGGGTATAGGTCTCAATCGTGTATCCAGTGCGTCGCTCTATTTCACGCAGAAGTTGGTCGGGTAATTCAACATCGAGGTCTTCAATTGTTCCGTTTTCAATGCAGATGAGATGACTATGAGGGTCACGTCGATAGCCATAAAGTCGACCACTGGCTCGATCTAAACATTCGATAACTCCAGCACTCTGAAGAGCTTCAAGATTTTGATAAACCGATGTGTGTCCAATTCGACGACCTTGATCATTCAATTTCTCAAAAATATCGCGAGCACTGAGATGGCTGGCCTCGGTCCAAAGGAGGTCAAGCACCATGCGTCTCTGACGACTGAGACGCATTCCAAGCTTCCGGCACAACTCAAAAGTGGCTTGAAGTCCACTCGAATTAGCAGACGGTTCTGAAACTTGATCCGTGCTGTCGACCGTCACCAACTCACAAATAGTGTTCGCACCATAAAACCCTACCCAAGCTGATGCCGTTTTCGAATCAGTCAGAGGGGTCTAACTAGCCGAGTTCGCTTTAAGCCATGTTGCGACTCTGATCGCTTGGAGGATCCTGCAGCCGGCCATCAGCCACCGCCTGTATGGCTTCATGCAAATCAATACGCCCGTCATAGAGGGCGCGACCCACAATCACTCCTTCAACACCCAGTGGTTCCAGAGCAAGGAGCCCAAGGAGGTCTCCCATACAACCGACACCACCAGAAGCAATGACAGGCACCGAGCTCGCCAGAGCCATCGCGCGTAACGCCTCGAGATTCGGGCCAGCCAACGTGCCATCAGTTGCGATGTCAGTGCTGATGATTGCTGCAATACCAATCTCGCTGAAACGTTGAGCAAGAGCGGTGGCTTCAACATCACTCTCTTCAACCCATCCACGCGTTGCAACACGACCCTGACGTGCATCAATGCCCACCACAATTTTCTGAGGATGACGGATAGCTAGATCGATCACCAAATCTGGATTCTCAATGGCAACGGTGCCGAGGATGACCCGATCAAGACCACAACTCAGCAGCTCTTCAGCTCTTTGCAATGATCGGACTCCGCCTCCAAGCTGCACAGGAATCGAGAGCTCTCGGGCGATGAGACGCACCACTTGATCATTAACAGGCTCACCGCTGCGAGCGCCGTCGAGATCCACCAAGTGAAGACGGGTCGCACCTTGTTGCGCCCATTCTCTGGCCTGAGCCAGTGGGTCATCACTGAAACGTGTGACCTGGGCATAGTCACCTTGATGCAACCGAACACAGCTGCCCTGCAAAAGGTCAATGGCGGGGATGATCTCCATGACGCCGGTGGCACATATCGCACTCCCCATCCTGCAGGTCAGTGGCGCGCTCTGATGTGCTCTGCGTTGAATAGCCGCGCTTCAATGGACAGGTTGAACGCCGTGCTGATGAAGATTCTCGTAATGGGTGGCACCCGCTTCGTTGGGAAACCGCTAGTGGCAAAGCTCCAGGAACAGGGGCATTCGCTCACCCTGTTCACACGAGGTCGACTTCCCTCACCCAAGGGAGTGGCGTCATTACAAGGAGATCGCAGTGTTGATGCCGATCTAGACCAGCTCAAGGGACATAGTTTTGAGGTCATTATCGACAGCTCGGGGCGAACTTTGGACGACAGTCGCCGAGTTTTGGCGGTGACAGGTGTTCCAACGCATCGCTTTCTTTATGTGAGCTCTGCGGGTGTCTATGCAGCATCGGAGCAGTGGCCACTCCATGAAACTGACGCGATCGATCCAGCTAGTCGACATTCCGGTAAGGCTGACACCGAACAATGGCTTCAAGAGCAAGGGATTCCCTTCACCAGTTTTCGACCCACTTACATCGTCGGACCTGGGAATTACAACCCCGTGGAAAGCTGGTTTTTTGACAGGATCGTGAATGATCGCCCAATCCCCCTTCCTGGATCAGGAGAGACGATCACTCAGCTTGGCCATGCGGAGGATCTAGCAGAAGCGATGGCGCGATCGCTCGAAGTGGATGCCTCTTGCAATCGGATCTACAACTGCAGCGCAAGCCGAGGTATTACCTTCCTTGGCTTGATCGAAGCCGCTGCTGTGGCGTGTGGCCGAAACCCAGACGCATTGGATCTTCGCCCGTTCGACCCCAGTGGATTGGATCCAAAAGCGCGAAAGTCGTTTCCTCTCAGGTTGAGTCACTTCTTAACTGACACCAAGCGTGTCAGACGTGAACTGGCTTGGGAACCCAGATTTGATGCCTGCTCCTGTCTCGTCGACAGCTATCAACGTGATTACAAATTGCGGCCCACATCCGAACCTGACTTCAGCGCTGACCTTTCTCTAATCGGGGAGATTTGAGGTATTCCCAAGCTGACCAGAGAGCGAGGATCAAAGAGAGCCAAAATAGGCCTGCACCAATCGTTCGCAGGTCCTGGACCACGGCTTGATCTCCCCAAAGAGGGGGCCAGAGCATGAGCGCAAGGCTTAGGAATTGCAGAATCGTTTTGAGTTTGCCCGCAGCTGATGCTGGTGCTCCATCACTGCTCACTCCGCGCCAACCAGAGATCAGTAATTCGCGAGCAAGCAAAAGCCAAACCGCCCAGATCGGCAGACTTCCCTCCGATGCCAACCAGATCAGAGGAGCGCTGATCAAAAGCTTGTCAGCCAGCGGATCAAGCCGGGCTCCCCAGCTACTACCTCCATCTGCTCGCCTTGCAAGCCACCCATCAGCTGCATCGCTGAGTCCTCCAAGAAGCAACAACCACCAGGCCAGGGAGTTGTATTGCATGGCCAAGGCCAAAAGGAGCGGGAGCCCCATAAGGGCTCGAGCAAGGGTTAGGCGATCAGCCCAGAGGCGCCATGGAGAGATCAAGGCTCAGAATGCGTTGAGATGCGTGGATTCAATGGTGCTTGAGCAGACGGTCAAAGAGGTGATGTCATCTCCCGTGTTGACTGTGACTCCAGAAACGGCATTAAAGGATGCTGTCAGTCTGCTGAGCGATCACCACATCAGTGGCCTACCAGTGGTTGATCAAAATGGAATTTTGATTGGTGAGCTCACAGAGCAAGACCTCATGGTCCGCGAGAGCGGTGTGGATGCCGGCCCTTACGTCATGCTGCTGGACAGTGTGATTTATCTCCGAAATCCACTTAACTGGGATAAGCAAGTGCACCAAGTTCTTGGAACCAAGGTGAGTGATCTGATGCGGCGCGATCTTCACAGCTGTTCAGAGAATCTGCCTCTCCCCAAAGCAGCATCGTTGCTGCATGAACGCAGCACTCAAAGACTGATCGTGGTGGACGACGACAAAAGCCCCGTGGGTGTTTTGACACGGGGTGACATCGTCCGAGCTTTGGCATCTAGTCAGGCTTAGCGAGAAGCGAGTGGCGTGATTCGAATCGCCACAGGCTTGATAAAGCGAAATTCCACTAGGTCTCCCAGGGCTAGCTCATCGAACATTTCTGAAGACATTCGATTGCTGACATCAAGATTGTGGACCTTTCCGAATGGCCCCCTGAGGGTCACCGTTCGATCGGATCGAGAAATTCTCACCACTTCTGCACTACCTGTGGCCATGGCCACGCGAGTGCCCTTAGGAACAGGTCCAAAGTCTGAAGCCAGCTCAACATCCTGACGCTCAAAACTCAAGGCTTTATTGGAGGAAGGGCGTAGGTCAACCACCAGCCCATCCAAAATCTCCAGATCAATTTCGGACCCCGGACTTAATTTCAAGGAGTTGAGGTCCACAGCGGAGGTCACTAGAAAGTTGTGCCCTTCAGGGTCCAGAACCTCAAGCACATTCTCCTCAGGCAGAAGACGCATCACAGTTGCGTGAAGGTGAGTGATCTCAAACGATTCGAGAAGCTCAGCCTTCAGAGTCATTCCAGACATGAGATTGGCACCCAGGGGAGCCTCTAAGGCCGAACGACTGCGCGAAGAATCAGGAAGTTTGCGAACTCCAACAGCGATGGGCTGCACCAACCTGAAATCAATGAAGTCTCCAGCGTTCAAGTCCTCAAGAGGATCATTCCCTGGACTGGCAAGAACATCGAGATTATGGATGCCCCCTAATGGACCCATCAAGCTGAGACTCCCATCTTGATGATCAAGCTTGATGACTTTGCCTGTACCTGAAGCAAGAGCAACCCTCATCCCCTTCTTCAACCTCCCCATGTCATTTGGAAGGATGATGTCTTCACGACTGAAACTCAACTCTTGATCCTTGCTTGGCTCAAGGTCCACAAGCAATCCATCGAGAACGGAAAGACTCACGTCATCCCCGGGTTTCAAGCTGAGAGGTTTTAAATCAAAACCAACTGTATAAATTTCCTTATGCCCCTGAGGGTCAATAATTTCAATTACCTTTTCGCTTGGAAGCGCTTCGCTGACGGTGCCTCTCAGCTCAGTGACTTCGAAGCCTGCAAGCTGTTCTTCGCTAAAACCTGCAAGAGAGATTCTTGGGCTGACCACTGTTGATGCCAGCAATGTGCAGATCAGCAACACTCGGCCATGGAGTTTTTGAAAGGTCTTCTGGCGCGATGTGCGGATCATTGGTTGTTGATCAAACGTTCGAAGACGGTAGCTCCCTCTTTTAGTGAGTCAAAATACGTAAAGTTCAACGTTCGCTGCATGTCGAGTTCATTGATCAGCCGATTGGTGCTTTGCATCGGCCTAACGGTTGTTGCATCAGCGATGCAACTCCCAGCTCGCGCTGACAAAACAATCGAAATAAGCTTGAAGGATCGGTATTTAAAACTGTTCGATTCAGGAAAAGTGGTCGCTCAATACCCCGTAGCTATCGGAGCTCCTGAATCGCCAACGCTGTCTGGAAATTATGAGATCACTCGCATGGAAGATGCGCCGGTCTATCACAAAAAAGGCAAAGTAATCGCTCCTGGTCCAAAGAATCCAGTGGGAGTGAGGTACATGGCTTATTTTCAATTAGGTGCAGGTGAATATGCCATTCACGGCACAGCTTGGCCAAACTGGGTCAACTTAAGAGCTGCTGTCAGCCTTGGATGTATCCGCATGCTGAATAAAGACGTGATCAGCCTTTTCAATCAAGTGGACGTTGGAACACCTGTCGTCGTGACATCCAACTGAGCCATGCGTTTTAATCCCTTCCTCGTTTTGGTGATTTCAACCTGCATGACGTCTCCCCTGCAGGCTCAACCTTCTCCAATGCGCGAGATGCCCGAACAAAAATTTTTGGATCAGGTTGAAGCACCGGGACATGTTTTGATCTCAGCCCGCGGCGCTATGGCGGTCAACGCAGAAGCTCGCCGACAAGGACTAACTTTTCCAGCCGTTGGCTATTGGTCTCCCGAAAACGTTTGTTTTAGCAATCCACCAAAAGGTGATTGCAACGGACTTTTTAGGCGTTAGCTCACTTCAGTTAAGAGCTCTGGGCAAAGGAGGCGGAGGGAGCACCGGCGGAGGGGGAGCTCCATAGATTTTGGTTGCATCATCGTCAGTTGATAACACGGCTTCCCCTTCATCAAACAGAGGGGTTGGTGGCACGGGCTGAGGCCAAGCTTCTGGATCCTCTGGAAGCACCTGATCTTCCTGAAGCAGCACTGGTGGTGGCAAATCAGGCGGCAGGTCGAGATCAAATGGCTGAGACTCCACATCTGGATAAAAAGACTCTTCCTGCTGAATCCCCAATTCAGGCCCCCCTCGGAGCACAAGCGGGTCTGCCGTGATCGGTGGTTCTCTAAGCGGTGGACTAATGGGAGCTTCTTTATTAGGTGGTTGCGCCTCATCGCGATCTAAACGTGGACTTGGTTTGGGAGCCCAGATCATTCGAGCAATCGGTTCAACTCCCTTTTCCATCACACGATTTAATCCCGCCAACGCACGATCCATCAACTGGCCACCAAAGAACACAAGGCAGTCAGATGTTCCATCACATCGATTGTTAGTTTCAATGCGTTGGGTCAGATCAGACATCAGACCTCCTGCAAGAGAGACACGACGTTCGCTCAGTCTGAGCAGGTAAGGCACATGCACAAAGCTGGTTGCCCCTCCACTGATCCAGTTGGCGTCTTCCTCAGTGAAACCCTTCACTCCTGGAATGATCAGTCGACTCTTAGAAGCGTGATCTGGCATGTAAGCCGCAACTAAGCCGCGTCTGCGTGCCAAATCTTTTGTCTGCTCAAGCGTGAGCCCCTCCTTGCTCATCAGCATTTCAATCCGGCCGTTGGACTTCAAGCCGTACACCATGCGGATTCTTGGTAAGTAATACCGAATCCGTTGTCCCATGCTGATGCTGTAGGCACCTTTGTAGCTTTCAGGAGGATCTTCTAAATCGTTGTAGATGCTGTGCAATCCCCCAACAAACATGTCGTAACGCTGGGCACGATCAGGGGTTAACTCGCCATATCCGAAATCAACGGTGCCATCTTTAAGGATTCCGATGAAGGCTCGTTGCCTTGACGCGGTTCGATTGCGTCCACGCCAGACCCTGCTACCCAGCTTCAAATCGCCAAGTGGAACTGTGATTTCTCGTCCAAACTCATCAATATGTCTCTCGTACATTGGCCCTGAGACGTAAGCAAGCGCAGCAGTGTCTTCGAAAGCATCCTGCTCACGATCCCAGCCCTCCAAAAGGCCAAGACGTACATCACGAGGATCGAAGTCAAGGGCATACACCTCATCATCAGGCTGGTAGAGGAAAGGACCAGCATCAGCATTGGAAATTTGAGTTGGCCGCGTCGCCAACTCCTTTTTTTCAGGGATGGCAGGTGCAAGGGCAACGAGTGCCGTGAAGACCGCTAATGGGACAGCAAAAATGAACCAACGCTTACGAAGACCATTCGAGCGCTGTTTGACGGGCTTGCGTCTCCTGCGTCGAGACGTTTTGGCTGCACGAGCGGGTGCTGTCCGGGTTCGATTCACCGAACCAGCCTCCGTCTTCGAGATCGGGGTGCGGGGTTGTGCCAAGAAACAATGGTGCCCTCAACCACCAGCCATTTGCGGTAACGGTGACCGCATTCGTGCCCTCCCGTCAACTCACCAAACGCAGGGATCAACAATCTCTCCTCAACATTGTCGTAAGCGAAGCAGGGAAGACGAAGTCGATCTGCTCCAGAACTGACGCTCGCAACTGGGTGGATATGTCCGCAAACATTAAGCAAAGAGTCTTTTTCAGTAGAGCATTCAGGTTCGTGGCTTAACCAAAGTTTTCCGAGCTGGTAGCTCGAATGCTGCGGTAGGTCTGAGATCCAGCAATGACGGTCATGATTTCCCCCCACTAGCTTGATTGGACAATTAATGAGAGAAGGAAGGGCTAATAAAGTTTCACGAAGAGATGCGGTGAGCCCCAATCGGCCGTGTATCAGATCACCCAGAACGATCAGAACCCTGGGCTGCAATCGTGAGCAGAGGGCCAACAGTTGATTCAAGGTTCCACGATCTCCGTCACTTGGAAGTGGAATGCCGTGAGCTTGGAAAACCTCAGCTTTGCCCAAATGAAGGTCGGCGATAAGAAGTTCTCTGCCAGCAGGTCGCCAGACGGCCTTCTCAGGCAAAAAATCCAGGTGCTCATGATTCCACCTCCAAGAAAAATCAAAGGAGGAAGCGTTGGCATCACCTTGATCAGTTGTTGTGCGCTCTTCAGTCAAAGAGGCTCATCCCACGAACGCCGTTAAGCACACCTTCAGGCCACTAAGCAATTCCAAAAGCACAAAAAAATCATAATCACTAGCGTAGAAGAGAGAATCCGATTGGATTGAGCTCAAACACACCTTCAAGTGCCTTTCTTTTCGAAGCAAGGGATGAGAGTCTTTTAGTTCCTAGAATTTCCGCCCTCATGACACTCGCCTTACTCTTGGCACTGCTTGGATCACTGATGGCCATGGGAATCATCGTTCGCCGCCTTGAGAGGCGATAATCGATTTAAGCCATTGCTATGCGAGCACTACTTTTAACTGGCATTCTGTTTCTATCGCTGCCATTTCCAGTATTAGCGAAGGAAT
>MDTC01047864.1_pt1 | contig 14106 bp, 17 predicted proteins | sample 811181 | NCBI WGS metagenome assembly MDTC01 (sample SAMN05326644, study PRJNA326480) | marine metagenome | isolation source: seawater | place: Pacific Ocean: North | collected 2011
AAGCTGTCAAGATGCCGATCATTCTCTATACGGTGCCTAGTCGAACAGGGATAGACTTTACTGAAAAAACCTTGCTTACACTTTGTCAAAATCAACACATAATGGGGATTAAAGACGCCTCGAGTGATTTGGAACGCATGAAAAAAATTGTTCAGTTGTCGCCAAGTGACTTCATCTATTTGGGTGGTAATGACCATGAAATGTTTGAGTGCTTAGACTTAGGTGGCGACGGCGTCATTTCTGTTGTTGCGAATATACTGCCAAATCTTATTCAAAGTATAATTACGAATTACGATACAAATCCTCAATGGTCCAAAGGCAGTTTTTCAGACATTGATTCAATTATAAAGCATCTTAGAGAAAATGGTAATCCTCAGGTCATAAAGCACATGGTCCAGGTTGTCTTTAGTATTAGCTCATATTTACGATTGCCACTGACGCCTGTTGATGAAAATGTGCAATCAGCTATCGAAGCGTCATTGAGTGCTGCAGGGATCAACCCAGAGGAAATTTCTGCCTGAGTGCTTGTTTTTTTCTTGGTTTTGATGTAGTCTGGTCTCAAAAAGGAGCTATTATGAATAAGATGTCTTTAAAAATTTTACTCGTCTTGTCAGCCGTCTCAAGTTTTGGCGCTGCGCTTGAAACTCTTGTGATGCCCAAAGGTGTTGTCATGCCTTTTTTGCCTAAATCGTCGCTTCAACACACTCAAAAGCTTTCTAAGAAAGAATTAACGCAGCTCAAGATGCGTGACGATCTCCCACCTAAAAGAATGTTAGCGACTCCTTCTAATACTCAAAACGCTTATTCCTTGGAAATCCTTGTAAATCCAAAAATGAATGAAACCACTCATGTTGCAGTTCTTCTGAAGGATCAAGGCTTGAGACTGTTTAAGAAACGTACGCAAGAGAGTCATAAGCACTGGTATTACTGGGTCAAAAGTCAATCTGGCGCCCCTATGTACAAAGTTGAGCTATGCTGGATCGACAAACAGCGCACCAGAGCAACCATGCATTTGTGGAGCTGGGATGATAAAGAACAACTTAATTTATCAGACAAACAGCAGCTGATTTCATTATTTGGTAAAAAGATTTAGCGATTCATGTCTATCGCCCGATGAGTCGCCTTGATTGAAATTGCGATCTTTTAAGTTTTCTATTTTTATTGTCTGTGCTGTTATTTGATTATCTCAATTGAAAGTGCATGAATGTTGTGCATGATTGAAGATAATGCATGATAGATTTTTCGGTGCTGTACGATGCGAGTCTCCCTGTTTTCCTTAAACCTGACAATGAGGTGAAAATGGCCTTTGTTAGGATTTTTCATTGCTTCTTTGTGTCCAGCATGTAGATGACTGTTGTCATGCACTTCGACAGAACTGATGTTGTCGAGTTGAGAAACTTTGATTTTAATTTTTTCAATGGTGACTTTGTGATCAGTTATCTTCATGACTTGCTGTTGGTTTCACGTATTGACTTAGGTAGGCTGTTATGATCATGAGATAGGCGATGTTGATAAAAATGATGCTTGTTTTAAACAGCACCCATGTTGACTCTGGATAGGTGCTAAAGATCCACACATTGAGCAAGCCTGTTGCGACAAAGAATATCGCTAACATGTTGTCTGCATTGATGCCAGCTTGATTTGGAATTATCAAATTTGAGGACTTGAACGTAGATGTAAAAAAGGCTTCTTTGTTAAAATGGCGATAACCATAGATAAACATTGCAAAGCCTATGTTTGCAATGGTTATTTTCCACTGTATGAATCTTGGGTTACCGAAATACCAAGTTGCGAATCCAAATAATGCTAGCATCAGCAGGCTGGATTGATTCATAGATGTTTTCGCTTTCTCAAAAAAATAGCCGGCCAGCACTTGAACAACTGAGAGTATGCTTAAACAAAGGCTTGCTGTGTAAATGTTGTATTTATAGTAGACAAGAAAAAATAATAAGGTTGAAAAGATCTGTAAAAATTCAGCCATAATATTGGTAAAGATAATGGATATGTAATTTTACTATGATCTATCTGTTCTGACAAGTTATTGATTAATTATCATAGAATATTACTCATTGTTGGTATTATTTATAAAAATCTTTTTATGTAACACCCTGCTTAATATGTTATAATTCCAAGATCTAGTAAACTTTAAATTTCATCGACCAGTCAATACTCTTGTCATGTTAACCTTCTACTAAAATGCGCATACAGAAATATCTCGCTAATCATTCTCAATTATCTCGACGACAGGTTGAGCGGTTGATACTTGAAGGACACGTCACGGTTAATGATCAGTTAGCCGAAATTGGTCAATCCGTTGGCCGTGGTGACTGTATTATTGTCGATGGGCAGTCTTTTAATGTGCAATTCTCTACGAGTGAGCGTCCTCAGGTTTTGATTCTTAATAAACCACTCGGAGTGATATGCTCCAAGGTTGATGCGCAAATGCGACCGACTATTTTCGAGCTTTTGCCCAATCAAAATCAAGAAAAATGGATTATGGTGGGACGTCTGGATGTTAATACCAGTGGTTTAATCCTATTTACAACAAATGGTGATTTTGCGCACAAGCTTATGCATCCTAGTAGTCAACTTGTTCGTCGTTATCATGTTAGGGTCTATGGCGAGGTAAGGTCTGAAGCAGTCACATGTATGTTACAAGGTGTGATGATCGACGGTCGTCGACTTTCCTTTAAGTCTTGTAAGCAGCTTAAAAACAAACAACATGCTAAAAATGCTTGGTATGAAGTTGAGGTGCTTTCAGGACAGTACCGTATGGTGCGACGTTTATGGGAAAGCCAGTCGATTCGAGTCAGTCGGCTAGTGCGTGTGGCTTATGGTCCTGTATCATTGCCAAAGTCGTTACGGGTAGGCACTTGTGCAATGCTCTCAGATGTGGATGTTGATGCACTATCTAAGGAAGTAATAAGTGCGCCAAAGACATGATGTACCATTCACCGCATTGGCGGTTGCATTAATTACTGCGCTTTTTATCTATATGTATCTTGGGCATTGGCAGCATTTTCTGTTCAAGCATTCGTTGAACAGTTCCGAAACTCGCGAATTTATCAATCTTATAGAGAAGCCTGCATATATGAAAGATCTTTTGTTAGTTAAAATTGCTAGCCATCCTGATGACGCCCTAGCATGGCGATTACTTGCCAATTGTTACCTGAAGCTAGGCGATGAGCAAAGTGCTGCCTACGCTACGCGCAAAGCATTACAACTCGCTTCACCTGCCTCGATTCCACAATTTAACCATCCTGGTTGATCTTGTTAAATTTTTTCTATCTAATAGAATAATCATTTTGATGTTGGTTACATGATCCAAATTCTTTTTCGAAGTTTATTTGTGCCCAAGTCTTTTCTTGCGTGGGCACCCTCTGCTTATCGTATGATTTATGTATTGTCAATCTGCGTAATCGCTTATGCGCTTAATGCTGGGCTTCGGGTACCACCTGATATCACACAGGGTGAATTATTTCGCATCATATATGTTCACGTGCCGGTGGCTTTCTTTTCTTTAAGCCTCTATGTAGCCATGGTATTATTTGTCATCCTAGAGCGTTTATTGCATCTCAAAATGGCAGATGTGTTTGCACTTTCTAGTGCTTTTGTTGGTGCTTTGATGACCGTATTGGCATTAATAACTGGTTCAATTTGGGCAAAGCCTACGTGGGGAACGTGGTGGGTCTGGGATGCTAGAATCACCAGTGAAGTCATATTATTGTGCTTATACAGTGCTTATTTAGTATCTCGGTTGGGAATAAAACCTCGGTCAACAGCAATTGAAATCGCCTCTTGGATTGCTATTTTGGGTTTGCTCGATTTGCCATTAATTCACTACTCGGTTCAATGGTGGTATACATTGCATCAAGGTCCAACCGTATTACAATTTGCTGCGCCAAAAATGCCATGGTTAATGCTTTTCCCTCTTATTATCAGTATCGTTGGTTTTGCTCTTATCATTGTTGCGATGATGTTTCATACGGCTGTTGCACTGTTAGCTATTCATAGGGCTCGATTGCATCAAGCGCAATGCAGTCATCTGGGATGATCATTGATTCACATATTTTTAATTATTGTACTTCGCATTTAAAAGACTAAGTTATCGATTGATTGATCATGTTTGATCACTTTACGCAGAAACTTGTGGCTTTATTTAAAATCAAGTAAACTGAGTAGCATCTATGATTGGTTGGTTATTTGGATCTTTATGTGTTCAGTGCTATGATTGCAGTTTTTTCATTAGTCGCTCTATACATTATTGTGTTGTGCGTAGTGATTAATTATCAGGGTGGGTCTGGTGCATTGGGATCGGCTGACTAAGCTTGTTAAGGCGCGCCTTGGCGGCTATATCTTTCCGTTATTGTGGTTTTCACTAGCTGGATTGTTGATTGTCTTTGGATTATCTGAACATGTGCATTATTATGTGAGTGTTGACCAGTTACGTGAAGATCCTGTTCGATACGATGGGGTTCAGTTCAGGCTAGGCGGTTATGTTGTGCCAAAATCATTGGATAAAAATCATGATACGATCTCTTTTACGGTCTCCAATCATGAGCAGCATATCACGGGCTTAGCAGAGGTTCGTGTGGTTTACAGTGGGGGACTTCCAGCGCTTTTTAAAGAAGGGAAAGCGATGGTTGCCGATGGACGTTATATATCAGGTGTCTTTTATGCGCGAGAAATTTTGGCTAAGCATGATGAAAACTATCAGATTCCATCTTAATCAGGCTGGCTCTTGTTGATGTTTGGTGACCTGGGTCTTTTGGCTCTTTTGTTTTCAATGTGTCTTTTGATGCTAGATCTCATTTACCGTTTCGTGGATTATTATGTTGATGACCATTGTCACACTCGTCCTTGTTTGTATGGATATGCAAGTTATGCCTGTTTATTGTCTATTGTCATTTTGATTATGTGTTTTCTTGGTAATGATTTTGGCTTGCGCTATGTTTATTTCAATTCTAGCCTTCTATTACCATTGTGGTTTAAAATATCCGCTTTTTGGAGTAGCCATGAAGGCTCTTGGTTATTGTGGTTGATGATTTCATTATTTAATGCTGCACTTTTACATCGGCAAATTGATGAAAGAAAATTATCAGACTTCGATTATTTCCCACTCTCATTATCATTATTGCTATATGCATGTTTTCAGGTTGTGACCTCCAATCCTTTTACTAGGATTTTACCGATTGCACCAGGGGATGGTTTAGACATGAATCCTTTGCTCCAAGACTATACTTTTACAATTCATCCGCCTTGTTTGTACATGGGTCTATGTGCCATGATTGTTCCTTATGCAATCGCATGTAATTTGAATGCTTCTGATTCTTCTCGTTTTGATCAATTGATTGATCTGATGAGACCTTGGCTCTATTGGTCCTGGGGTTGGCTTACACTGGGTATTACTCTGGGCAGTTTCTGGGCATATAGAGAGTTAGGCTGGGGTGGTTGGTGGTTTTGGGATCCAGTAGAAAATGCTGCTTTTATGCCATGGTGTCTGATGACTATCTTGATGCATCTATTGCATGATGTAAAATCACAGATATCGATTATGTATATCCGATTCTATTGCATTGTCGCGTATGTATTAACCCTTTTGGGAACATGGATAACGCGCTCGGGGGCCTTTGTAACTGTGCATGGTTTTACAACCTCTGAACAAAGAAGTTATTTTCTTTTGGCAATGACTGTCTTAGCTTTTTTTGCGCCATATTTGACAAGTTGGTTTAAAAAATCAAAACTATGCGTTATTGAACCAGTTGATTCAACCCACACGCAACATTGGTTATGGTGGCATTTCATGAGTATATCATCGGTTTGTTTTGCTGTTTGTATTGGTGTATTTGCGCCATTTCTCTATCAGGCACTCGGCTTTCATAAAATAAGTGTAACTTTGCATTATTATGTGACATCAGTACAACCGCTTATGGTTTTAGTCATACTAAGCATGTTATATTTCGTATCTCCAAGCGTTAATATTTTTCGCATGGGGGCTGTTTATCTCTCGATAAGTACGATTGTACTCTTCATGACGTTGTTATATTTTTCTAATCTGACAGGGCACACTCTGGATTCGGTTCAGTTATTCTATTGGATCTTTCTTCTGTTGTTGTTGTATGGTGTTGTCACAAACCTATCAAATTTTACTGCCAATGGTTATCAGACCGTTACACTTGCTCACGGTCTTATTTATTTTTTGTCTTTTTGCGTGATTATTAATCACTGTTATTCGGTTGATCGTTTGTTACACTTCCATCGCACGGTCAGCTATCAAGATGATCTATTTTCAATTACATTGGTTCCAAAAGAGCGGCGTGATCATGCGAACTATCAAGCGCAAACCATTGCTACCGTACTAAACTATAATCATCGGGAAATACTCTTAAATCCAGAGTTAAGACACTATAAGCTTCGCGCAATCAATAAATCGGTTGCTGATGTTAAGCATTGGCTATTGTATGATATACTTGTATCAGTCACACAAGTTGATCGTGATCATTACGTGATGAGGCTGTATGTTAAGCCTTTGCAGTCATTCTTTTGGCTTTCCGGTACGATCTTGGCACTATTGGCTTTATATCGTGCACTTGTCCTTTTTTATCGTCATGATATGGGAGAATATAATGATTAAGCGCTTTTACGATCTCGTGCTCACAAATATTTTACTTGTCTTATTAACTGTGTACCCCTATACTTGCTGCCCCTCTGATGGAATTGGTCGAAAGACTGGTGTTTGTTTGCGGGCTCTTGATCAAATGGGTGATGTTGATGTTGATAAGACTAAGGGCGTTGTTGTTGTTCATCTATGGGCCAGTTGGTGTGGCTATTGTCGTGCTGAGCACTTATTATGGCGTGACCATCTTGTTAGGTTTGATGGGGTATCATACTACGGCGTTACGTTCAGAGACAAGCCAGCTGTTGCAGAACGTTATTTGGAGACGCAGGGTGATCCATTCGATAGACATCTTTTTCTCAATGCTAAACACGCTAGGAAGATAGGTGCTCGGGTGGTCCCTGATACGCTTGTTTTTGTGGATGGTGTTCTTGTGCAACGATATAGGGGTTTTATGAATAAATCTTCATTTGATGATCAGATGCTGGTCAAGCTTTCGCATACGTCAGAATCTTATGCTGTTTCTAATCAGTGATTAAGTGATGACTTTATCAGCAAAACAACACAAGCAATTTCAGCGTATCGCACAGCAAGTCAAGTGTCCAACGTGTAATGCACAATCTGTTTACGAAAGTGATACTCAAGAATCACTACACATAAGACAAGAGATTCTTCGAGCCATTCACTTAGGATATGATGATCAACAAATACTCATTGATGTTGACAAGGATCGTCATACACATGAAGTGTTGGATCAAGATCTTGCTCCAGTGGTGAATGTACTAGTCGTAGTGGTATTGATCACAACATCTGTCATGCGTTATCGTACGTTACGATTCAGATCTTGTCGGGAAAATTAAATCATAGGTTGGATTGCTTTTATGGCCGTCGTCTCCAGTAACCTCAGCAGTGATCTGAGTATCACTGCTTTTTGTAAATGTGATATCGCCAGAGTTCACGTTTCCTGACTTATGACTGTAGATACATTTTAATGTTGTATCATCTATTTGTTTACAGGTTGCCTCCCAATAAAATGATGTACCAGGATTGTTGTACTTTGAGTAGAGTCCATGTGCAGTAAAACCCTGACCTTGTGGTGAAAATACCAAATACCCAGGTGTTTCCTCTTTTGTGTTTTTGTATAATGTTGGTTGTCTCTCAAACGCAAATGCGGTAGATGAGACGAATGCTAGAAATAAAATGTAACTTTTCATGAGTTTCCCGTAATGACTTTATTAACAATATCTTAATAATGCGTTCTTATAGCGCTGTTGTCAATTATTTATAGAAATCAACTATGTTCATTTATGTTTCTCATATTCGCGCCAATGTATCTTTGTCTTGGTCTAATGATTGGTGTTGCTTGCGTTGTTTTTAATTCGTACCAATGACTCATCCATCCTGACGTTCGTGCCAATGAAAAGATTAGTGTGAAACAGTTATTATGGATATTGAATGCCCTTTGCACAATTCCTGAGTAGTAATCACAGTTTGCATAGAGTTTGTGCGAAACAAAGTAAGGGTCACTCAACGCATGGCGCTCGAGGTCCTTTGCAAGTTTGAATAGTGGATGATCATTTTTTTTACTGAGGACCTTATCGCACAGTGCCTTCATAATAGATGATCGAGGGTCTTTGTTTTTGTAAACTCGATGTCCAAATCCCATAAGTCTAAATGGATCCGTTTTTGATTTTGCTCTTTGAATATATTCAGGTATCCTATCGCTGGTTTTTATTTCTTCAAGCATATTCATACAAGCTTCGTTTGCCCCGCCGTGAAGTGGGCCCCACAATGCGGTTATTGCTGATGCGATACCAGCGTAGGCATTGGTTCCAGTTGAGCTTGTTACGCGCATGGTGCATGTTGATGCATTCTGCTCATGCTCTGAATGTAATATGAATAGTGCATCAAATACCTCCTCGGCTAATTTATCTGGGATTTCTCCTGTTAGCATATAAAGGTAATTTGCTGCATAGCTGAGGTTTCTTTTTGGCTTTATCGGAGATAGCCCGTCGTGATGTCTCTGACACATTGCAACTAATGTCGGCATTTGAGCAATGATCTTAATAGCTGTCTGGTAATGTTCATTTGTCTCTTCATGTTGACCTGATAATGAAGCGATTAAAGTTAATAACATACCCATTGGATGTGTATCTTGAGGTAGACTTTTAATAATTGCGTAGGCGTGTTCTGGAATATTATGTGATTTTTGGATTTGTTCAACAAACTCAGATTTTTCTTCTTTTGAGGGTAACTCACCGTTGAGAAGAAGATAAATCACTGTTTCGAAATCGTGATGTTTAGCAAGTTGTTCAATTGGATATCCACGTAGTAGTAGCAATCCTTGTTCACCATCAATGTAGCAGATTGCGGATTCGCAAAATGAGGTATGTTTGAGTCCTAGGTCATGGAAATAATATGGTTCATCGAACTGATTAATATTAATGACATCATTGCCGAGTGTTGCCTTTTCTACCGGAAATTTCTCTAAATTCATCGTTCTGCTCATGTTGATAATCCATTTCTAACCCTTTGATTATAGCAAATGCTGAAAAATTGTATGTTTTTTTCTATTTTTTTTTAAATGGCCGTCATTGGATCTGAATTTTTTTCTTATTTTAAAAAAATCCTGCACGATTAACAAATTGAACCTATACCATGGTTGCATTTGTAATTATGGAGGAATCAATGCGTTTTATTTCATCATTTCTAAACTGGTTAACTTTTGATACTGTTCAATCAATGCGTGTCACCCCAAAGGTTGCTCTTGTTCCAGTTCGTGCTAGACGAATTACCAAGAAAAAATCAACTTATGTGCAGCATTTTTAATTATTGATACGGTTTGACAACAACCATAATGATGATACAAATTAGAAGGACAGACGGGATCTCGTTGAATGGGATGTAATACTTCCTTGTGAACTCGTTTTTATCTTTTCTAAATTGTAGCATATGCCATGTGCACCGTGCCTGAAACGCGATTAGTAGAGCAATTGCCGCCATTTTTACAAAAAACCAACGGTTCGCAAGGTAGACGTCGGCATTTAAATAAAACAAGCTTCCACCAGTTAGTAGCACTGCAGATAGGGCTGGCAGCATGATAATGTTGTGAAGTTTTCTCTCCATGACCTTAAATCGCTCGTTTGAGATTGAGTCCGAAGCTTCGCTATGGTAGACATAAAGTCTTGGTAAATAAAATAGACCAGCAAACCAGCAGATAATACTGATTAGATGAAATGCCTTGAGCCATAGATAGATCATTGTATTTTTGTGTTAGGAATAGCCTATTTTATCATTATCTTGTGAATTTAAGCAAACTAAACCAGGATCGTATTTGAGGTTCTTTATTATTGCGTATTTTTTTCTGTTTTGCTGTATTCTTTAATGATTTACTTTTGAGTTCTGCAGAGGGGGGCTTTGCGACGGTGCTGTGGCTTGATAGATATGGATTGAGATATTGCCAGGTTGCAACTGATGACAGTACTGATAACGTGATAACTGGAGCAAAATAACAGCATGCGGAAACAAACAATAGACTGAAAAGTATCGCTGGTAGAACCGTATTGAGACATAGCTCTAAGTAGGATCTCATCAGTGCGTTTGTAAAATTTACTATCACTCCAGATTCTATCGGCTGTTTTTTTCTTGCTTGTGGTTTGGGTTGTGGGATATTGCAAGGATTATATATTTCTTCATCAGATAACTGCGTAAGGCGTTTACCTTGACAATGATTGCTGTATAAGCCTTTGACTGCTGAGCAGGTATTGATGACATGTTTTGGTAAAACAGCGTTGAAATGCGTGTTATTGTAATTGACAATATAAGCAGGAATCGATTGTCCATCTTTTATTTCGTGGTCGTTTGCATGTTCTGGCCCTATCCATGCGATGGTGTTTGGAGTCATTTGATTTAGGATTTCTGAATCGTTGTCTTGTTCGATGACTGTATTGTAACCATGCAGTGCTTTGATCGACTCTGCGTAAGATGATCCATCAGCGTTGAAAGGACCTTTTAGAGAGTAATTAATATCTAGTTTCAATAGCTCAACGGCTACTTGATTCATGGCATCAGCACCGAAAAACGATCTAAATGATGGTGAGTTATCCGTTCCACATCCGTTACTATAACGCGTGCATAGTACTTTTTTAGATATATCCATCTTGATATCACAGGCTAGCTCGATTAGCTGATCATCCACGTCAAATAGGTTGCTCAGAGTTTTTTGTGATTGTTCATGCACACTGATGAAAGGCTCATCTGTGTTGATTCTTGAGTAAAGCATGAAATAAAATCTGATTATAGGTGCTATGATTGCTTCACAATCTTTGAAACTGAAGTCAGGCTTTGCAACTTTCTCTTTAATTTTCTGCATGACAGATTGTGTGCTATGTCCTTGCTTCATGATAATGGTGTCATGTGGATAGTAATGATTCCAGGCAATGACAAACTCGCTCAAGTCGATATTGTATTTACTATATGTTCCGTAGAGAATATGGCTTGTAAATATTATGGCTAAGGCATTTGGTCCGCAGGATCCATTGCCGCTGGCTTTAATCAAGATAAAGTCATCGGGTATTTTATCGAGTAGCACAACTGTTCCAGACTTAGTTTTCTGATTCTAATCTAAATATTGATTATTTTCAATAATACTGTCAGTTTTCATGACTGTGTGTGTTATCGGATCAAATTGTTAATGTTAAGAATTAATGCATCAACTTGCTCAAGTGTGGTGTCATGTGCCAGTGATATGCGTAAGGCAGTTTCTTGCTGTTGCAGTGTGTGACCAATTGCGTTCAGTACGTGTGAATAACTACTTGACTGGCATGCAGAGTGACTAGATAGACAAAATGTTTGCTTGAGCTTTTCGAGCGCATTCAAATCGACGGTTGGTAGGCAGATATGGATAAGTTGTTTTGCACTTTTGTGTTTATCGCTGTTCCATGATATTTTCTTGTGCAGTTTGTTGATAAAGCGTTGTCTTAATTCTTTATAATGTTGTTCATGATCCAAATGGTGGTTATGAAATAAGTCGATGGCTTTGACAAATCCAGCGATTAGAAATAATGACATTGTGCCTGATCTTGCAGCGGATTGTTGTCCGCCACCATGGATTATGGGTTTAATTTTTCTTTTCGGCTTATCACCTAGAAAGAGTGCACCGATACCCTGTGGACCATAGCATTTGTGTGCTGAAAAACTTGCTGCAGTAACCGTGTCGGGTAAGCGCATCGATGTTTTACCGATGGTTTGAGCGCAATCAAGGTGTAGCATTATGCCTTTTTTGTAACAGATTTGACCTATCTTATCGATGTCCTGAATGCATCCAAGTTCGTTGTGGACATGCGTAATTGATACTAATATGGTATCCTTTTGTATCGATTTTTCTAGATCTTCCATTGCAATCAGACCATTGTTTCTCACCGGCAAAAGCGTAATTTTAAACCCTTCTTGTTTCAGCTTCTCGAAAGTTGCTAAACTTGCTTTGTGTTCTGTATTGGTTGATATGATATGCATACCGCATTGTCGGTACTGTTGACATAAACCTTGTAGTGCAAGGTTGATTGATTCCGTTGCTCCGCTAGTCCAAATGATACGTCCTGATTTTTTACCGAGATAGCTTAGAAATTTTGTTTCAAATTGTTTGATTTCGTTTTGGCAGATAATCCCTTTGTAGTGGGTAGCACTCGCGTTCGCGTTTAATTGCGAATCTTCTAGGTAATGTACCATTGTTTTAATAACTTCAGGATGGCATGCGGTTGAAGCCATGTGGTCGAAATAGTGGTGCATCGATACTACGCTTTTTTGATTATTGTAACATATTTTGTATGATAACGCCATTGTTGAGCTTTTTTTATGCGGCCATGGTATAATCGTGACGATGATTTTTTTTAAATATAATGTTAAAAATCAATAATATAATCGGTTAATTATTTGAGAGGTCGCCGTTGCCTACTATATCATAACTCGTGTTTTATTTTCGGGGTATTCGGTGCTTATTAAAACGCTAAAACAAGTATACAACGATCCTGTTGCGTTTATTGGCGATTTAATTCAATTTGGAGACCCATATGGTGTTAAGCTTCTAACGATAAGACTTTACTGTTTTTCGGAATCTTATCTTTTTCGTGTTAACGATCGTCTTGCGTTATCATTATTAAAAAAGACCCTCGAGTATACTGAATCAAAGTCTTCTGAACTATTATCCAGAGCACTCTTTCAGAAGTCTCAACCAAAGTTAACTTTTTCTAATATGGATCCGTTTAGCATGCAATACATTCGGGCTATCGGGTTAGCTTGTTCAACCCAGTATCAGATTAATTGTGGGATTGCTCTTTTAAATGCTACTATTAATTCAATCGGCCTTCTGTCCGAACATAACCATGATGAATTGATTTCAAACGACTTGACGCGGACTTGTAACCTCAATCATAATTTAGTGTAGTCAGCAGTTAAGTTATCTATTCTACAAAGTTATATATCGAGCACTATTGTTAACTTTCGCCGAAAATCATTGAGTATATCAAATCTTCTTGAGCGTCAACAGTGCAAAGAATGGTATGCAGCTCTTGTCCTAGATGCGTCTAATAAAGTTGCGTCTCAGGGTCCACAATGGACTTATGATTATTCTAGTTTTCACCAGTTTAGCCGTCGATTTTTAGATTTCAACGACCTTTTTGTGCGCAATGCAATGAGAAGTAAAATGTCTGATCTTTTGAAGATCCTCAGTGAAAATCCACAGAAATTGTTGAGTCTGAGATTTTGCGATCTTGCAAGTATTTTTGATTTTGAATCTCAAAATGAATGATTGCTAAATATTAGCTCACTTATGAAAGAGTCTATAGATGTTGTTCATTTGCTTGAGAGTCAATCACTGCGTATCGATACGCTTTATAATAAGGAAAGGAAGTCACCTGTTGCTCAGAATAACAGTACAAATTATATCGACTTGCCATGGTTAGTTGACCGCTCTAAGTTCTGTATTTATTCTTTAACCGGTAAGCGATTTTATATTCTTCGACTTTTAGTTTGCTTGCTTTCTTTAGTCTTATCTCAATGTGCACTGTTTTTAACTTATAAGTCCACAGTTGCTATTATTGTCTACCTTGGCTTGCAGATTTACTCGATTGTATTACCCATATTGTTCACTTTTTCGTTTTTTGTTATGACTTGTGTTCATTTAAAGATGTTTCATGTTTTTGCCCAGCAGGCGATGCTTGATCATGTCATTACTTCAAATTCTCATGATGATTCATCCTTTTCTTATCACTTTTCAGATGTTTTACGATCTTCGGTTCATACTGTATTTTTATCTTTTCGCTCGCTATTTAATATTTTTGCGTCAAACTTCAACTATCTTAAAACTAATTATTTTCTACAGACTGTTTGTCAAGCGCTGAGATCAGACACTTTAATTACCAATAGCGATCAATCAAGTCATTACTGTGGTTATGGTGATGTCTCATTGACTGAACCTTATGCTCCGAGTGATA
>MDTC01005407.1_pt1 | contig 14105 bp, 12 predicted proteins | sample 811181 | NCBI WGS metagenome assembly MDTC01 (sample SAMN05326644, study PRJNA326480) | marine metagenome | isolation source: seawater | place: Pacific Ocean: North | collected 2011
AATATACATATTATCAACTTTAAAGTTCGTTGATGCACTCATATCTAACGACAGTATTTTAGTGTTAGTTATGTCAATAGATGAAGCATCCCCAGGAGCAATATGCTCATGACCAAAAGTTAATGCAGTAATTGTAGTACCTGAAACAGTGAACGCACGTATCTTTCCAGCAGTTGTCAATGAAGTTATTGGAGCGTTATTTGCTGTGAACGCAGAAATTACACCATCCATTTCAACTAATGATAATGAAACATTCATAGAACCAACAGTTACGGCATTCGCTTGTGAGGCTGGTGCAGCATTTGCTTTACCAGTAACCTTAAGTGTTGCCAAGCTTTGGAAATAATCAACTACGTTGAAATCATGAGCAGCGTTTTGTGCTTTAATAATTAACGTAGCAGCATCCCCTGGATTAATAGTGTAACTAACATTCGTTACAGGTTCAAGACTACCAATTGTAATACTTGATAATGCCTTGATATTAATTGTATCAGATGCAGTAAGTACTAATGTCTCAGCAGAGAATGTAGCTACATCAGCACCAGTTATGGAAGCAGTAGCAGCTGTCATATTATCTAAAGACAGAGTCGTTGCACTGACAACAGTCATAGCTGCAGTGTTTGATGTTAGAGCTGATAATCCAATTGAACTACCAGTTAAATTTAATACTCCACTTATAGAATTTCTGTGTGTCAATGAATTAAGATTGACAGCAGAAGCTCCAAGACCGGCGTTAATAGTCATTGCATCAGAAGTTGCAACATCCATATCTACTTGTCCACCCGCAGTAATAACAATTGTACCTGTGGCAGTTCCATGGTCTGAATTAACAGTTCCAGAAGCAGTTATAGTAGTACCACTGATAGTACCTGTACCAGTAAGGTCAACATTACCTCCTGAAGTTATTGTAACTGTCCCTAATGTTGCAGCACTTAAACTAAGATTACCAGTAGTAGTCACATATCCTGTGTAGGTAGTACCTCCACCAATTAAACTACCAACACTAACGGCAGCAGGTAAACCTGCAGTTCCTAGGTTAACATCAGCACTAGAAGCGTTAAATACACCTGTACCAGTAGTTGCGTCATCTGTTGAAGCAACGTTGGCAAGTTGAATAGAAGTAACTGTAACAACAGATGTCATATCAATAGATATTACTCCTGCAGAAACTAAAGTAGGAATACTGATTGTTGATTCATCAAGATCTAAAGTTAAACTACCTGTTGTAGCAAGTGCAGAAATTGATGGCATTTTACCAGTTACGGAAAAACCTCCTTTAACGTATGTTAATTTATCCATGTTAAGTGCAGTGGATGAAGATTCAGTTGTTGTTGTAACCTGTCCAAGAACTGAACCAAGTTTCGCAGTAAGTGCAGAAACTCTAGTAACAGCAGCAGTAAGACTTGCAGTTCCACCATAACTGGCAGCAGTAGTCAAGTCAATATGAACATTACCTTCAATAATGTAATCAGCTGTGCTTGTTGCATCTATAAGTGATTCTGCTAAATTAAGTTCAGCAGAACTTGAAATAACAATATCTCTTTTAAGCGATGCACCTGCAGATAACAAACCATCTAAAGCTGCTTTTATAGCATCTAATTCAGTTTGTAAATTTGTAACAGCACTTAGCGAAGCAACCTCTGCTGAAGTAGCAGTGTCTCCAAGCGCAGCAGTTACTGATGCCACTGAAGTTTCAACTCCAGCAATATCAGAAGCCACTTTAGTGTCTAATGCATTAAGAGCTGCAGTTATTTCAGCTATCTTAGCTAAAGCAGCAGCCAAATCAGTTGCATTTTGAGCAGTCATAGCGTCAACTAAACCTTTAAGGGTAGTTAACGACCCAGTAATAGTCGCTAGATCAGCTGCAGTAGCTGGGTCTAACGCATCCACTTTGGATGTCAAAGCAGTAATCTGCTTATTTAGACTATCAAACTGGTCATCATAATTTTGACATCCTGTTGCGAAAACAGCTAAAGCCAAAATACTTAATAAACTTTTTTTCATTTGATTTAAATTAAATTAATATTAATAATGTTTAAACATAAGCGGTCATTATTTAAAATTAACGCTCGCACATGTAAAGCAAATATTATGCCACAATTGTTTAGTTGTTAAAAGAATTAAAATTTTAAGGAATAGATTATTGTTTTAAGTATTATATATATTGAGGTTAAGAGAAAAAAATTAATTTTTAACAAAAAACATTAAAAACATTAGATTTTTTTCATTTTATACTTTTTTAAGGTTTTTTTAAAAAATTTTAAAAAAAGAAACTATCCTTTTTGAAATATATACTCTAATATATTCCCCATTTCTAACTTAACTTGATCAACAGGGACTTCAAAATGATTAATCATTAATGAAAAACAATACCAATTACCTCTTTTAGATAGTAAAAAACCTGAAATATTACTATTATTTTTAATATTTCCTGTTTTTGCATACATCACAAGGTTCTCTGAAACTCTATAACTCTCACTCAGATTACCTGATTCTCCAAATGTAGAAAAATATCTTTTTATATAATCTAGTCCAATATTAGAATAGATTTTTTGTAAAACTGAAACAATCGTTCTTGAAGTAATCATATTATATCTAGATAAACCCGAGCCATCAAACCATAAAATAGGATCAGGGAGCCAACTTTTCCATTTATTTTGAAATATATTAATTGTCTTAGAGGTAGAGAACTCAGAATTTAATTTTTTTCCAGACATTAATAATAAAGATTCAGCAATAAGATTATTTGAATCCCATAGTAGAGCGTGGTAGATTTTTTCGGGATTTTTTAAATAAAGACTTCTAAATTTAATACTATCATTATAAGTAACTTCTATGTCAGCGTTTAAGTTGTTTTTCAAAATTTTTAAAGTTAATTCTCTAGAGGTTTTAAAAGGAAAATATAAAGTATCCTCAGAAGATATTAAGTTCGGATTAAATGAATAAATATTGTTTGTTTCATTTCTTTCCAATTTACTTTTGATTGAAAAATCTTTTATCATTTCAAAATTAGATGGCACAACAGTAATCTCATTATTTTTGTTTTTGTAAACCTCTGCAAGATTTCCAAAAATCGGAAAAGAAGATTTTTCAGCAGAAAAATGATACTTATAATCATCCCACGCCCAACCATCACCATATTTAGTAACCTTATTTTTATTCCAATGCAGAACTATGTTGTCTTTTGAATTTAGAAGCTTTTCCATTTCTTTATCAGGGTAAATAGGATGAAAAAGTAATGGATAACCAGTGGGCTCAATGTGCAAAGTATCATTGATTTCTTTGTAATTAATAACTGGTAATGAGTCAAAAGTTTCAATTGCAGCTAAAAAAGTAAGAAGCTTATTATTTGATGCTGGAGTCATGTATTTTGGAGTCTGAAATCCTTTTATTCTTTTACTCTCCTTTGCAAGTGGTTGTATAGAAAATGAAACGTGTGAATGATTCAAAACAGAAGATCCATTTATAATCCTCTTGATTTTATTTTCCTTTATGTTTTGAGAAAAAACAGAAAAGCCTGTTAAAAAAAATAAAACCAAATATTTCATCTTATAAATTTACAAAATGAGAACATGAAGGGATATTTTATTTGTTTTAAAATGATTTTTTTTTATTTCAGTCATTTTTTGTGATACATTAGTTTTATGTATTTAAGTGAATTAGAGGAATGGTTTGCAATTTTTATATGCTTTTGCATAGTTATTGGTTTTGTTTACAGTACTATTCATAACATTAAAGAGACTATTTCAGAGGAAAAACAAAAATTTAAAAAAAAGAAAGAGGAGGAAAAAAAAGTTAAGGAATTAATAAATTATCTGGATACTAAAACAGAGCTAATAGATACAGTTATATCTGCTCAAAAAAAAATGAAAAAGAAAAAGAAAAATAAGTGATGAACAAATTAACATTAGATCAAGCCATCTCAATATTTGAAAAAAAATTATCAGATTCTGATTATATAGATTCTGTTCATAAAATTAAAATCATGACTACAATTGAAATGCTAAAGAAACTTAAAGGTGGAATTAATTAAAAATTTTATTTAATGGAATTAATCCTAAGCCAAGGTGTTTCTATAGAATCAATTTCAAAAGGGGTAATAGGGATTGTTTTTTTACTCTTAGTTTGTTATGTTTTTAGTACAAATAGAAAAGCGATTAACTGGAAAACTATTGGTCTTAGTTTAGTAATTCAAATTGTAATTGCTGTTGGGGTACTAAAAGTTAACTGGATTGCTAATTTATTTGAGTTTTTTGGAAGTTTCTTTCTCAAAATATTGGATTTCACAAACGCCGGGACTTCTATGATATTAGGAGAGTTTGTTAATATTGAAAAAACAGGTTATGTATTTGCTTTCCAAGCCTTACCTGTCATTATATTTTTTTCTGCCCTTACATCCATTGCCTATTACTATGGAATTATTCAAAAAATCGTTAAGTTTCTAGCGTGGATACTAACTAAATTATTTGGAGTCTCTGGATCCGAAAGCTTATCTCTTTCAGGAAATATTTTTCTTGGACAAACTGAAGCCCCTTTATTAATCAAAGGGTATTTAGAAAAAATGAATCGATCCGAATTATTTTTAGTCATGGTTGGAGGTATGGCAACTGTTGCAGGCAGTGTTTTAGGCGCTTATATAGGATTTTTAGGAGGTGACGATCCAGTGGCTAGATTATCTTTTGCAAAAAGCCTACTTGCAGCCTCGGTAATGGCAGCTCCCGGTGCAATTGTAATATCAAAAATAATTTATCCACAAACTAAAGAAGTTAATGTTAATATTAATATTTCCGAAACTGAAATAGGAAGTAATTTTTTATCTGCTATATCAAAAGGAACAACTGAAGGCGTAAGGATGGCCGTAAATGTTGGGGCAATGCTTCTGGTGTTTATAGCCCTGATTGCATTAGTAAATGGAATGTTATCTTACATTGGTAGCCTCGGAATTAACCTATGGATTTCTGAAAATACTCCTTATTCCAATTTATCAGTAGAATTTATTTTAGGAATAATATTTTCTCCAATCATGTGGTTGCTTGGCGTTGCAAACACAGATATTTTATTGATGGGGCAACTTCTTGGAGTAAAATTAGCTTCGAGTGAATTTGTTGCATATGCACAATTAGCTGAATTAAAAAATGTTGAAAATATAATTAGTTTAAATTATGAAAAATCTGTTGTAATGGCCACTTACATGCTGTGTGGGTTTGCAAACTTTGCATCAATAGGAATTCAAATTGGGGGAATCGGAGTTATAGCTCCCAAAATAAAACCCATACTGGTAGAACTTGGTTTTAGAGCAATGTTAGCAGGGACAATCGTATCGCTTTTATCAGCAACAATTGCTGGAGCTATAATTGGTTGAGTGTCTAATTCATTTTTAATTTTTTCCATGCTTTTTGGAGAAAAAACAAGGAGACAAATGAAATAACTAACAAGGTGGTTGCGACTGTATATTTTGAGTATAAAAAGCTTCCAATCGAAAACAAAATGCTGTATACAAACAAACACCCCAAGACCATACAAATGATTCCAGTTGGAACATCCCATGCCTCTTTATTACCTTCAATATTGACCCCTTCTTTTTTTGCATCATCGACAACTTTTTTCCATCCAATTCCTCCAGGCTGAATTTTTTTATAAAAATCCCTCAGAACTTTTTTGTCTTCGGATGGTGTAAGGTAAGTAATCAATATCCAGCTTAGAGTTGTTACTGATACACCAATAATAAGCTGGACCTCGGTTGATATAACTTCAAATCCAATTCTTGGGTGAACTATTTGTAAATATAATGCTACTAAAAACGAAATTACCATTGCAGAAATCTCACTATAGATATTTATTCTATACCAAAACCACCTGAGAATAAAAAGTAAACCTGTTCCGGCTCCAATTTGTAATAAAATAGAAAATGCTTGTAAAGCATTACTTAATAAGAGAGCTATAATACATGAAAAAATCATTAAAATTACAGTCGTTAAGCGGCCTAAAAAAACTAGTTTTTTGTCAGATGCACTTTGATCAAAAAATCTTCTATAAAAATCATTCACAACATATGAGGAACCCCAGTTCAAATGAGAAGCAATTGTAGACATGAAAGCAGCTGCAAGGGAGGCTAATAAGAGACCAAGAAGTCCAGAGGGTAATTTAGTCAGCATTGCAGGGTAAGCCAAGTCATGCCCTATAATACTTTTATCAACATCGGGAAAAGCTACCTGTAAATCATTTAGGTTAGGGAAAACAATTATTGATGCTAATGCTATTAAGATCCAGGGCCATGGTCGAACAGCATAATGCATGAAGTTAAATAGAAGGGTTGCCCAAACAGCATGATTTTCATTTTTTGCTGACAACATTCTCTGTGCTACATATCCCCCTCCACCCGGCTCAGCTCCTGGATACCATACACTCCACCACTGAACTGCAATTGGTAAAACAAACACAACTAAAAATAAATCTCTATTTGAAAAATCAGGAATTAAATCAAGTTTGGGAGTTATATCAGGATGTGCTATTAATTTATCTAAACCTCCTACCTCTGGCAAGTTAATTATTACAATTGCAGCCCAAAAAGTGGCAACCATTGCAAGACCAAACTGAAAAAAATCAGTCATTATAACTCCTTTAAGTCCTCCTAAAGAACTATACAGTACTGTGACTGTAGCAGCAATTAATAATGTTTGAGCAGGAGAAAGGCCAAGCATTACACTACCAATTTTAATTCCAGCTAAACACACTGAAGCCATTATCATAACATTAAAAAATACACCAAGATATAATGCCCTAAACCCCCTTAAGAAAGCAGCTCCTTTTCCACCATATCTCAATTCATAAAACTCTAAATCAGTTAGAACTTCTGATCTTCTCCATAATTTTGCATAAACAAAAACTGTCAACATTCCAGTTAATAAGAATGCCCACCATACCCAGTTACCAGAAACACCATTAGTTCTAACAATATCTGTTACAAGATTTGGTGTATCTGCAGAAAAAGTTGTAGCTACCATTGAGATTCCAAGTAACCACCATGGCATATTTCTTCCGGAAAGAAAAAAATCATTTACACTTTTGCCAGCTCTTTTAGAGGCAAAAAATCCAATTGATAAAAGAATAATAAAGAAAATTATGAGTATTGCCCAATCAATAATTTCAAGTTTCATAGACTATTTATTTTAATTAATTTTATTAAGTTTTTTATCTACCCAATCTATTAAAGGTGAAGGGTAATAATTTATTTTTTTATTTTTCCATATTAAGGAATGACTTGCCAAACGAACTTTATAATCTGACCATTCTCTTAGATCACTTTTAGTCCATCCAATTTCTGCATATCCTGGTAATCTTGGAAGAGTTAAAAACTCTAAATCAGACGAACTCGCTGCTGTTTCAGTCCAAAGGGGAGCTTCAATTCCAATAATTTTATCACTTGGTATCTCTGAGAATAATTCTGTAACTGACCAGTCGTATCCTTTTTTTACATCTATAGTTCCTGCCCAAGTCAATCCAAGTTTTGTTAAGCTATCATATTTCATGTCTAAATACATCAACCCTGCAGGAGAAAGTAAAACCTTAGGCTCTTTTTTTAACCCATTTAAAATATTATTAAACCCTTGATTATCAGGCCTTTTTGGGGAATAATTCCATAACTGTAATATTGTATTTGTTGGAATATCTGCAATATTAATATCATCCCAACCAATAATTTTTTTATTATATTTTTTTACTATTTCAGTTGTCTTGGTAATAAATTCTATGTAGTCCTCTTTTTTAGTAGCATATGTTTCATCACCTCCAATGTGAAAATATGGTCCTGGACTAATACTTGATATCTCTCTTATAACATCATCAATAAATTGATATGAGTATTCGTTATTACAAAGAGTGCTAAAGCCTACATTTGTTCCGGTATATAATTCTCTTAATTTTCCATCACAATTTAATCTTTCATAAGATGCTAATGCAGAATTAGTGTGCCCTGGTATATCAATTTCAGGAACTATTGTTATAAATTTAGAAGCAGCATAGCTTACAATTTCTTTATACTCATCTTGGGTAAAAAATCCGCCCTTTCCGCCCCCAACTTCTGTTAAAGAGCCTTTTTCAGTTAATTTTGGCCAAGATTTTATCTCAATTCTCCATCCTTGGTCATCACTAAGATGAAGATGCAGATGATTAATTTTATAATATGAAATTAAATCTATCTGTCTCTTGACTTCCTCAAGATTAAAAAAATGGCGAGCAATATCGAGCATAGTCCCTCTGTATCCATATTCGGGTTCGTCTGTAATTTGTCCTGTTGGAATATAATCTGGGTTAACAGTGTTTTGAGCTAATTCAATAATTTGAGTCAAAGTTTGCCATCCCCTATATATTCCTTCATCTGTCTTTCCTTTAATTATTATTCTGTTACTTATTATTTCTAATACATACCCTTCAACAGAAGAAACATTTAAATCATTATCGATTTGTAAAAAAATGCTTCCACTTTTTGACGAATCTCCTTTTTTAAGATCTATACTTTCAATTAAAAGTCCCCACTCTTTATTTATAATTTTCAAAAAAACATTAATCTTTTCATTTCCAATAATTGAATTTATAGATGAAATTTTTAAAGCTTGATTTGATGAAATAATCTGGTTAGGATAAGGAATTAAGGCTAAATCATTAATTGGAGCTATTACAGGTGGTTGTTCACAAGAATAATTTAGAACAATTAAGAATACAAAGAGTCTGAGTTTCATATAGTGAACCTAATTAATTATTGAAGAATAAATAAATATAGTTATTAATATTAGGTTTTATAGAATAATGCCAAGTGGTTTTGTTGTTTTCCAATTCCCTCTTGTAAAATCCGGGAAACTTTGAGGGGCTCCATCATTTGTAACAGACATTCTACTTAGAGGTGTAACTGCACTCCAAAATGCACCTTCGTATACATTTTGATCAAGAGGAGTTCCTTTTTTCAAACATTCTATTATTCTATACATCATTATTCCATCCATTCCTCCATGACCACTATTTGAAGTTACCTCATTTAGTCTTTTATATAATGGGTGATCATATTTTTCATAAACTAAATTTAAATCATCTCCCTGAACCCATTTGGAATACTCGCTAGAAATAGCCCTCTCCTTGCTATCAAAAGATACTCTAGTTGGAAATCCAGCAAGTGTACCTTTTGTGCCTTGAATTAGATTATGTCTTGTGTATGGTCTGGGGCTTGTCTCATCCCATTGGATCATGATTGTTTTTCCTAAATGAGTTTTTATAATTGAGGTATTTATGTCACCTTGATAATTAATCTTATTCCATTCATTCTCTTTCGCAAAATTTTCATTAGCAAATAATTTTCTGCCTCCTGATGGTGATGATAAAGAAATAATTTTACTAAAGTTGTCATCCTTTCTTGCTAAACTCATATACTGAGCGACAGGTCCAAGCCCATGAGTAGGGTAAAGATTGCCTCTTTTGGAATACTGTTTTGTCCTCCAGGATCCTGTTCCAGGATGATTATCTGTAAGTTGTAGGTTTTTATTTTTTTCCATCATCTGCCACCTTAGATCATGAATATAGGCAGCCTCAGCATGAAGAAACTCTCCAATCATTCCTTGTCGGCAAATATTTAAAAACATAAGCTCCTCTCTCCCATAATTAACATTCTCTAACATCATGCAATGCTTTTGAGTTTTTTCTGATGTATCAACTATTTTCCATAGATCTTCAATAGTATTTGCAAGTGGAACTTCAACAAAAACATGAGACCCTAACTCCATACATCTTATAGCCATAGGGGCATGGTTGTCCCAATTAGTAGATATGAAAACTACATCAGGTCTTTTCTCTTCAACCATTTTTATCCACGCGTTTTCCTCTCCCCAATAGCCATCAGTTGATAAATCTAATTTTTTAATCAAATTTTCAACTCTATTTTTATATAAATCACAAATAGATACTATCTGTGTGTCTTGGAATCCTTTAAAATTATATACATGCTGTATTCCTCTTGAACCAACACCAATAAATGCTGCTTTTATCTTGTTGATTTTTGGAGCTGAAAATCCTCCCATATATTCTCCCTTTGAGTTTGGCATTGAAAAGTTACCATCACATGAACTATTTAAAAGGGATGAAGTTGCTAAGGAAGCAATAGCTGAGACTCCTGACTTTTTGATAAATTTTCTACGACTATAACTTTTCATGACAATTAAATTTAATTACAATTTATAAATTATAAACTCAACCTTAAATACATTTTTTATATATTAAACCCTTGTTTTCAACTTATTTTTCTATTGTAAATGTTATGTCTTTATATATTCCTATTTTTAAGGTCTATGATTTATTCAAAAAAATATTTTATTATTATTAAACTTTTAATTGTGAGTTCAATCAATTTATGTGCTCAGTCTGAGAGTAATAAAATCCAAATATTTACTCCAAACGAAAACCTACCATCTTTATTAAATAAAAATACAAACAAGAATTTACCACTTAATTTAGGCATTGAAAAGACCAATAATGAGCCTAATATAAATATGGATATTTCAGAGCAAGAAAAGTTTATAAATCCAAGCGAATATTACACTTCGAGACTAAATAGAAAAAAAGGGGAAAGTAATAAAATGCCGGATGAATATAAAAATGATATGTATCTTGGTGATTTCTTAACAAGTGAGAATTCAGTAAATGTAACTTTTCGAGACCATGAATACCCTGATGGTGATAGAATACAAATTAGGGTTAATGATAAGTTGGTAGTTGCTAATATTTTACTTGTTGAAACATTCAAAGGACTTAATATTGAGCTAGAAGAAGGGTTTAATAGGATTGATTTTATTGCTCTTAATCAAGGAGAAAGTGGCCCAAATACTGCAGAATTAAAGGTTTATACTAATTCAGGGTCTTTAGTTGGATCCAATCAGTGGAACCTTGCTACGGGAGTGAAAGCAACCTATATTGTTGTAAAAGAATGATTCTTTAGAAAATTTTGATTAATGAATAAATTAATAAGCCATCTTGAAATTTTATTTTCAAGGATTATTGCCCCTTTGGAATGGGTAATGTTATTTGTGGTAATCGGTGGTGGAGTTTTTTTACTTTTTTATTCTAAGTTTTATCCTCTAACTCAAATTAAAAAAGCATTTACCTTGTTGTTAAGAAATGAAAAGAAAAAAGGTATTTCAAGATTTCAAGCACTATCAGCTGTTTTAGCTGCAACTGTTGGATTAGGTAATATTTCTGGAGTGGCAATTGCAATTCATATGGGGGGACCAGGGGTTTTAGTCTGGATGTGGTTGACAGCTATTATTGGATGTATAATTAAATTTTTTTCATGTTCTTTATCTGTTCAATTCAGAGAGCAAACACCTCAAGGAGAACCTTTAGGAGGGCCAATGTATTATATGACTTTAGGAATAAAAAAATGGGGGAAACCTTTAGCTATTTGGTTTTCTATTGCTGGTTTTTTTGGAGTGCTTCCAGCTTTTACAGCAAATCAACTAACTCAAACTTTTATAAATGTAGTTGATCCAAATCAGTATTTACTATTAGGTGATTTACGCTGGAAAATAGTTATTGGAATAGTCTTATCTGTAATTAGTGCTACTGTTATTTTTGGTGGAATTAAATCTATTGTAAGGGTTACCTCAAGTATGGTTCCATTGATGGTTACATTATATTTTATGATGGGTCTTTTTATCATTATTGGTAATTATTCTTCTTTTTTTCCAACAATCAAGCTAATATTCTTTGAAGCTTTCAATACAAAAACAGCTGTTGCTGGAGGATTTTGGGGGCTAATAATTTTGGGTGTTAGAAGGGCAGTTTTTTCAAATGAGAGTGGAGTTGGTAATGCTCCAATGTATCACGGGCAATCTCAAAGTTCAAAAGGAACAGACGAAGGTTTAGTAGCAATGCTAGGCCCATTATTAGATACTATTTTAGTATGTACCATAACAGGCTTTATAATTATAATTAGTGATGCATATAAAATTACAGATCTAAATGGTATTGTTTTAACATTAGAAGCATTTAGAATTCTTTTTTATGGTTTTGGAGATATTTTATTACTAATTATGGTTTTTGTATTTGGTATTTCAACCTTACTAACCTACTCCTATTATGGTGTAAAATGTTTTGGATTTGTTACTTCACAAAAAATTGGTAATTATTACAATTATTTTTACATAGGAAGTATTATTTTTTCCGCCATAGTATCTGTAGAGGTTGTTATTGGTCTTATTGACATTGCTTTTGCATTAATGTGTATTCCAAATATGATAGCTGTAATATGGCTTTCTCCAAAAGTGAAAAAAGAAATGCAAAGTAGAAATTGGATATAATTTATTTTGACTTTTTATTAATAAACAATACCAATATTAAAATGCCTATTATTCCAAAGAAAAAACCTAGAATAAAACCAAACTGTCTACTTCTGTTTTTTTGATCGGCTATATATGAGCCCCAGGCACCTAGTCCAACTGCAATAGCCATAGATAAGTAAAAAAAAGTATTTCCCATTTATTTATTCTTTAATAAATAAACTTTTGATAGTATAACATAAGTTAAAACCCCAACTGGACCTAGCATAAAAGTAAATAATAGAGGTAATATGATAAATATGTGGGGTATTAATATCTTTTTTGAATTTTTTAAAATCCAGGCTCCCATCCAAAAATCAAAAGCTAAATAATGTAACCATCCTGCTGCTGCTGATTCTGGAGTTGCATTTAAAAAAAGGTCTAAAATTCCGTTTAAAGAACTAAAGTCAGCTTCAAAAATATTTGAACCCTCACCATTAAATGTTAAAAACATAAAATATATATATCCAAAGCTTAAAAGAACAGGTATGTATGGATAGTTGATAATATTGATAGTTAGACGTTGTTTAGGAAAAAAAATTAATAGTACCCAAAAGAAAATAATTAGTGAATTAAAAATTGAAAATATTAATGTTGTCATAACTTTTGGATATAGAAAAATATTATATTGAAATGGTAATTATAAATATTTATTTTGATTTTCAAAGATATAAAAGGAAATAGAATTGATCCACTATTACATACCTCAAGTTTACTGAAGATTCATCCTCAATTAAAAATTTATATAGGCTCTGATTCTCAAAATCTTGGTAAAAAAACAGTTTATTGTACTGTTATTGCTTATCGATTTGGTAACAAAGGTGTTCACTATATATTTAATAAAAAAAGCCAATTATTGATAACTGATATTTGGAACCGATTATGGCACGAAGCGGAACTAAGTCTAGATACAGCCGTTTGGTTAAACGAAAAATTAAAAGTAAAAATAGAGATTGATATGGATTATAATTATGATGAGACCCATAAATCATTCAAGCTTATATCAGCGGCAAAGGGCTGGGCAAATTCATTGGGATATAAGGTGAATATTAAACCTCAAATCCAAGTTGCAACCAGGGCAGCAGATTACAATTGTAAATGAATAACATAATTATTATAGCACCTCCAGAGGAGAAAAAAAAATGGATTAAATCATTTAAAATTTTAAAACCAGAATGGGAGTTACAATCAGTGAATGGAATGTCCAATCCAGACACAATTGATACTGCACTTGTTTGGAATCATCCAAAGGGTATTTTTAAAAAATTTAAAAAATTAAAATTAATTTGTTCACTTGGTGCTGGTGTTGACCATTTACTATCTGATCCAGATATACCCAATAAAGTCAAAATAACAAGAATAGTCGATCCTCTTCTTTCATTTTCAATGACTAATTATATTGTTTTAGCTGTACTTCAATACCATAGAAAAATGGATAAATACACTTTGGAACAAAAAAATAAAATATGGGACCACGATTCACCTCCAGAAATTAATATCTGCATTGGAATTATTGGTCTTGGAATTTTAGGAGGGGATGCTGCGAATAAACTAAATTATTTAGGATTTGAAGTTTTAGGTTATAGCCTTAGCAGAAAGAAAATCAATGGGGTTAAATGTTATAGTGGTAACGAGCTTGATGATTTTTTAAAAAAAATTAATGTCCTGGTTTGCTCCGTTCCTCTCACTGAATCTACTAGAGGACTTCTTTCAAAGAAATTATTTAAAAAATTAGAACAACCCACATAT
>MDTC01039230.1_pt1 | contig 14104 bp, 16 predicted proteins | sample 811181 | NCBI WGS metagenome assembly MDTC01 (sample SAMN05326644, study PRJNA326480) | marine metagenome | isolation source: seawater | place: Pacific Ocean: North | collected 2011
GAGGCTACATAGTTATAGCACAAAACAATGATACTGTGGATTATCTAGAACAGGCGTATGCTCTTGCTTTAAATTTAAAACTCACACAGAGTACTGTAAGTAATCTAACAGTATGTGTAGATCCTAAGACTAAGTCGATGATTACACAAAAACATAAAAACGTTTTTGATAAAATTGTTGATATACCATGGACTGACAATGCCGCAGATGCAGAATGGAAAATTAATAACAAATGGAAATACTATTATATGACACCATATGATGAGACTGTTATACTAGACACTGATATGATATTTCCGTTTGATGTAAGCAATTGGTGGGAACATCTAAGTACTAAAGATGTTTGGGCATGTACTAATGTAAAAACATATCGTAATGAGTTAGTAGATGATATGTATTATAGATTAGATATGAAAAGAAATAAAATGCCAAATGTTTATACAGCATTTTTCTATTTTAAGAAAAGTGATACAGCAACAGAATTATTTAAAATGATACAAATTATTTTTGAGAATTGGGAGAGGTTTTATTTTAAATATATGCCTAAAGGTAAACCTGACTGGCTAAGTGCAGATGTGGCATACAGTCTAGCAATACAATTATTGGGTATAGAAGATAAATGTACTATGGATCATATAGAAGATTTACCTACGTTTATACATATGAAAAGTTTTGTGCAAAATATAGCAACAAGCGAAATAGAAGAAGATTGGACTAAGAGTATACCAACATATTATAAAAGTTATAAAGATTTTAAAATAGGAAATTTTCAAATTACATATCCTTTTCACTATGTGCAAAAGGATTGGATGACAAAAGATAAAATACAGCAGATGGAAATAGAGGTCAATAAATGAGAAATAAAATAGCATTAAGTATGGCAAAGTTTTTTAGATTTTTTGCTGATACATTTTTTGCACAAAGATATGGACATAGAGCAGTAGTATTAGAAACTGTAGCAGGTGTGCCTGGTATGGTTGCAGGCATGTGGTTACATTTTAAAAGTCTGCGTAAAATGAAAACAGGCTATGGACCTGACATAAGAGAAATGTTAGCAGAAGCAGAAAATGAAAGAATGCATTTGATGTTCTTTATAGAAATAGCACAACCAAATTGGTTTGAAAGAGCATTAGTGTTAATTGCACAGATAACATTCATGATTTATTATTTTTTACTTTACATACTAAGTTATAGATTAGCACACAAAATGATTGCATACTTTGAAGAAGAGGCAGTAAAAAGTTATACAGATTATCTTGCTCTTGTAGAAAGTGGACAAGTAGAAAATGTTCCTGCTCCACAGTTAGCAATAGATTATTATAAAATGAAAAAGAATGCAAAACTATCTGACTTAATAAAAAAAGTTAGAGCAGATGAAGAACATCATAGTAAAGTAAATCACAGGTACGCAGATGGATAATTTAACACCAGGTGAACGTCTTGCCCTATTAAAAGAAGAAAAAGGCAACCTAGCAGAAGCTCAAAAAGAGATGATTGCTTTTACCTATATTGTATATGACGAAGACGGTAATATACATTATAAAGGTATTACAAAACCAGATATGTCTACATATGATGACAGTTTTAAATTTTATAAGTTTAATACATCAGATGTAAGAATTATAGATTCTCAAGGACAAAGTATGGCACAATTTTTAATAGAAGAAGATGAGCATGATGTATGCCATATAAAATTAAAAACAATAGAGTCAACAAAAATACGAGCAAACAGAGATTTCTTAACAGAAATAACCAGCACAGATGACGATTATGATGTGATGTTTGGGTATACTGCAGATGACTGGGTGATATCTATACGTGAAAATTTAAAACTCAAACAGCAATTAAGTTTTTATATAACACCTATAAAAGAACCTCATATACTTTTAGAACGTGTTGCAGTACCATTAGAACTATTTGCCGATGATAATATTGTATTAATAAAACGAAAAAATAAAATATCAGAAAACTTCAGTATTTACACTCACAAGAATTTTGACAAGTACTCTAGAATTTAAGATAAATATGTGCGTAGTTAACACAACAGGACGCACATATGGCAAAACTAGACGTTACAGAACTAGACATATTTTATATTTCATACGATGAACCAAACTGTGAAGAACATTGGTCAGATTTACTAAACAAAGTACCTTGGGCTAAACGTGTTCATGGAGTAAAAGGTTTCGACGCCGCACATAAAGAATGTGCAAATCAATCAGAAACAGATAGATTTATCACCGTAGACGGTGACAACATTGTCATGCCTGATTTTTTTGAACAAGTACTAGACATTCCTGATACTGACCACGATGGTAATAACATTGCAGAAAGTATTTTTAGTTGGAACGGCAAAAACATTTTAAACGGTTTAGTGTATGGAAATGGCGGACTAAAGTGTTGGCCTACAGAATACACAAAAACAATACACACTCACGAAGCCGCCACTGACGGTGAAGGTATGGAGTTTTGTTGGAAACTTAACTACATACAACTAAATGATACATTTAGCGAAGTACATCAAACAGCCAGTCCATTCCAAGCCTTTAGAGCCGGCTTTCGTGAAGGTGTTAAAATGAGTTTGGATGAAGGCACAAGAATAAAACCAGATGAGTTTAAAGAAAGAGTCTGGTGGCAGAACTATAATAGATTGCAAACATGGTGCAACATAGGAAGTGATGTTGAAAATGGATTATGGGCAATTTATGGTGCTAGACTAGGTTGTAAAATGACAGTACTAAGTGATTGGGATACTAACTTGATATCAGATTATGATTGGTTTAAAGACTTTTTTAATAATGATGTTCTTCCACGTTTCCCAGGAGATGAGGTTTGTCGATACACAAAAGTTAATTGGAACAAGGAAATGTTGTACATAGGAATACAAGATTTAGGTGTAGAACTTAATGATAACATAAACGAAATGATGTTGTTTGATCCTAATGAGCAAATGTGTAAATTCTTTAAAAAGACTTATGTGAATCCAAGACGTTGGGGTGTAATGATTAGAGAAAAACAAATCCAAGATTTATTGGAGAAAGGATTAATTCAATGAAAACAGGTTGGACAATATGGAAATATGCCATAGGTTCATTCAGTGATGAGAAAACAAAAGACTATGACAATTACGTTGCAGTAATAAGAACATTTGTAGTTTTAGTAAACGTTGTTTGTGCATTTTTTATTATGGCAAACATCATACATAATTGGTAATGAGTATATACGATCAAGCCGCTGATAAGGCTAAAGAACAATTAGATAATATAAGCCCAACAATGTGCTATGCAAAATGGAGCCAAGTGTCTATGCATTTGACTAATGGCATGACGCATAGTTGCTACCATCCGCCTACACACAAAATACCGTTAGAAGAATTAGATAAAAATATTACAGCATTACACAATACAGAAGAAAAGAAAGAACAACGTAGGCAGATGCTTAAAGGGGAAAGGCCCGAAGGTTGTAGTTATTGTTGGAATATAGAAGATACAGGTTCGAGGAGCGATAGAGTTTATCGTAGTGGAGAATATTGGGCACAGGAAAGCAGAGAAGATATAATGGATGCTGGTGCTAGTGGTAATATTAATCCTCGGTATGTGGAAGTTAATTTTAATCAAGCATGTAATTTTAAATGTAGTTATTGTAGTCCACATTTAAGCACAAGTTGGCAAGAAGAAATAGAAGAATTTGGAGAATATCCAACGACTGCTCCACATAACAACATTACTAGTCTAACTAACAAAGGTCTTATGCCACTTAAAATAAGCCAAGAAGATAATCCATACGTTACAGCATTTTGGAAATGGTGGCCCGAGATGTATAAAACATTACGAGTGTTTCGTATGACAGGCGGTGAACCTTTAATGGACAAGAACACATTTAAAGTATTAGATTATGTATATGAGCAACCAAACAAAGACTTAGAATTAAGTATAACATCAAATATGTGTCCAGTCAATGATGCATTGTTTGAAAAGTTTTTATCAAGTGTTAAAAAACTAGATAATGTACAACATGGTGCGGAAGTATATGTTAAGGATCCTTTAGATGGAACAGACTGGCAAACATGGCAACATTTTATAATAGGCGAAGAAGCAAAACGATATCACGACAGCGACTTACCAGTAATAGAGCGACATGATATACCGCAAACATTCTTACAAGTCGGACAATGTGAGGAACAAGACAATAACAGTTATACATACATTTATGAATACAACGATAAAGCATATCATAACTTTAGTGTGTTTGTAAGTTTAGATGGTTGGGGAGAACAAGCAGAATATATGCGTAATGGTATGGACTTTGACCAACTATGGAATAATGTACATAGGTTTTTAGATGAAACTAGATATACTAGTGTTAATTTTATTAATACATTTAATTGTTTAAGTGTAACAAGTTTTAAAGAATTTTTAGAAGGAATATTAGAATTAAGAGAAAAGTGGAGTAAAGAAAATCAATTTGCAATGGGCTGGGAAGTACCGGAACAACGTATATGGTTTGATATACCTTTACTGAGAAATCCTGCTTGGCAAAACTTACAAGTATTGCCTAGTCAATATCAGTCTTACATGGAAGAAGCAATACAGTTTATGGAACAAAATATTGCAAATGAAGATTATGTTGATTACAAAGGATTTAAAGATTTTGAAATTGCAAAAGCAAAACGTAACTTAGAAATTATGAAAAAAGAGTTGCCTCAAGAAAAATTAATTAGAGACAGAGCAGACTTTAATAAATTTTTTACAGAGCATGACTTAAGGCGTAACACAAACTTTTTAGCAACATTTCCAGAAATGCATGATTTTTGGGCAATGTGCGAAGAGGCGGAGGCACTTAATGGATAGTAGAAAAATAATAGACGCTCTTAAAAAGGGAGTAGTCACAATAGTATTTGAAAAAATAGACACAAAAGAGATTCGAACAATGCCATGCACATTAAACAATGAGATATCAGAACAAACAATGAAAGTTGGTAATTACACCAGTACTGACACAATAGTTTGTTATGGGTTAGATGTTAAAGCATGGCGTGATGTTAGAATAAACACAATCATAGAATGGTACGAAGGATACCCAAAGGAGGCGTAATGCTAGACATAGACAGTATAAGAAACACACTTACAACAAACTTAAACGAAACAAAGTCTGAGGGAGTTGATATAGATATAAATGTAAATGTAATAAGTGAAGCAAATGGCAAATTTAATGTACAAGTTCACGATAGTGCAGTTACAGTTGATGATGGAAACTTGGATAAAGCAGACATCACAGTAGGCTTTGTAAACAAAGATGTAATGATAGATATGTTTACAAAGGGAGCAAATCCTATGTCATTAGTTATGAGCGGTAAGATGACTTTTAACGGTGATATGGCAAAAGGAAAAAGTATTAAGGGGTTATTCGTAAAAGAATAATAATAAAATGAAAGTTTTAATTTATGGATTACCTGGGTCTGGCAAAAGTTACTTAGCAGAAAAACTTTGCGAGTATTTAGGTGATAAAGTAAAATGGATAAATGCTGATAAGGTTAGAGAAGAAGCAAATGATTGGGACTTCTCCGAAGAAGGTAGATATCGACAAAAACACAGAATGAAAATGCTGTGTGAACAAGCAGAAGCAGAAGGCAAAATAGCATTAGCAGATTTTGTTTGTCCTTATGTAACTGCAAGAGAAGAATTCAATGCAGACTATAATATATTTGTGGATGCTATTGACGAAGGAAGGTTTGAAGATACAAACAAAATCTTTGAACGTGACAAAAATTATGATTACAGAATAAAAAATCATAATAATATGGATGCAATTAATCTTGCTTGGATATTAGGTAACTTGTATATATGGGATTGGAAAGCACCTACAACACAAATGTTGGGAAGGTTCCAACCATGGCATGACGGTCATCAAGCATTGTTTGATAGAGCATTAGCAAAACACGGACAAGTGTTTTTAATGATTAGAAACATGGATACAGATGATAACAATCCTTATCCGGCACCAGATGTTGCATCACACTTGAAAAGAGAATTGGTACATTATGCAGGTAGATTACAAATACAAGTAGTACCAAATATCGTAAACATAACTTATGGAAGAGACGTTGGATACAAAATTGAACAAGAACATTTTGATAAAAGCATTGAAGACATAAGTGCAACAAAAATAAGAAATGAAGGAAAGCAAACTTAGAAGTTTAGGAAAAGCAATTACATGGAGAATCACTGCAACACTCACGACAATTATAATAGCATGGCTACTTATAGGAGATGTAAATGTTGCCATGGCGATTGGCAGTATAGAGTTTTTTGCTAAATTTTTAATTTACTACATTCATGAAAGAGTATGGAACAAAATATGATAGCAAAAGATCCAGGAAAAATGCATTACTATATTAGTTTAGTAAAAAGCGGAGTTAGAATAGCAGGTTGTATAGGAGCAGTGGTATTACAGAGTATAACACTTTTGGCTGTTTCTTTTTTACTTGCAGAGATACTAGGAATACTAGAAGAAGTAATTGATTAAGAGTAAATACAACAATGCCACATTTAAAAAGAATAGCAATTACAGGACACACTAAAGGTATAGGAAAACAACTTTGGAATCGTCTAGAAGACAGAGGGTTTGAGCTTAAAGGCTTTAGTAAAAGTACTGGATTTAATTTACAACGTGTGAGTACATGTAAAAAGGTTGTACAAGAGGTTGTAGATTGGAATGCTGATGTGTTTATAAATAATGCATACGTTCCTGATAATCAAGTTAGGTTGTTATATCTATTATATGAGCATTGGGAAAACAAGCCTAGGTTAATTGTAAACCTAAGTGCAACAAGTAGTGATAGTATCACTAACTTTAGTCAAATGGGTTACAATGAAAACTGGACTCCATATGTAAGTGACAAAGCAAGGTTAGACTTTGCTAGTCTACAATTGGCTAATATGTATAAAAAAGGCAAATGTAGAGTTAGTCTAGTAAAGCCTGGTTTTGTAGATACTGACAGTACTGCTATGTTTAAAAGTTTTGCTGAAGACTATATGATGACAGCAGATAGTGTAGCAGAACAACTAGAATGGTTAATAGATTTAGGCAAGGAAGTACAAGTTAGAAATTTAAGTTTTGACGTAGGAAATTTCAATGGTTAGAAAAGTAGGAGAAACACATAGAGAATTTAAAGCACGGATGATAGATCCTGTGTCAGAATCTTTTTGTGGTGCTAAGTGGCTAAATGCTACTATATGGTTAGGACATGGCGGAACTACAAGTTGCCATCACCCTCCAGCACATCAAATAGATTTAGAAGAAATAAAAACTAATCCAAGTGCTATACATAACAGTAGGCACAAAAAGAAAATGCGTGACATGATGCAACAGGGCACAAGACCTAAAGAATGTGAATACTGTTGGAAAATAGAAGACATGGGTAAAGACGCAGACGGTAATGAACCTGTAAGTGATAGAGTATATAAAACTGTTATCTATGAGGATAGCGATTTAGAAAGAATTGCCACCCTAGATCCCCAGGCTGATGTTAATTTAAAAACATTAGAGATAGCATTTGATAGAACATGTCAACTAGCATGTAGTTATTGTAATCCTGCTTTTAGTAGCACATGGGTTAAAGACATTCGAACTAACGGCGGCTATCAAGGAATAAAAAGTGATGCAAGAGGTCACTTTATAGATGATGCTCCGTACGCCGAACCATTTCAACGAGGAGACTTTAATCCTTATGTAGATGCATTTTGGAGATGGTGGCCCGAACTATCTAAAGAACTAGAAGAGATTAGAGTTACAGGTGGCGAACCTTTAATGACACCAGACATATATAAATTGTTTGACTGGTTTAAAGAAACAGATGACCCAAACAAACACAAAATGCGATTAGCAATTAATAGTAACTTAATGGCTAAAGAAGAACTTCTTAATAAATTTATAGATGCTACACAGCACATAGACCACTTTCATGTTTATACAAGTTGTGAAGCCTTTGGCCCACAAGCAGAATATATCAGAGATGGCTTAGAGTGGGAAGTGTGGACCGAACACTTTGAACGTTTTGCCACAGAAGCAAACTATGAAGGTGTTCATATGATGATGACCATTAATGCTTTATGTTTAGATACTATTACAAAGTTTTGGGATTGGTGTTTAGATATGAAACGAAAATACGGGCACCATGTACCTGGTATAAGTGTAAACATATTGCGTTTTCCAAGTTTTCAAAGTCCGTTAACATTACCAGACAATTTGCGTAAAATGTATCATGACGAAATTAGTGAATGGCTAAACAACGTAAGAGAAAAAGCAGAAACAGATAGCAACGGTGTAGAACTTTTACAACCGTGGGAACAAGACCAAATAAGTCGACTAATAGAATATTTAGACGTTGTTAAGACCCCGCATAGAAATACAGCAGACAGAGAGTTACTAGAACACGACTTTAAAATATTTTACGAACAATACGATGCTAGAAGAAATTTTAATTTTAAAGAAACATTTCCTAGACTAGCAGAATTCTATGACAGTATAAAAGTTTTAGATATAACTGACGGTGACAATGACGTACAATCGCCTGATAGTATAGGAATAAAAAATACATTGTATGCAAAACGTATTGTAACAGAAGACGGTGAAGTCAAGGTAGTAGAAATGAAAGTTCGTGGTAGACAAACAGGGGAAAGCCAAGATGACTATGACGATGACAAATATGCTGAAGACGAAGCCAAAAACAAACGTGTAGGAAGTAGCATTGGCTGGGATACCGAAGTTGACGGTTTAGGTGGAACAGTAGATGAAGAGGATTAAACCATTATGGGCACATGGAAACATGCTACCCGAATCACCCAATAAAGTATTCTGTACAGCACCGTGGACACATACTTACATTTCACCGCAAAGTGAAAGACGTATGTGTTGTGCTAGTAGAGAAGAACACAAATTCCAAAAGCAGTACATCGACGCCAGCAACGATGAGAAGTATGGTGAAGTAAAAGAGTCTGGAACTATAGAAGACTACAAACAAAATGTTGTAAGCCTTAAAGAGCATTGGAACTCGCCTTACATGATGGACATAAGAAAGAAACTTATGGCAGGCGAACGTATTCCACAATGTGATGTGTGTAATGACAGCATACTAAGTCAAAGCACATATCGTCAATGGTTCACAGGATTTTTGTTTGAAAAATATATCGACAAATGTTTTGAGGAGACAGACGAAAATGGATACACTACTATGGAACCTATCAGTTTTGACTATAGGGTTAGCAATCTGTGTAACTTTAAGTGCCGTATGTGTGGCGAACAACTTAGCTCAACGTGGGAAACAGAAAAGAGACAACATGGTCATTGGACGCCTGAGAACCAACCGTTTATGGTTCCGGAGAACAAAGAGATTATCGAGAAGTTCCAAAAAGAAGTTGTAGAAGAAGAATTTTGGGACGCCATATGTAGAGGCATTGTAGAAGAAATATATTGGGTAGGCGGTGAGCCACTAATGTATGATATACATTGGCGCTCTATGGATAGACTATCACAAGACGGCAATTTAGACAAAGTACATCTAAGGTATAACAGTAATCTAAGTAGAGTTAGATATGGCAAATACTATTTGTACGATTGGTTACCACAAGCAAAAGACTGGACCATGTGTGCAAGTATAGACGGCATAGGACAAATAGGCGAGTTTATACGAACAGGTTTAGACTGGGAGCAATGGGATAAAAACTTTAGAGAAGGTGTACAGTTACCAGGCGGACATCAAAAGATGTTGATGGACTTAACATTAACAGGCCCGGGCCTATTTGGTCTTAGAGACTTTGTAAATTACGCATTAGAGAATGATGTAAAGATAGAAACAAAGACAATGTTTGCCTTCCATCCAGATATTGTGTTCAGTTTTATGAGTTGGCCTAGACATATATTAGATAGAATAGTAAACAGTTTATTAGATGACTTACGACCTATAGTGACAGAAAAACAACAAACAGTAATTACGCAACTAGAGTCTATCCTAAATACTCCTACATTTCAAGAACAATTTCCTGATACAGCAGAAGACCAGTTCTTTAATGGCAGACAATGGCAAAGAACAATAGCAGAAATTAGAAATGACGGACACGAAAGTTTAACAATTGAAGATATTTATTCAGCAGACCAAGAATTATTAGATTGGTATTCACGTGTTGATCCAAAACACAATAGTAGGTAACCATGCTAAATTATGAATCATTCAACGACTCGGTAGTATGGTATATAAAAAAATTACTAAGCAGTGATGCTGTTCCATATAAAGACGTCATAAAAAATATAAAAGAATTTTATATTGTATCAACATTATGTGTTGCAGATGATATGGGAGGTGTTTCAGCAGATAAATCTAAAATATTAGAAGACAATCAGGACTTAGTAAGCATAAGTCCTTATTTGGTAGAAGGAAACTTTTCTAATAAATTTGTATGCAAAACATTAATATCCGATGACCATAAATTATTAGATGTAAAAAAGTTATGTGAAACATATCCAGATAAAACATTTTATTTTAGTATGGGTATATCTACATTTCCTAATAATGATAAAAATATATCATATGATAAAATTGTAAAAAAATTAATTGACTTAGATGTAGATAACTTACATGTTTGTTTTATGAACGGATGGGATATGTACACAGACCAATGGGAAGGATTTGACAGATGTGAAAAAATAAAAAGATGCTTTGCAGATTGGCCTGAAGAAAAAATTAAATTTTTATTGTGTAACATTAGTATTGTGAGAAAATATAGAAAATATTTCCCACAAGCAGATGTGCAATATTTTTCAATATACCCTGCAAGAATATTTGATAGTCCGGGCAAGAAAACTTATCCAAAACGTATTGTAGATAAAACACATAACCAACGCAGAAAAAAGAAAACTATTTGTTTAAATAATTATGAGAAACGTCATAGAACAGAAATCGTAAATTTATTAGACTATTACAAAGGCGATGTTTTTATTTCTTATAGAGAACACGGTATATATTTAGATAAAGAAGTTACACCAAAATTTAATAAAAACTTTGAGCATGATTTTTTTAGAAATCAAGACAGTCCTCCTTATAGAATAATTTCAAATACATATAGTTGGATAGCAACAGAAACTTTGTTTTATGGTTCTAATCCTGGTACTTATAATGATAATTTTCAAACACTGGAAGGCTTTGTAACAGAAAAAACATTGAAAGCATTTTACTTTGAATTGCCTGTTCTTATTGTTGGTTTGCCTAGAACATATTTACATTTAAGAAGTATAGGATATCAAACCTTTCCTGAATTTTGGGATGAAAGTTTTGACACAGAAGAAAACGATAGTGTAAGATTAGAACTTATAAAAAGGGAAATACAAAAGTTTTTAGACAAACCTATACAAGAAATACATGAGATGTTTTGGAGTCCAGAGATACAAAATAAACTCGAAAACAATAAAAATTTATTTTTGAAATATGCTAAAAACGATCCATTTAGTAATTTAGGATTTAAAGAAAAATATGGATATTAAAACTATTAGATTTGAAAGAAGCAACTTTGATAATACAAAGTATAATGAAGCATCTAAGTTTCAAAGAAAATTCTTAAATGATTCAAAAGCATTAGAACTTGAACACAATATCTTTAGTTTATATGCTCAATTAACAGACGATGTGCCTGATGTTATAGACTTTGCAAATCTACAAAGCAATGATTATTTTTACGAGATGTCCACGTTTCAATTTTATGCATTAGCGGACAGGTCTTGGATAAAAGATAAAAATATTATAGTAACAAATTTATACGAGCCTTGGATTATAGGTATTCCGTTTGATGACCAATTAGATATGATGCCTAAAGTATTTGACGATCCTACATTATTTGATTGTGTACATACTGCAAAAAGTTTTACAATTTGCTTAGACAATTCAGATCCTAGACTTGCTAAAAAGTATCCAGATATAAATTGGGTGTGTCCTAACATGTGGCACTCAGAAGCATTTCTAAGTTTTACAGATGAGGTATCTATTTTGAGAACACAATTTGTTGAAAATGTAAACATGCTTGATTATATAGATGAACATACACACAAAAATAAACCACATGACTTCACTTGCTTAATAGGCAAAATAAAACCACACAGGCTTGACTTTTGGTTCTCTTTAATTAATAATAGTTTAGTAGAGCACAACATTGTAGGTAGTTGGGATAAACATATTATAAATCCCAAATATGAAATTAAACCAAATCAAGAAAAAGACAGAGTTATCAAACAAGAATGGATTGAAAAATCTAAAGTTTGGATATCGTTAGAATCATTTCCTGAACAAAATGGTGATTGGCCTATAACACAGATTACAGAGAAAACGTTTAAGCCTATAAGATATGGTATGCCTTTTATTGTGCATGGAAGTAAACACACATTACAAACACTAGAAGACATGGGTTACGATTCTTATAGAAGTGTATTTGGTGATTATATAAGAACTAACTATCAAGAAACAAATGAGTATATTATAGACATTTTAAAAAATGTAGATACATATGACTGGGATAAAATAAAAGACATCGCTAAACATAATGTACAAGTTTTGCAAAAATGGGATAAGGAAAAATATTTTAAAAGTATTCTAAAGCAAATCAAATGATAACATCACAAATATTTTTAACAGATGACAAGTATGATGGTACCCAATGGGGTAGAGGAGAAATTGTTTTACCTTCTAAATATCTATTTGACAGGAGGCGTTCACTTCTACCCAATGCAGAAAGAAAACAAGAAAGATGGTTAGCAGAAGATTTTTTCAATAAAAGATATAATGACCAAGAAAGATTTTTAATAACATTTGGTATTACAGAAATTCCAGAGAATCAAAATTATGATTTAGTAAAAGAAATTGTGCAAAAGGTTAAGAGCATCCAAAACATATCTTTACTTTTTACAAATGATACAGACTTATATGACCATGCTTCTTGGAATAGAGAAAAGCAATGGTTAGAAGCATTATCAGATATGCCTCATGAACGAGTATATTTTATATTAAACAACACATTGTCTGTACAAAAATTTAATACAATACTACCAAACACAAATGTAGAGTTTGGCTCTGCCTTTTTACATAGATTTATAGATAAACAAACAACTCCACTAAAATTAAATTTTAAACCCAGAAGTAAACACTTTTTATGTTTGAACAGCAGACCAACTAAACATAGAGATATAATTTACAATAAGTTAAAGGATTATGGTACTGCTTGGATGAGTTATAGAATGAGAAATGTGTTTTTACCAAATGAAGATAATCCTTGGAATAATAATCAAAAAGATGTATTTAAAAAAGATCCTGAACTGGCAAATAAATCAGTCGGAACATTTGCTGATGACCCCGATGGGAATTGGGAAAAGTTTCAAGATATTATACCTGCAGAGTTTTATAATGACAGTTGTATATATGTTTGTACAGAATCTGTATTTGGTGCTGTACCAAGATTAAATCCTTCTGATCCTGTAGTGAACAGTCATTGGTGGACGGAAAAACTTATTAAATCATTCTTTTATAGACTGCCAGTAATTGTAGTAGGCAATCCACACGTATTAGAATCTATAAGAAGTTTGGGATTTAAAACGTTTAGTGACTTCTGGAGTGAGTCATATGACCACAAAACAGACTCAGATAGGCGTATGCAAAACATACTTGATATACTAGAATCTTTAAACAATATGCCTATATCAAAAATTAATGACATGTACTACAGCAAAGAAATGCAGGACATTCTTAATCACAACTACAAAAACATGTTTTCCTTAAATGATAAATATGTATGTAGTTAATTCTACACACACAACAAACTAAAAATTAGGAGATAAAAATGGCCTCAATCGGATTTATCGGAGTGGGTAAGTTAGGACAAGCCTGCGCCGAGATGGTCGCCGAGGTACATGATGTTGTGGGATATGATATTAATCCTGTAGAGCCTGAAAACTTTACAATGGTTAATAAAATGGAGGATGCTGTAAAAGGAAAAGACATTGTCTTTATTGCAGTTCAAACTCCACATGATCCACAATATGATGGAAAGGCACCTACCAGCCATTTACC
>MDTC01100522.1_pt1 | contig 14103 bp, 13 predicted proteins | sample 811181 | NCBI WGS metagenome assembly MDTC01 (sample SAMN05326644, study PRJNA326480) | marine metagenome | isolation source: seawater | place: Pacific Ocean: North | collected 2011
TATTGAAGACATCAATGCACGTACTAGCACATCCATTCTTCCTGCACCCCCTGCCATATCATTTAGCGGAAGTTTTCCTTTAGCCATAGCGCGGCTACCAACTATGACGAAACGTCGCATGAAATCACCGATTTTCTATTTGTGCTAGAATTGCTTTGCACATCTCCATTTCATCATTTAGAATAAAATGTGCACCATTTGAATCGATAAGATGTGCTCTTGGTTTTGTTGAATCACCTAAGTCTTCGAGACGATTTGCGATTGTTGCAGTCATATCTGAATGCTCAATTTGTGCTAGTGCACGGTGTACCAAGTCTTTCTGTTTGATTCCACTTTCCAGTTTGAAACCAATTCTTACCTTTCCTTTGCACAAATCTTTCAATTCCATAATATGTTTTGAACCTTCTACTAATTCGATGTTTAGATTACCTTGCAGACTTGCTATCTTTCCTTGAGCGGGGTTTTCTACAATATAGTCTAAAACAGCAGCGCTATGAATCCATACATCGATATCGTCCTTTGCTAGTGCTTTGAGTTCATTCAACATTTCATCAGGGTCCTCTGCATTGATTATCAGAGGAATCCATGCAGGTGAAACAGAACTTGTTGAACCGCAGACACATGTCACATTCATCCCCTTTCTATGCAAATAATCTGCAATTAAAAATCCGGTTTTTCCAGTACTTTTGTTTTGTACAAATCTTACATCATCAATCATCGACCTTGTAGCTCCCAGTGTAACGACTACAGATACGTCGTTTCTGTTTACTCTATTAGCGAATTGAGCAACAATTTCTTCATGACTAGGTGTTTTTCTTTTGCCTTCTTCCTCAGGGCCCCACAGTACTGAAACCCCTTGATTCACACATTCTTTGACCAAATCTGTAGTCACTGGATCTTCAACTAAATCATTGTGCATAGATGGAATCATCATAATGGGTACCTTTCTACCCCTAGCAGCAGATAGTGCCATCAAAAGTGGACCATTCATCAATCCATGAACAAATGAGGCCATCAAATTCCTCGTGCAAGGTGCCACAAGAATGGCATCGAATGATGATAGCGCGGTTAGGTCACCGTCCCAATCTGTGATTACATCTCCTTGAGAAGCCCATCTAATCGCTAAAGGTGTGATTATTTCTTGTGCTGAAGGAGTCATGACGACTGTCAATTCAGCACCATGTCTTCTCAATTCCCTAGAAAGACGGACCGAATCGCTTGCAGCAATGCCTCCAGTGATGCCAAGTAGGATTTTACGACCGCTTAGAGAATCTCCTCTAAACTCGACATCCGTATCGCGCATATACCATCCCAGAAGCCTCATGCACATGACGGCTTCGCCGTTGCATTCAATTGTAAAATGCCTGTCAGCGAAATAATGGGAGCACCTGATGACATGGTATTGGCGGGTTCGCGCCCCTCCAATCCTCCTGGAGCATCTCCAATTGATGCATTACATCGCCGTACAAGTTTTGTATTGTTAATGGATAATTTTGTGCTATTCTTGATAATCTCTCAATTTGTAGGTTTGTCAATCACATTAGTTCCAGGGCTAGTTGGAATGACCGTTTGGATTGCGTATAAGCAAAAATCACATTGGGCATATTGGTTTGCGCCATTAATTATGGGCGTAACATCGCTTTTATTCCTCATATTTATTGCAATTCAAGTTTATGCAATAATTACATTGGGTACTGGTAGTTTCTTGATGACTTTGATAATTGCTTGGGCGGCATATTCCTCAATTCGCTTCATTAGAATCCATTTCCATCCGGTTTACAGAATGGGATATTTGGGCTATGGTGTACAAAACCAAGGTTCGATTGTCCAACCTAATGAAATTCTAGCTGCATGCCCAAATTGCTTGGCTGTACTAGCAATTAATCCACATTTACTATCGCCTAAAGACCGCTGTCCACATTGCGACTCATCTTTGGTATTAGATCACGAAGAAGAATAAATTGATATTCAAATTCTAAAACTTTCTCGACATGCTGGGCATCTTGCTTTGCCAGAATAACCAGCAGGAACTCGAATGCTCTTGTCACAATTTGGACAATCGATTGAGACCTTTTCATTAGAAACAGCATTATTTGTGGAAGCGGTGCCTGAAGAGTTAATCATATTTTGAATTCCTTCTGGCCATCCTTCTTTGAATTCCGAACCTCCTATTACTAGTGGCAAGATTGCAAATGTTAGACAACCGCCTGAGCACATTAAAGACCACATAATTGGCATAGTTCCATCTAAACCAATCGAAAGCGGGCTCCACTCATTGTGGTAGACCATTGATAGAATTCCTGAAACTATTAATGTACCAATTGTTATGAATAATCCATTCTTATAACCCATGGCTACAAAAATTCCCGAAATAATGTATGCGATTCCAATAAGCCATGCTAGAACCGATTCGAAAAAGAATACTTGTTCATCCCACAAACTAAAGAACATAGCCATCCCTACTCTAAAAACCCCATACAGTATGATAAATATCCCAAAAGTGGCAGCTGTGCCGTTTTGATTTCCTGAAATCACTTGTATGACTTGCGGTTGCTGCTGGTAAACCACTTGTTGAGGTGCAGGAGATGCCCCCTCGTCATATTCCATCAATCTGATTATGACTTCAGCTTTGTTACCACTTACTCTTAACCCTCGTTTCTTGCATAGGGTTTTGAGATCTAAAACTGTCATCGAGTCATAGTTCATAGTCCAACCAACCAAGTTAGATACTTGAATCTTAGGCCGGCAGATTTGATGTTCAGCGTGTTGCTAGAGTCAAATTCTTCCACATGTCTTCTGGAACTTCCATAGCCAAGCGAAGACCACCCATTGCACCTAGGCGAACCGGGTCATCTACTACATGCACATTTACATCACCCATGTCTGAAAGTCTGCGTTCGATTAGAGCACCTAGACCTCTAATTCCTGAACCTCCGCCTGCTAGAACCATATTCCTTCTAAATTCATCATGGAATTCAGGGTTAGAATCAGCAATCAGTAACTTTGTATTTTCAACAATAGGGTCAACGATAGATTCGCAAGCAAGTTGCATACAATCTGTAATGTCTAATGTCATAGCCTTTCCATCGATTGAGAAATCAACCATTATTGGCTCATCAGGAGGAGATGTTGAAACAAATGAATGCTGTTCTTTCCAGCGTCGTGCCATATCCTTGGTAATTTGCGCACCGTTATACTTGCTTTGAATTTCGACAATGATTTGCTTGTCCACATAATCACCTGCATATCCAGTATGCATTTGGTCCTCTGGTCCAGGTATAGTTCCGTATACACGGCAAAGGTCAGTAGTTCCAGCTCCAATATCGATTACAAGAGTATGCTCAATCATATCCAATGCATAAGCTACAGCGAACGGCTCAGATATAATCATTGCAGCGTTTACAGAGCCAGCAGCAGCATCGAAAATCGAGGTTTTATCGACGTGTGATGCCTCAGCAGGAGCACCTACTACAGCGACCACACGGTCATAATCTTCAGGGTCTGACAATCCAATCAAGTGGGTAATGAAGTGAGCAATAAATTGTCTATCTTCTGGAGTATCCTTGATTACACCTAATTCCAATGGACGGAAAAGGTTCAATGCTAGACGATTCTTCAATGCTTCTTCCCCGAACAAAACATCCCTTTTCAGGAAATTTCTGGCAATAGGATCTTTGGGAGTTCCAATTACCGTAAGTTCTTCTTCCTCATGACTGTCACTCGAAACCATTACCGAGCGAAATGTTCCAAGGTCAATTCCAATGTATAGTACTTCTTTAGCCAAACTGACTCACCTAATGCGCCCATTCGTTCTCACCTTATGAACAATCCCTCCGAAGGAAGGAATAAATAGCGCGCAAAAAAATCTATAGAAAAGGACTTAGCACCAGTTTTCACATGCTTGGCAGTACCATGCTGCATACTCGGGGTATAATTCTGCCATCGAACCACAATTTGTACATTCTTTGAGTGCATGGTCTCCAAAAATCTGCTGAACTATTTGCACATGATGTTGGTCATCAATACCAAGTTGCTGACGCATTGCCCATAGCATCTGGTCTTCTGAGGGTGAGATGATACCGTCTTCAAGACAAATTTCTACTACGACTTGGTAGTCTTCCAACATTCTAACATCACGAGGGTCCATCGATACACCGCCTTTCTCAGCAACAATATCTGTACCTCCAGGGTCGTCAACAAATATGACTAAAGAAGCAGCCTCTAGTTCTTGATTTCTTAATTCTAAATTGATTTGTGCACCGTCTTGATTAGCGTATACTAGTTGGGAATGTCGATTTATTACATTTGTAATCGATCTCGCAGTATCTTCTGCTTCACGCCCTCTTCGCCATCCGGTTTCACTAGCTTCGTCAAATGCATAAAACTCAGTTCCTAGACCTGGGTATTCTAAGCGGATTTCTTCTCCACCATCAAATCCATTTGCTACAATAGTGATACTGCCAACTGTGGTGTCTACTAGGTTGTCATCATCATCAAAAGATATCATCAATGGTTTTCTTTCTTCGGAAGCCGCATTGAAGTGACCGCTCATTCCGCTCATCCATTTGTCTTCCAAGCGTTGTAGCGATGCTTCTTGAGCACCAGATAGGCCTTTATCGATACCAAGAACATTAGAAAGGTGCCCTCCTTCCATTTCTCTCTTAAATTCGTCTATTAGTTCAGAATCTCTTCTGTAAGTATCAGGAGGTCTACGCTTTGATGAAACATGGTCGGGGTCTTTCCATTCATATCCACATCTAGCACATATCAGGTATCCTTCCATTGTTGAAGGCTGTTTTTCTCCTCCACATCTTGGACAATCACCTTCTTCATCTACCTTGATATTATCTGCAGCCTCACGACGGCCTTTGCGGAAGCCCCACTCTGCCATATCAGGTCCACAACATTAATGACTTTTGAACACTCGCCCTAATTAGACAATAAGTGCCTTCAAACCATGACGAACTAAGCCTTCTTGAGCGTAAATTTTTCGGATTACCAATTCCACTCTCATTCCAATTTCAGGTCTTGTCTGTTCATCATCTGCCAATAAGAAAACACCTTTTGGACCACTATCTAGTGTTACAAAAACGGTACTGATTCCATCTAGGATTGGTGCTCTAATAGAAAACTCAGATGGAGCGCCACCTGCCGCAAGTTTTGTCCACGAATCTATATTACCGGTTTTTGATAATGGCTTTGAATCTGCAGGAATTTTGGAGCCAACCATCTGCCTAGGTGGCCAAATTGACATTCCATCTAGCAGTTGTGATTGTAAATTCATTCTCGCCGAAGAACTGTTACGATAATTTTGCTCAGATACAAATGCACCTTGACTAACTTCTTGCATTTCTAAATCCCATGCTTCATTCATTTTATGAACCATGTCTGGATCTATTTCCTCACCTTCGACACTGCCAATAACTGGCAATCCTTTAGATATTGATACCGAAGAATCATCATTACAAATTATAGTCCATTTAGCATTTTCATCAACTAAGTAATCACATGCCGACAAAACAAACTCAGAGATATTTCCTTCAAACTTTACAGATTCAATGGAGGTCTCCTCACTGAGAAGTTGTAATCCGCTAATTGCTAGAGTTGTGTAATCTGAATCTGGGCCAAATACATGTTTGCCATTAATTGTATGCCGACTTTTAATTGAGACACCATCATTTGTCAAGCACGCAAGATTTCCTTGCCAACTAATACATGTATTTGCACTCATCAAATATCCCTCGCAAAAATATGTACAGCACATGTTGCACCAGAGCCACCTACATTGTGAGTCAGTGCTGTTTGTGCATCGCTAACTTGCCTACTAACCTCTACCTCTTCGCGTAGTTGTTTGAATACTTCAACAACCTGTCCTGTTCCAGTTGCTCCAAGAGGGTGTCCTTTAGACTTCAAGCCACCACTTGGATTGATTGTTATGTCTCCTTGGTTGAGCAAACCATTACCGTCTCGTGCAAATTTTCCGCCTTCACCTCTTTTTGCAAAACCAAGATCTTCTGTTGCTATTAATTCAGCAATCGTAAAACAATCGTGAACTTCAGCTAAATCAATATCATTAGCGGTTAATCCTGATTGCTTATATGCACTTGATGCTGCTTTTTGTGTTGCTTGCATTTGTGTTATTGAATCTCTATCATGGAGTGCTAAATGATCAGAACCAGCGCCACTGCCTCTTACCCAAACAGGGTCTTCGCACAATTTCTTCGCAATATGGTCTGCAGCTAAAATCACTGTTGATGCACCGTCTGATGTAGGACAGCAATCGTACAATGTTAGCGGGTCAGCAACCATGAATCCAGAACTTGCTTTTTCAAAAGAAACATCTTTTCTTATGTGAGCATATTCATTGTCAAGACCATGTTTGTGATTTTTTACTGATATGTTTACCAAATCATCATGATTACTATCAAATTCATGAAAATGTCTACGAGCCATGAGAGCATAGGTACCTGGGAATGTTAATCCAGCTAATCTTTCCCATTCTGTATCTCCGCTAACGCCCAGCCAAAACCGCTTGCGTTCTGCTGATAAGTCATTCATTTTCTCAATACCTCCAGCAACTACAATATCTGCTTGACCACTCTTAATTGCCATCCACGCATCTCTAAATGCGAAACCCGATGATGCACAGGCGTTTTCGATCCTTCTAACTGGGATATTATCCATCCCTGTATGTTCGGTTAGCAATGCTGCAGTATTCCCTATTTGGCCACCGCCGAATGCTAACGAGCCAATAAAAGCCTCATCTACCATGGATGGGTCAAAATCACCATCTATTGAGGCATATGCATTTTGAGCAGACTCAGCCCACATTCCCTTAAGTCCCATGGCATGGTTGCCAAACTTAGTTTGGCCTGCTCCAATCACGGCAACATCTACCATGTTTGGACGCAATAGAAGACGGCTGTTGAACCTCTCGGTCCAAACTCCTCATGCACAGGGTTCAATAAGACCTCGCTTGTGGGCGGCACGATAGCAATGCTAAGACAATGCAGAACACATGGTCACTTTAGTGGAACCAATTGCCCTACATGTAACGCTGAGGGCAAATTTATCATGTCTGATAGAGAATCTAATGGACTAGGTAGAATCCTAGCTCTCGTGCTAAGACATGCACCAGAAAAGTTTGGAGTAGAGATGGATATTAACGGCTGGGGAAATTCAAGAGAATTATCCGAGGCTATACAAGAGAAAAGGAAACATTTCCACTGGCTTCGTGGATGGCATTTTGAAGCGATTGCAAATGCTGATGTTAAAGGTAGATACCAAGTTGAAGGTGAAATGATAAGGGCAACTTACGGTCATTCATTAGAATTGGAATTAGATTTACCAACCGATGATATTCCAGAAGGTTTGTACTGGCCTTGTGAACCTGAATCGGTTGAAACACATATGGAATATGGAATCACATCTGGTGATCGTAACCACGTGCACCTTTCGAAGACCATTCCAAATGCACTTGAGGCTGGACATGTTAGAATTTCACGTCCTGCAATTCTAGAAGTTGACACTACACGAGCAATTGCTGATGGTTTCACTATTTGGCGTGCTGGAAAAACAGTATTCCTTTGTGAAGAAATGCCTGCGGATTATCTCTATCATGTTGGAGCAGATGACCCAGCGATTCAGGAAATCTTCGCACAATGGGAAGAAGAAGAGTGATTTCACTCTGAATACTTTCCACAGTTTGCACAGAAATCTAGGTCTTCTTGGATATTAGACCCACAAGAGGGACAGAATCCACCAACTCTAGCAATAGCTTGCTTTGCATCTTCGGCACTTGGTCCATCTGGCATGGAAAGCGCCTGTATCAATTTCAATGGGTCCTTTCCAAGTTTCTGTAATTCTTTGAATTTATTTGAAAAAACGATTGCTTGTTGCATCGAAGCTTCGATTTGCCATTGTCTCTGTTGCCGCTCTTGAACATCAGGTATATCTTGACAAGCATCTAATTCAGCCTGCATGTGGCGGATAAATTCGTCGACCGTGGGTGACTCTGACATGGTCCCCGCTAAGCCCACTAGCATTTCAAGCAAATGGAATAAACAAAGGCGAAAACCTTCTGGCAGGGGTATGAGCGGAGTTGTCATCATCAAATTTGGTGGCGGTTTAATCACAGATAAAGAGCAACTTTGTACTGTGGATAAAGAAATAATCGATAGCCTTGCTTCTATGCTAACTAAAGTTGACAAACGATTGATTATTGTTCATGGCGCCGGTTCTTTCGGCCATCTTAAATCAAAAAAATTTCGCTTGTCCGAAGGAAGAGTTCCAGGAATTGAACAAGATCACGCAATTCAAGAAGTTAGAGATGATATGATGGAATTAAATTCACATTTGATGAATGCGTTTAGTCAAAATGGAATAAATGCAGAATCATTTCCCCCGCATAGATGGGCAAGTGGATTAGGGATTGATTTCACAGGGCAATTACCATATTCTTCTGAAATAACAGTGGTATTTGGCGATGTTGTTCCGGATGATGACCAAGAATTTGGAATATTATCAGGTGATGATTTGGTGGTTAGATATGCTCTTGAAACTCCTGAGGTAGAGCACTTAATTTTCGCAGTTGCTGGCGTTGACGGTTTGTTGAAAGTACCTCCGCATTTAGCAGGTCCAGAAGATTTGTTTGAAACTTGGTCTTCTGATATTGATTTTGTAGGTGAGCATTATGATGCGATTGATGTAACTGGCGGAATTGGTTTGAAAGCAGCACGCGGTGCTATTGTTGCAGAAAAAGGAATCAAGGTTTCGATAATTTCGGGTGAACACCCAGAGCGTATTTTGGCTGCAATAGAAGGTAAATCCGTTATTGGAACAAAGATTATTCCTCGAAAGATTTGATGTAGTGTCCGCGAACCGCAATGGAAGGGAGAAGGCATGTCGAGTTACGAATTGAGTGATGTCCCGACCCTCGAAATCGATGATAACGATTCGAAGGTATTGTCTGGTACAGATGAAATCCAAGAGGCGTTAATGGCTGAAGCAATCATTGTAGTAGATGAATATGATGAAGTTCTAGGTTCTATGTCTAAGTTGGAGGCACATACTGGCGCAGGTACTTATCATCGTGCTTTCAGTGTGATGTTGTTTGATACTAGCGGTCGCTTATTATTGCAGAAAAGAGCGTCAAGTAAAATCACATTTCCATCAGTTTGGGCTAATTCTTGCTGTTCTCATCCATTACATAGTGACGAAGAAATGGATTTGCACGATTCAATGGGAGTAAAACGCGCAGCCATTCGAAAGCTATCTCAGGAATTAGGGATTAGAGAATCACAACTCCCTCTTGATTCATTCCAATTTGTAACTAGGATGAGGTATCAAGCTCGCCAAGATGCAATTTGGATCGAACGTGAAGTCGATCACTGTTTGGTATTCCATGGCGATGTTGAAGTGGTACCAAACCCCAATGAGGTAGACGAAATTAGATGGGTTAATCCTGAACAATTGGAAGAAATGCTGGTTGCTGAAGATCCAGAAAATGTAATTGCTCCATGGTTTAGATGTATTGCGGCTCGAATTATGACTGAGGACTGGTGGGTTCCTGGTTGTGCTAAATCTGACGATTTAATCCACGATATGGGTGATGTATCTCATATGCTTCCTAACGCTGAAGGTGCAGATCTAAAAACCAGTATTGCTGAAGTAAAAGATTTGGTTGAGTCTCGTATTGAGACCGCATTAACAACTACTAGCCATCCACGTCTATCTGGTGCGATGATGCATCTTGTTGAAGGTGGAGGCAAAAGAATCAGGGCAACTCTACCTTGGTTAGTGGCTAAGGCAGTAGGTGATACTCATGCTGGTATGTTGGATGTTGGAGCTGCGATTGAAACGATTCACAATTTTACTTTAGTTCATGATGACATTATGGATGATGATGATGTTAGAAGAGGCCGCCCTGCTGTTCACATCGAGTACAATTTGCCTACTGCAATCAATGCGGGAGATGCAATGCTAGCAATCGCCTTTGAGGCTCTAGCATCCGCAGAAGGTTTGGAACCCGAATTACTACCTCACCTTGTGAAACGAATTGGATGGATGGTTCGCAGAGTGGCGGAAGGCCAACAACTGGATATCGACTTCGAAGGCAGAATTGCTGTTAGTGAAGCGGAATATCTTGAGATGATTGAAGGTAAAACCGCTGTAATGTTCCTTACTTGTGCAGAAATAGGTGCTCATCTTGCTGGTGCGGATAGAGATATTATCGAATGTATGCATGATTGGGGTCTTGCTGTTGGGATCTGTTTCCAATTGATGGATGATTTAATCGATGTAGTTTCAGATTCTGATACTCTCGGTAAACCAGCAGGTAGCGATATAGCCCAAGGTAAGCGAACTTTGATGGTTATTCACGCCCTATCTCAAATGGATAGTCCTTCAAAACAAGACTTGCTCGATGTATTGGGCAAGGGGGATTTAGCAACCCCAGAGGAAATCAGCAAAGGATTGGCTGCATTACACGATTTGGGTTCAGTAGATTATGCACGAAGAAAAGCAGAGGCATATCACAGAGATGCCCATGTTTGTCTGAACCGATTACCAGATAGTCCAGCACTAGTTGCATTGAGAGAATTAACCGATTTCCAATTGGACAGAATCAGTTGAGAGAAAGCAATTTACCAAATAACTTGAATTACCCGTGCTTAACAACAACCGGTTTCTCTTGCTGGCGCACAAATAAATTCAACACGGTCAACATCTTTCGTGTTTTTCAGTTTATCTATTGCGCTACGAACTTGTTTAGCTTGGCCCTTAATCTGCATGGTATCTACACATGTATGGCTAGCAGATAAACAATTATGGTGATAAGATGAGATATTAATTGAATGAGAGTGGCGTAATTCTAGTAACTTGTTTTCAACACCGTGCTGATAATAAATTACAGCAGTTCCTTCGATTTCTTCATCATCACTCATTACATTCAAATCACCGCGCAATGCAGCTTCAGCAAAGTGAATGCTAGCATCTCTAAGAAACATACTTCGATTTTTGTAACCTGATTGTTCAATTAAGTAATCAAGTTTGTTTGCAAATTCTTTGTCCGTACTAAATGAAAGAACACGACTCATGTTATTGGCACGAGGCAGAAATTAATAACATTTGTTAAATATGTATTAACTAACGAATAACTATGACAGAAGCACCTCTAATGTATGCATTGTTAACACTTTCAATAGGTCTAATCGCTGGACTAATACCCGTTTATTCGAAAATAAAAGAGGACCCAAACAAATTAAAAATGTTCACAGGCATTGCTGCTGGAATTATTATTGCCTCAGCATTATTGGTTGTAATTCCCGAAGGCTATGAATTGGCGACAGCAGATGAGCACGATTCTCATGCAGAAGATGATAAAATCGCAGGCTCGATTGCTTTAGTTATTCTTGAAGTTGATCATGGTGATATTGACGCATCAGAAGGTATTGAGGAAATCGAAGAGATAGTCGGAGGGCACGAGGAACATGCTGGTGAGGAACATGCCGATGAGGAACATGCTGGTGAGGAACATGACGAGGGTTCACTTTCCGAATCAGTGCTACATGTAATTGAGGAGGTTGAAGATGGTGACATCAGTGCAACTGTTGGAATAGAGGAAATTGAAATATTGATCTCAAGCCATTCACACGCTGAAGCAGAGTCTCATGATGAGCACACTAGTGGGTTATTATTGGGAGGTGCAATTCTTGGAGGATTTTTATTGATGTTAATTCTTGAAGGGTCTGGCATTGGTCACGCAGTACACGAAGAGCATCATGGCCATGAGGAAGAGCATCACCACAGTCACGTGCATCACAGTTCCTCTGGGTGGTTATTGGTGTTTGGACTTACACTTCATGCAGCCACTGATGGCCTAGCAATCGGTGCAGCAGCAGCAACCGGCAGTGTATCAATTACTGCTGCTGTCGCTTTGGCAGTTCTAATTCACAAAGGACCAGCAGCTTTCAGCCTTGGCATATTCTCAATGCATGAAAGAGAAACTCGTAATGAAACGATTCGCGATGTTGTAATATTTTCTCTCGCAACCCCGATTATGATATTCTTAGCATATTTCGCTCTTGAAAATTTGGAAACCCATCTTATTGGTCTAACTATGTTATTCTCTGCAGGAACATTCCTATATGTTGCAACCGTTGATACATTACCTGATATTCATAATCCTGAAACTGGCAAAAAGGCCATGATTTACGTTCTATTGGGTGCTGTAATTCTTGGAATTGCCTTATTCGGAATGGACGCTTTTGGCTTGATTGAGCATGGCCATTGAAGACTTATATTTTGATATTCAATATTTTTTATTGGGCATAGGGTCGCAAGGTATGAATACAGATGACAAATGGCTTGATCTATGGCAAGTAGGCGTGTCAGTGTTGTACTGTTAATGATACTAGTTCTGTATCTTCCCATCCATGCAGTTGGTAACCAAACTACGGCTGCTGTGGCCCAATTTGGCGATAGTTTCGACGAGGTACTAATCGCCGACAGTTCGGATGCACTTTCTGACCCGCGTGACTTAGAATTTCATCCTGGAAGAGCAAATGAACTTTGGATTGCAAATCGGGCCACAGATAGTATCACTATCGTACACAATACTGGGCTAGAAAACCAAACTTCAGAAAATCGTGAAGATGCATATAGTAATCATTTCTTAGAAGAGGTTAGTGCAATTGCATTTGGTTCATATCATCCTGAATTCGATTGGCAATGGGGTTCTGCACAGGAAACTGTAAACACATATTGTGGCCAGGGTGCTCCTAACAATTTCATGGGCCCAACTTTGTGGCCATCATCTTTGACGCATTACGCTGTCGAACATCAAAATGATAATCTTCTAGGAAGTCATATAGACATGAATCATGAATCCCCTTATGGAGTTGGTATTGCACACGATTCTGATAATTCATATTGGTATAATGACGGCTACTATGGTGAACTGGTTTACTATGACTTCCAAGAAGACCATGATACTGGTTATGATGACCATTCTGACGGGATTGTACGACGTTATTCTGAAATTCAACTGACACATTCAATGGGTATTCCAGGCCATATGGTTTTGGATAAAGATACAGGGATTCTGTATATTGCTGATCCAAGTGCTGATCGAGTATTATGGGTTAATACAGATGATAGCACTTACAACACTCAAAATATTATGAGCGATTCTTCTCGTCTAGAGCCTCTAGCTGAGTATTCTGAAATTACAGGTATAGAGTGGGGTGTACTTGATACTGGTTTGAGTAGACCATCGGGTATTGCACTAGAAGGAGATCAACTATTTGTTTCGCAAAATGGTAATGGACAAATCATTGCTTATGATTTGAGTACTAATGGTAAAGTTGGAATTGAGGCAGACTCAATTGAAACCTCTGCTAACTCAATAATGGGTCTTGAAATCGGACCTGATGGTCATCTTTACTATGTTGATAATGGTCCTGATGAAGTGATTAGAATAGACCCTAAATTTGATGCTGATGGCGATGGAATTACCGATGGTGAGGACAATTGCCCTTTAATCGCTAATTATAATCAAGCAGACTATGATGGTGATTTGCAAGGTGATGCTTGTGATGAAGATGACGATAATGATGGAATCTTAGATGAATTAGACAATTGCGAGAAGGGTGATATGAATTGGACCCCGTCGATTGCTTCAGACCATGATGCAGATGGTTGTCAAGATTCTTCTGAAGATTATGATGATGATGGTGACCAAATTTTGGATTTTTCAGATTCTTGTTCGAAAGGAGAGATTGATTGGGTTTCCAATTCAGATTCAGATTATGATGGCGATGGCTGTAAAGATTCTTCAGAAGATATGGATGATGACGATGACAACATCTGTGATGATGGCTGGGACGCAAGTTGGGGCTGCCTACTTTCATCTGTAAATATAGATTCATGCCCTGAAAGTGAACTCTCATTTTATTCTACTTCGTATAGCGATATTGATCAGGATGGTTGTGAAGATAGTAGTGAAGATGATGATGATGATGGCGACGGTGTTCCCGACTTAGAGGATGATTGCCCCGTTGATAATGGTTCTAGTGATTCTGGTAGATTGATTGGTTGTGTAGA
>MDTC01004288.1_pt1 | contig 14100 bp, 11 predicted proteins | sample 811181 | NCBI WGS metagenome assembly MDTC01 (sample SAMN05326644, study PRJNA326480) | marine metagenome | isolation source: seawater | place: Pacific Ocean: North | collected 2011
AAAAGACAGAATGCTGATCCTTGCCCTGTCACATCGGATATGAGCCGCAGGTTGGTAAGGTTGCCTATATACTACAATCTCTCTGTTGAGGAACAGGAAGAGGTGTTAGGTGCGGTGAAAATGTTTGGGTGTTAGAGAGATTCGATATCTTGCAAATTTATATTGCAGGAACCTTTATTCCATTCCACCACACCCACAGTCGTCCATGGCACGGCCAACTGTTTTCGAAGGAATCCTTTTTGCCATTTTGTGGGTGACTCAAAGCGCTTCGCGCTGATTTGAAATTTTGCCTCTGAAAGATCGATTTTATTTTTTTGTGCCCAAAAAGCCGTCATCTGACTCAAACCCTGGGCCAATTGATTTCTGTCCATGACCGGTCCTGAAGAACGAAAAGTATAAAATGCCCAGATTCTTCCGGTATTGTATCCGCCAGCCATTCCAAGTTCGTCGATGAATGGAAGTCGAGTTAGAGATCCGCGCTTATCGACGTAGTCAATAGCGATTACGTGGTTGTAGCCCTCAAAGTGGGGGTCGAGAAAGACATTGTGAGGGTAAATACCGAATAGAGGTGCCGTGATCTTTGTGGTTTTGAGAGACATGACAAGGGCCTCGGTTTCGACCGATGCGGGAAATAGAGAGAGGAATTTGCGACCAGTCGAGCTCTGTAAGATAGAAATTGCCTGAAGAAACAGAGTTGCATAGACGAAGACGATGGCGCCTTGAAGCCTCCATGACATCTGCGCAAATTTTTTCGGGATTTTGTTTATTTCTATCTCTGGTGGAATTGCGAAGCGTCTAAAGAAATGGATTCGCATGTACCAAGAATCTGGAACAAGGAGGAGATAGATCGAAGCAACTCCGAAACCGAAGAAAGGAATCGGAAAGGCCAAAACAATACCTAAATGTAGCCCCAAGCCCACAATGACAAGAAGTGGATGCGCTTTTCGAAACGGCAAAAGAAACAGAGCGGTGGCTTCGAAAAACAAAGTCAAATAGCTCGCGAAATACATCAAAGGCTTGATGTCCAGAAGTGGGGTAAGGTCATTCCATGTTGCTGGTGGAATCGAAGCAGGCAGCCAGACCCCTAAACCTCTGAGCCACATTGGCGAGCCCATTTTGTGAAAGACGGAATCGAAATAGATGATAGCGATACCCAGATAGACGAGCATCACATTGTAACCCAGAGAAAAACCTCTTGGGGTGCTTACTGGGAGCTTTTCACGTACGAGATAACGATCCAGCGAAAGTGGATCGTTTTTTGGAATAAAGATCAGGACGAAATTCAGCGCCACTATGGAGAAGTCCATATGATATTCGAACGTGCTGAAGATGCTGAAGAACCCTAGCGTTAGGGCGTAATTGCAGACAACTGCAATGCGCACATGGTAGCCGAACATGAGCATGATCGATAGAATCAGCCAACCAAATAGCAAAAAGACCGGATCGGTTTCCGCGTAAGAGAGATAGGGGAGCCGATCGAAGATCCAGTTATTAAAGTAGATCAGCTGACTGATTTCCCCGATAAGAATCAGAGAGTAGGCAATGCGGAAGAGGGAAAGTCCGACCCCGGAAGTCTCCACCGATGTAAGATTTCTGCAGATTCTACCTACCATGTTCAATCGATTGACTTAGCGGAGGCGGGAACTCCTAGATATAGACCGCTTTTTGTGAGGCTTTCCGCTACAACCGCCCCGGCACCTGTCTGAACTCCCTGCGTGATTTTCACATTATCGATCACGGTTGTCGAAACCCCGAGGAAGCAGTGGGAATCAACGTCAACAAAACCTGCCAGCGTCACCCTGGGTCCCATGAAGACATTGTCAGAGATGTGGGTATGATGCGAAATCAAGCATCCCGGATTGAGATAGCAGTTTTTTCCGACCGAAGCCCCTTGGTCGACGATACATCCCGCCAGTAGAGCTGTTCCCGAATCGATCGAGGCATTCGGGTCTATAAACGCCGTCGGGTGAACGAGCGTTGCCGCCGGGACGGTTTTAGAAAGGTGGCGAAAAAGGCGGTCTCTTTCTGTCATGTGTTTGTAACCAATGCCAATAATGAAGGCATCGACAACACCTGCTTGGAAGTGTTCTGCGATATCAGCAATTTTCCCCTGAACGGGATAGTCTCCGGATCCCTCGGCGATCTCCAATGTGTCATCGTAGAGCATGGGCTGATAGCCCCCGATCTGAACGGCGAGGTGGGCGAGTTGACGACCAAGGTCACCACCTCCGGCAATGGCAAGTCGCTTCATGACTGCTTGATATTGGTCAATCGTTGGGTTGAGAAAAGGGGGCGATGTTTGGATTCGGAATAGATCTTACCGACATAGCTTCCAATGACTCCAAGAAATAACAAGTTGATGCCGAAACCAAACCACAGGGTGCAGATCAATGAGGGCCACCCCAGCTGAAAATTGATGAAGAAGAGCCGCAGTATTGTCAGCGTGAGAACCGCGAGCAAACTTGTGATCACAAGGATGATACCGACGCGCGTTGCAAGCTTAAGAGGGAGTTCGGAATAGTCGAGTATCGCATCTTTGGCCAGCCGGAGTTTCCTTGCAAAATTGTATTTTGAGACGCCGGCAAAGCGTGGGCGATGTTTGATTTTGAGAGTAGCTTGTCGCATTCCGATATGCATGAAAATCCCCTCAATAAAGCGGTTTGATTCCTTGTAGCTCAAAAAGCGGTCAGCAAATTCCCGGTTAAAAATGCGCATTACAGCAAGGGGACGTGGGAGCTTGAGTCCGGTGAATACATCCAGTATCAACCAAAAAGCCTTTGAAAAAGCAGAAGCAACAAAGCCGGCTTCCATGGATTCCCTGACCCCAAAGACAAGATCATATCCTTCCTCAATCTTCGAGATGAACCTCGCGATCTCTTCGGGAGGGTCTTGCAGGTCTGGATCCATGTAGAGTAGGTAGTCTCCTTTTGCATAGGTGACTGCCGCCGTCAGTGCGGCCTGCTTGCCGTGATTGTAGGAGAGTTCGACCAACCGGATTCGTGAATCGTTTTCTATTTCATCGCGAATTAGACCGACCGTATTGTCATTGCTTCCGTCGTCCGCAAAAATCAGCTCGTAGGTCACCGAAGAGTTCACGAGTTCAGTTCTTACCTGTGAAATGAACTCGAGGATGCATTCCTCTTCGTTGTAAACCGGTACGACAAGGCTTAAGAGCTTTTCCATATCTTGGCAAAATCAGAAAATGAGACCATCCTTGTTTCCGGGGCCGACTTGGTCGAGAGGAGTGTCGGGGTAAACTAGGTCCATAACGAGGCGTAACGCCGAACCGCTAGTAATGGGTTCAGGTTCAGGTTCAATATTGAAGAGGAATTCGTCGATACCGTATTTTACATCACTGAATCCAAAGTGGGATCTAAATGAGTTTGTCCCTGAATATCGGCAGTTTAGTTCGAAAGGGATAATAGTGTCTTCTGATGTAGCAACCGCTTGTATATTGCAGGGTCCGATGACCTCAAAGGATCGGTCGAAAGCGCGAATCAGCGTATCGACTTGCTTCGAAAACTTTTCAGTGACAGAGCACTTCCAAGTCATACCTGAATGAAGTTTCCGCTCGAGAGTCAAAGGGCCAAGAATGTTTCCTGATCGACTGCGATAGAATGCGATTGTGATCTCCGGCCCCACAAGGTGTTCCTGAATGACGAAAGTGTCATCGAACTGGTTATCCCATTGCGTCAGGTAATGAATGTCTCTTGACCCTCTACCTTCGCGCGGTTTCACCACAAACTGATCCCATCGATCATCGTATGCCGATGGAAGGCAGGAATCAGCAAAGGGAAGTTGGGCATTGTGAAACCGGTTGAAGCTTTCGAATTTATCGAGGCACATCGAGGTTGTGGAAGTTGGGGACCCAACAAAGTCGGGAAGATCGTCAGCGTGCTTCCCAATAGACACAACTTCACCATCGGTCGCTGGGATGATAAGATCGACTCCTTCTCTTTTACACAGGCTTTTTAGATTATCGATATAGTGAGGAGCAGAGTAGATAGGAAGTTGGGCGGTTTCGTCGCAAAAGAATTGTCCGGCAGTTGTGGAACTCAGGTCGGTTCCAAGGATGCAGATTTCATCTCCGTAAAACTTCCGGATATTCCTGAGGATACCCTGTCCCACATTTCCTCCGATGCCCGTGACAAGAACCTTTTTAGTTTGGTTGGGAAGCATGCTGGATAAGGGAATTCAAGCCGTTTTCGATAGAAACGGAAGGCTGGTAGGACATCTGTTGAGACCACTTGGAGTGATCATAAACGAACGAGGGTGAGCTGTCTGTGCCGGAAAAAGCGATCTTGGTTTCGGGGAAACTTTCACAGATGAGATTGGCTACTTCAAGGTTCGAATGCGATCGAGGACTGACGGCATTGAAGATACCGGAAGTTTTGCTTTTCGCCGCACAAAGTAGCATCAAAGAGGCGTCTTTTACGTGAAGGTAGTTTTGCTGTCGTTCTCCAGTTCCTGCCAGCGTGATACGCCCTCGCTGGATGGTATCAGAGAGGATTCTCGGAATGAATGTGGAATCGTTCATGCCTTCGCCATAGAGTGATGAAAATCTTAATATTCGCCAGTCGTGATGGTGCTGAATAGCAACCTCGCCGGCCAATTTTGAATATCCGTAGGCCGAGAGATGGTGATGAGAGGTCGTTTCTTTTATTGGATGTCCAGAGGGTGTTCCGTAGACGGATGCGCTTGACGCAAAAATTAGCGTTGATTTTGCAAAGTGCTCAGCCACCCGATAAGGCACGATTACATTGGCAGCGTTGAGCTCAAAAGAAAACTGAGTCTTGTCGTGGGGAACCATCGCTGCGGTTAGAAAAACGGAAGCGTAGTCGTCGCCAATTGAGTCAAATTCTTCCCATACGAAGGATTGTTGTGGTGTATGGTCAGGATTCGCAAGGGGATGACGGTTCAGGCAATCGAAGGAAATTCCACTCTCAGCCAGAATGCCAGCCAGGTGTGAGCCAAGAAAGCCTGTGGATCCGATTATGAGACATTCACCGGCCATTGCAGACCCATTAGACTAATTCTCTGAGAACGGAAGATCAAGCGTTAGGAATGCTCAAAATGACAGAATAATAGCTGGCATGTAGTGCTAAATCTTTAAGTGAGGTAGTTGGCGAGAAAGTCCAAGTATTTGCTGGATAAGCGCGAGTAATTCCTGTCGTCTTAGAGGGTAGCAATATGAAAGTAAGAAAAGATCAAAAGATTAGCGCCTTAGTTCTGAGCGCAGGACTGGTTGTTCTCACGGGAAGCGCGATTTGCGAAGAAACTCCCGAGGAACGCTACCGTGCAATCGAAGCGTTGCTCCTTGGAGCGGTTCGTGATCATCAAGTGGCTCCTGGCGATGCGGCTGATGCTATGGGATACTTGCGTGACCTGTTTGCTGAGTCAGAGCACCATTTTGAGGAATATCCCGAGGATCGATATGACGAGAGGCCCGATCACGAGGACCACTCGGAAATCAATCATCAAGAGCGTCATGAGCAATGGGAGATTATGGAAGCGGTAGAAAGTGGGGAAATATCCGAGGAGGACGGGCAGCTCAAGCTCGAATCTCTTGAACGTCACCGAATGCATCACAACATTGCAAAGGAAATGATGCAAGAGAGACGGCTTATCGAAGAGGCTCTCAAAGAAGGGGAAATTTTGCCGGAGGAAGCTCGTAATCGGATGAAGGAGTTGGGATCGGGGCTGCGTGAAAGTCAGCTGAATTTAAAGAAGGAAGAGGCCATGGGGCTGATTGATGCTGCCGAGGAAAGTGGAAAGATATCGCGAGAAGAAGCGGAAAAGAAACGAGAGGCGGTCGAGAGGGAATTGCGCAGAAAGCCCCGACCGGAGAGGGAAAGGTCGGAGAAGGAAGCCGGCAGTTCTCGCTGACGAATGTTGACTGCGGGTGACGACTGGCCGGAATCGAGCGTCATCCTAAGTGTATCCGCCGAAGCGGAATTCAAAAAGGTCTCCGTAAGCGTGAGGAGAGAATTGCTGAGGTAATAGCTCATTCTTGATGTCTCGCACGCCGAAGTTCGGAGCAGTGGTGAAATGGAAGTGGAGGCCTTCCCGTCTATCGGGGAGGGGCCCGTCTGTCCCCAGACTCGCATTGGCCTCTTTTTAGCAGTGACGACAATGCTGAAATGGAGCACTTGGATTTGTCACGGCGGTTCCTACCTACTTGTGCACTTCCGCCTTAGTCAGATATGCGCAACTTCAAGCGCATTAAAATGTTAACTTGGACGCGCCGTTGCACGAAGAGGTATATCTGTGCTATCGATCACCTCAAACTAATTTCACCTGCTTTATCACCAACCCAACCTTCCGTCGCCTTGAAATCTATCTTTTATCTGCTTATAGGATTTGCTTTGCAGCCGCTCAGTCTTCGGAGTGAGACGCCTCCAAATATCGTTTTCTTTTTTGCTGACGACCAGACCACCAGCACGCTTGGTTGCTACGGTAACGAGGTGGTGCAAACTCCGAATATCGACGCGTTGGCCCAACGTGGGACCCGTTTTGAGAACTCATTTGTCAGTCATCCGATTTGCTGGATCAGTCGAACTACCATCCTGACTGGTTTGACAGGTCGCAGCTTCAGCACTCCTGATAATCCCGAGCAAGCCACCCCAGAAGCGGTAGAAAATCTTTACCCAGATATCCTTCGGGCCAACGGCTATCGGACTGGTTACTTTGGAAAGTGGCATGCCAAGATGCCCAAAGGTTTTGTGAAAGAAGATCACTTTGATGAGTTTGAAGCGATCGCTCGAAATCCCTTCTATAAAAAGTTACCGGATGGTTCCCTGCGCCATGAGACTGAGTTGATCGTCGATCGGGGGATTGACTTCATTCAGCGCCAACCGAAGGGAAAACCCTTTGCCCTGAACTTATGGTTCAATGCTTGCCATGCGGAGGATAGCGACCGGCGGCCGGGGATTGGTCATTTTCCCTGGCCTCGTGCAGTTGACGGAATGTATGAGGACATTGTGATCGCCCCGCCACGTCTCGATACACCCGAGATTTTTGAATCACAGCCAAAATTCCTTCAGACCACAATCAACCGCGAACGTTATTTCTGGAGATGGAACACCGAGGAGAAATACCAAACTAATATTCGTGCCTATTATCGCATGGTCAGTGGGATTGATAGAGCAATCGGGCGTTTCCAGGAGGCACTTGAGGAAGCGGGGTTGGCTGACAACACCATCATTCTCTACTCGGCAGACAATGGATTTCATATGGGAAATCGAGGGTTTGCCGGGAAATGGTCTCACTACGAGGAGTCCCTTAGAGTTCCCCTCGTTGTTTACGACCCTCGCGTTCCCGAAAAAGAGCATGGGAAAGTCAGCGATGCTATCGCTCTCAACCTGGATTTACCGTCTACTTTCCTTGATTGGGCAGGTATTCAAATTCCTGCGACTTATCAAGGGCACAGCCTTAGGCCTCTGGTAGAGGGGGGCACGCCAGAGGCCTGGCGAACTGAAAGTTTCCATGAGCATGTCGCTGTTCGAAGCAGAATTCCTTCCTATGACTGCATTCGCAATGGTGATTTTAAATATGTGAACTACTTCGACTATGATCATGAGTTTCTACACGATTTGAAGAATGATCCTGATGAACTCGTCAATCTCGCTGATGATCCGGAATATGCGCCGATGCTCAAGGAGATGCGCGATCGGACACGAGAGCGAGCGGAAGAATTGGGTGGCCCATTAGCTCCACCGGGGAAGTTCTCTTACTCGTCGCCTCTTTATCCTGAGGCTTCAGCTGTTGTTACAGAGAAGCCGAGCGAGGACGGGTTCCAGCGCCTACTCACGGGTAGCCGGCTGAACAAATGGGCCGGTGATCCGGCTTTCTGGTCGATGAAGGATGGGGTTCTCACAGGTGTCACGGACGGGTCGCTCAAGATGAATCGTTTCATTACTTGGAAGGGATCGACGGTTAGAAACTTTGACCTGCGCATGATGGTTAAAGTCAGTGACGGGGGCAACAGCGGTATTCAATATCGAGGGCAGCCGGCTCCGGAGATTGGGTTGGATATTGTAACCGGATACCAATGCGACATCGTGGCGAACAACCCGAAGTACAACGGTATGCTTTATGAGGAGAAGGGCAGGCGAATTCTATCGCATACCGGTGAGAAGGTGATTATTGATAAAAAAGGACAGCCATGGGTCGTCGGTAAAATGCCGGTTAAGGAGTTCGCACCGGGCGAGTGGTATGAATATCGGGTTTTGGTGAAAGGAAATCACCATCAGCACTGGATCGATGGTCATCAGACAGCCGACCTGTATGATTTTGATGAGAAAGGCCGCTCATTGGAAGGAGTTCTCGCGATGCAAGTACATGTAGGTCCGGCCATGAAAATTCAATTCAAGGATCTTCAAATCAAGCATCTCCCTGACGACCTTCCTCTCGAAAAAGCCGAGGACCATCCTATAGCAGCGGATGCCTATGGCGTTCGCCCTCAGGGGAAACTGTCAAAAGAATGGAAGCCCCCTGTCTTTGGGCGCCCATAGCGGAAGGTAGAGAGTGATGCGCTGTTATATCACGAGGTTTTAGACAACAGGGTGTCGAGATAGTTTTGTGAATTGAAGCCAGTTGTTGTGACGAGAATATCAAGAAAGTTCCCGATGTTTTTTCAAGGGCAGGCGTAAGCTCCAAGCGATGACTTCATTTATCCCCTTTGTTCAGTGCGTGCGGTGGGTCGTGGGCTGTCAACCATGGTTGCTGAGCCTGTTAGTTTTCGTTTTGGTAGGATCGGGTTCGGCTCAAGAAACTGGATTGGCCGAGCATGGAGAGCACCCTTCTTTTGTAGAGTATCTTCCCGAACCACTCTCTGATTTGGCGTTCGAGGCGATTCGAGATAGTTCACCCTTTCGCCGTACGATTCAGTTGTCAGATTCTATTGTCCTGACAGGGATGGCGCGCATTGAGGGAGAGGTTTTTGCCACCTTGTTTGATACGGCAACGATGGAGACGCATCTCGTAGCCGAAATCGCTAATTCGGAGGGATGGCAGTTAGTCGATCTGGCTGGAGACGAGGCTGATCTCGAATCATTGACGGCGAAAATTCAGGTTGAGGGTGGGGAAGTTGTCTCGATTCGTTATGAAAACACGCCGCTGGTGGCAAGGCCAGGCAGTGGGATGGCAAGCAGCGGAAAGCGCTTGTCAGAGAAAGATCTTAGCGAGGCGAAAGAAATGGCTCAAAACTTTAAAAAAGAAGCTTCCTTCGATGGTTACAGTAAGGTCACACCCGAACTGATCCGCAAGCTCTCAGCAATTTCCTCAGAACGTCGTGAGGCGATTAATCGTGTTATGATTGGTTTGAGAAACCAGGGGGTCGGGATGAGCGAGCGACGTCAGACGTACGATCGGCTGCTTGAGGGTGCTCCTCGGAGTCGCCGCTAGCTATTCAGTCAGCTAGTAAGCGATCTGGACTGGAGTCCCTACGTCTAGCCATTCAAAAAGGCGTTTGGCTGGATTTCTTCCTGAGATGGGGACTCTAATACATCCGTGAGACGCCGGAAATTCAGGAACGACGTTGTAGCCGTGGATAAAAATATGCCCGGTGACTTGAATGCTCCAAGGCATAGGTGCGTTGTCGTAGAGACTAGAGTAATGCTCCTCGTTTTTGTAGGGGCCAGCGTGAAAGCTGCCGGTTGGGGTAGCACGGTTTTTGCCGGAACTGATCTTGGTTTGCATGACTAAGCGTCTGCCTTGATAGGCTTTGAGACGTTGAGTGGTCAAATTGATCTCAACTCGCTTACTTTTGCTGGCTGAAGACGAGTTGGAGTAAGAAGCGTTTCCGAAAATCCGACTCAGTAGCGGGATGTCTTGGGCAGGAAGTGTGGTCGCAGCAGAGACGCCCATTGCGATGAGAAGGGCTAGCAGCGTGGTGGAGAGAGCTTGCATCGTAGGAACGTATGCTGGATTTCAACTTGAGTGGCAAGTTTAAGTTTCGCCATATTCGGTCTGTCGTGGCAGGACTAATTGCATTTGGCCCTCCAAAATAGGCGGTCGCTAGCGCGAAGCGCGTCTTCGTTTTGTTAGTCAGAACGAAAAATGGTCAAAATAAACGCGTTTTTTCTGATTCGGCCCAGCTGACCTCTGTCTCAGCTTTTTATTTCTAAAATTGTGTTGTCGGCGACCCTTTTGCAAGAAAACGGCATCCAACTTGCTGTTATTGTGGTAAATTGAATTAGAATATGTCGACCATGAGAAATAAAGACCCGTTGATTCCTGTCTTGGCTGCGCCTGCTTTTGCACGGAATCTAGGGCCTTCGGTCTTCCTTATCGTCGTAGGATTGCTCTTCAGCCAGTTCGTTCCAACAGCTGAGGCAGGGCTGTTCGAGAGGATTCGCGCCCAGCACCAGGCGCGGATAGAGGCCCGTAAGAAGCAGGCCGAGAACCCCCCGCCTCGACCGGTTTACCGGTCCAGTTATCGAGATGCTCATGGCGACGCCTTCATCAATCATGCCCTGCTAGAGGTCGAGAGGGAGTCTGACCGAAAGCTAATCGTGGATATTGGTCGTCAGCGGGCCTTCCTCGTCGTTAATGACCTCATTGCCATTGATACCGCGGTCTCGACTGCCCGTCGGGGCAAATACACGCCTCGCGGCAGCTTTCAAATCACAGAGAAGGTGAAATCAGGGAAGGTCTCGACCATTTACCACGTCTACATGCCAAATTGGATGCGGTTGGGGCACACCACAGTGGGCATGCACACAGGCGACCTTCCGGGGTATCCGGCTTCCGCCGGTTGCATTCGATTGCCGCAAAGCGTGGCCAACATCATCTACGAAAACGTTAGCCGAGGTGTCATGGTCGAGGTTGTCGACGGATGGGACGAGAGTGGGCTTGCGATTCCATATTCTCGGCCTGCTGCTGAGTTGTTTTCAGGGGTCTAGGGCGTTCATGGTAGGATTCGATCTTTTTTCTAACCTGCCTCGTATTCTCAACCGTGACGGTTGACGAAAAAGACAAGATCGTGGGATTGGCTTGGGCCGACCGCGTTTCCTTCGAAGAAATCAGGAATCGCACCGGCCTCAAGGAAGCCGAGGTGATAAAGTTGATGCGGCAGGAACTCAAGCCCGGTAGCTTCCGGCGATGGCGGAAGCGTGTCTCCGGTCGTGCGACAAAGCACCGATCTCTTTGGAAAGCCCGCCAGAGGGGGCCTGATTGTCACGTAGACTAAATCACCCTTATTAGGCGCTGCTAATCCGGCGAGAGGGTAGGTCTGATTCCTCCACTTCCCAGCGATGATAAGCATCGTTGTACTCCGTGCAAATTCCGGTCAACTCGGCGTGATTACCGTCTCCCACCAGCTCGCCGTTTTCGAGGAATAGAATCCGCGGGGCTTGCTGAAGCAGGTCGACCCGATGGGTGACCAGAATGGTCGTTCCTTCTCCTTCGCGAGTGCGTTTTAGAATCGCCTCGTGTATCAGGCTTTCGCTCTCCGGTTCCACAGAAGCCGTCGGTTCGTCAAGAAGTAGAATCTGCGGCTGTGCCAAAAACGCCCGGGCGAGGCTGAGTCGTTGACGCTGACCCCCGGAAAGTTTGACTCCGTTTTGCCCCACTTCGGTCTGGTATCCTTTCGCGAGATGTTCAATAAAATCGTGGGCGTTCGCTGCCACGGCAGCTTCGAAAATCTCCTCAGTAGACGCATCAGGATTTCCGTAACGAAGATTCTGATCGACCGTGCCGGAGAATAGGTAGTTTTCCTGGCCGACATAGCCGATACTGCTCCTAAGAGAGAGTAGGGCCAGTGATTTGACGTCGGTTCCGTCTACAAGAATGCGGCCATTGATGGCATCGTAAAATCGGGGGACCAGATTAAGGATGGTGCTTTTGCCAGATCCACTCCCGCCGGCAATGGCAACAAATTCACCTGAAGCAACCGAGAAACTGACCTTTTTAAGTATTGTTTTTTCAGGGGTATATGAAAATGTCACCCGATCAAAATCGACGGCTCCTTTGATAGCTGGTAACTTAGCAGGGGCTGCAGGACTCTCGATGCGGACGGGCTCATCAAGCAACTCCATGACGCGGGAAGCGGCTGCCCTAGCGCGTTGAAGTATGTCGCTCGTTTGCGCAATGGTTCGAATTGGACTTTGGAGACGCCACCAGAAGCCACGATAGGCGATTAAGGCACCGAGAGTAAACCAATCACTCCCCTTGAGAATGAGCCAGGCTCCAACGCCGAGCATGACGAGGTTGTTGAGGAAGCCGAAGGTTGAAACCACGGGGAAGTAGGTGTTTCTCAGGCGGCTCGCCGTGACACTGGACTCGAAGAAGCTTTCGGCTTTTTCTTCAAACTTTTCCTTTTCAGATTCTTCCCTAGAAAAGCTTTGGGTTACTTGGATCCCGGCGAGACGATCCTGCAAAAAACTTCCGATATTTCCGAGACGCATGCGGACGCCTTCGTAGACCGATTTAACCTGCCGGTTGTATTTCTGGATGAAGATAAAAGCAAAGGCGAGGGGAAAGATTGACGCGGCTCCAACGAGTGGGCTTAGCCAGAGCACCATGGCGGCCACGACGACAAAGGTCACGATCTCTTCAACCAGTGAGGTGATTCCCTGAAGGACAGACTGCTCCATCGCATCAACGTCACTCGTCATTCTGGTGACGAGTTCTCCGCTGCTGTGATCGTGGTGATAAGAAAGGGTCTGATGCTGGAACTTGGCAAACAGTTCCACTCGAATGTCCCTGACAAACGCTTGTCCCGCTTTCTCGAGGATGTAACTCTGGAAAGCGCCCAGAGCGAGACCGACCAGGTACGTCGCGGTCATGATGACAAGCCATTTCGCCAGAAGGGTCGGCGTGAGCGTTTTTTCAACGAGGTGGTCGGCCACAAAGCCCCAGACGAGCGGATGGAAGTTGATAAACGGTACGGCCAGAATAAGGAGAAAGGTAGATAGGACGAGCCGACTGCGATAGGGGCGCAGGCGGGTCCAGATCCGTAACCAGAGTTGCGAAGAGGTCAGATGATAATGTGTGCGGTCGGTTGCCACGAAAAGGGATACGATAAGTGGATCATATGAGAACAACTGAAAAATCCGAGAGGCTGAACCGTGAAGGGGTTCTATAAACAGAGGTTCCTGCTGTTGTTTTACTCCAAATGGATTCGCTAAAGGAGATAACGAAGGTTTTTCCGTTCACCCACTGAGTAAATAAATCATTAGGATAGGTTACATAGGGCGTGTAACGAGGCCAGTTGAGGAGAAAAAATTGTTGTTTGGTAAAGCGAGAAGCTGAAAGGCTTAACTATTTTGGAGCAAAGTAGACGCCGTCCCAGTCTTTAGGCGGCTGGTGGCTCGAAAATTTGGAGCATCTCTCGACCATTACTTGGCTTGCCTTGTCCATTTGATTTACTTCTAGAGCAGCTTGAAATGAGTCGATGGCTGCGGGCCAATGACGGGCAAAGTAGTGTTTTAGACCTGTTTCATAGTTTTTTATCCATTCAGTCTCCGAACCCTTGATATGCTCCCTTTGGGCAACCAACTCGTGTATCATGATGCCCTGTTCGCGTCCTTTCACTGCTACCTTGTCCAGCGCCCGTGTCACAAATTGATCTCGAACGGGTTGAAGAGTGGATTCACTGATCAGGATCTCTGTTCCATAAATGCGGTTAAGTCCTTCGAGGCGGCTTGCCAGATTGACCGCATCGCCGATGGCGGTGTAGTCAAGCCGGTCGGGACTGCCAAAGTTTCCAACCATGACGAAGCCGGTATGCAAACCAATTCTGGCATGCAGGGGAGGCAATCCTATGCCTTCCCAAGCATCGCGCAGTTCTTTCAGTCGGGCCCGATTCGCCAGTGCCGTGAGGCAGGCCTGTTTAGCGTGCTCATGGCACGGTTGTGGCGCTCCCCAGAATGCCATAATTGAATCCCCGATGTATTTATCAACAGTTCCTCCCGATCGGAGGACTTCGCCGCTCATCGCTTCGAGGTAATCGGAGAGGAGCTCCGACAACTGCTTGGACGAGAGTTGTTCGGAGATTGAGGTGAACCCTACGATGTCCGAGAAATAAACCGTTAATTCCTTACGTTCTCCTCCCAATTCCGCTTCTTTACCGGTTTCCAAAAGTTGTCTTACAAGGTC
>MDTC01124737.1_pt1 | contig 14099 bp, 4 predicted proteins | sample 811181 | NCBI WGS metagenome assembly MDTC01 (sample SAMN05326644, study PRJNA326480) | marine metagenome | isolation source: seawater | place: Pacific Ocean: North | collected 2011
ACTCTAACACTACAGACAGTACATACACTATAAAACTAACTGTTGGAGATCCGGCAACAGGATGTTTCCACTCTTATACATCCGATACAATTACTGTATTACCTCTTCCAAAACCGTTAATTAGTCTACAAAATACGTGTGATAACGATAGTGTATTAATAAGTGACAACTCATACTCACCATATAGTCAAATAAATTCTTGGCAATGGGATTTTGGCGATCTTAATTCAAATACTGATACAAGTTCACAGCAAGGCCCACATAATTATATTTATTCAACTTATGGTGTATGGAATGTTAATCTAACTATTGCTGATCAAAATGGATGTCAAGATTCGATATCATCGACAATAACAATATGGCCTAATCCTCAAGCAGCATTTAATTATGATTACAACTGTTATCCTGACTCCTTGTGTACTAATTCAATTATTTATTTCAGTGATACAGCTTCAACTTTAGATCCTTTAGGAGGACAACTAGATAGTTCTTTCTGGATAATTGATAATGTCATACATCCTGTATTGTATAACAATACTATATATAATTTTGACACATCATGGATTCAACCAGGAACACACACTATTGAACATGTAGTAATGTCAAATAAAGGATGTGTTGACACTAGTTCAGAACAAATAATTAATGTAGTTGATATACCTGTAAGCTCATTTCAATCCATTGATACAATTTGTATTAAAGACCCACCTTTTTATGTAGACACTATTTTTGGTAATGCAAGTAGCGGCTATATATTAAATTATATTTGGGAAATTTTAGATACAACTGGATCAGTAATTTGGAGTGACACTCTAAATAATGATAGTATCGCAACATTCCCATTAATATCTGATATATCATCAATGTTATTAGGTCAACAAACACAAGCAAATCCAATTGGCTATTTAGATTATTATATACAATTAACAGTAAATAATTGTTGTGGGTCACATACAACAATTGATACTTTTACTGTTAGACCAAGCCCTAGAGTTGAATTTCAACCTTTCCAAAGCGGTGTGTCATTAAGTTGTACTGACTCAAATACATATTTAATTGCAGGATTTCCTGTTCAGCTAATTTTAAATAATTATATTGATTTGGTAAATACTGACTATGTTATAATTGATTGGGGAGATGGTACAACTAATGATTCTTTATATCCTTATTGGTATAGTTTTGGAAATCCTCTTAATCTTGCTAATCAATGGGGAAGTCCTTTACAAAATAATGGTATTTCTCATACTTACTTATCAACATCTTACTCAGGATTTGAAATATGTATTTACGGATATAATGATTGTGATGTTGACACTTTTTGTTGTAATATACCTGTAATTCCAAATAACGTTATTTCAGAAGTTATACCAATTGATTGGACTGGTTGTGTTGGTAGTGAATTTAAATTTAGAGATGTATCTACAACTTCTTTTCCTGGAACAATCACCAAATGGTGGTTTGAATATGATAGTCTCAACCCAGGTCAAGCTCCGGATACAGTAGTAAATCCATTTACTCCTCCTGAAGATACTATTTCTTACACTTATAATTTACCAGGTGCATACTTAGTTAAACATGAAATTGATGCTAATATTAATTTACCAGGACTACCACCTTTTTCAGATACATCGGTAATAAGTACAATATATGTTTATCCTGATCCTGTTGCTAACTTTAGTGCAAATTTAACAGTATGTATGGGTGATACATCGTTTTTTGAAAGTACTTCATTTGTTCCCTCAATACCTAATGTTCCTCAAGATTATCCAAATCCAAATACCTTAACATGGTCAGTTGATGGTTCAGTTGTTCAAATTGGTGGTGTTGAATTTGATACACTATTTACAGTTGCAGGAATATATGAGGTGAAGTTAGAAGTGTGGTCTTTAAACAATAATTGCTACGATACAATAGTAAAATATATTAATGTTTTTGAAGGTCCAAATGCTGATTTTAATGTTGACTCAATAGTTTGTTTAGATATCGGAAATGCAACAGTCTTTGATGGTGATATTGCTAGTCAAGGAAGTTCGCCAATAGTTAATTGGCTTTGGGATTTTGAATACAATCCATTTCCTGGATCTCAAACATATAGTTCAAATGTGTCAGGATTTGCTTCACATGAATACACAAGTATTTTTACTTATACTGCTCTTTTAGTAGTTACTGATGCAAATGGTTGTCAAGATTCTGCTTTTAAACCAATTATTGTTACTCAGGGAGCTGATGCAATCTTTACTGCCGATACAGTCTGTTTTGGTGATGAAACTACACTTGATGCAACAATTAATGGAAACGGAACAATTAATGATAGATGGTATTGGGATTGCGATCAAAATGGTATAATAAATTCAACAGATTCATTATTTACATATCAATTTAGCTATCCAGGTATTCACTTTGTAGAGTTAACCGTCGAAAATGATATTGGAGATATAACTTGTTCTGCAACGAATATTCAACAAATTTTAGTTTGGGATTTACCAAATCCAAGCATTATTGAAGATACAACATGCTTTGGAGATACAACTAAAATTATTAACACTTCAACTGTACCAACACCTTATGGAAATTCTATTAGTCAATATATTTGGGATTTTGGAGATCCTTCAACAGGAGTAAATAATATTCAGAGTTCATTTACAAATGAAGATGGTGTTCATGTATATAGTGATACAGGAACATATAATGTAATTCTAGTAGCTATTGATAATAGTAGTGGTCAATGTAAAGACACCGCTTATGGAAATATTACTATTGTACCTAGTCCTATAGCAGAATACACTGTGAATCCTGATTGTGATGGTCAAGCAATATACTATACAAATACATCACCTAACTTGTCTTTAGTTGATAGTATTCGTTGGACCTTAAATCAAGCTGGAACATTTGTAAATTCTTCAAATAGTGGATCACAAAATATTGCTGTAATTTTTGCAAACCCTGGACAAAAATTTACACAATTAGTTGTCAGAGATATTTATGGTTGTTTCTCAAGTCCATTTATTCAACCTGTAGATGTATACACAAATCCAAAAATTCAAATTTTAACAGCCGATACTATATGTGATAATAACTCAACTACATTTGAATTTAATACTTTCTTAGGAAGTGATCCAAATCTTATCTATTCTTGGGATTATGGAGATTTAAATACGTCAAATATTACAAATTCATCTCATCAGTATGAATATATAAATTGCGGAAACTACATTGTTTCTCTTACAGTTGAAGATGGGAATACATGTAATGATGATACAACAATTACAGCTATTGTCAGATGTAATCCAATTGCTGATTTTACATTAGATAATGAATGTTTAGGTGATTCTGTTAAATTTATCAATCAAACAAATTTAGTTTCTGGAACAACTGGTTCATGGATATGGAATTTTGGAGATAATCCTCCGCAGGGATCTAATGTCGAAAATCCATCATTTTTATACGATTCTGTTGCAATATATACAGTAACTCTTAATGTAATCGACGATCAATTAACATCAGGCCTATATGGATGTTCAGATAGCCATCAAGAAATAGTAGAAATTTATGCATTACCAGAGCCATCTTTTGAAACAAATATAGCTTGTGAAGGAAATATAACTGTATTTACAAATACTTCTACAATAATTAACTTTCCTCCAAGCCCTACATATCATTGGAATTTGAATAGTTTCGATGGTCAGTGGATAGGAGTTTCAGACTCAGCTAGTATCAATCCAAATTATAGTTTTGTAGGTTGTGATGATAATTATCCTGTTACTTTAACAGTTACTGACTATTTAGGTTGTTCTGATAGTGTAACTAATTATGTTCAAGTATACTGTAACCCAATTGCTAATTATTCACTTGGTGACATAAAATGCCAAAGAGACTCTTTGTATATTATGAACGAATCATATGATGATGATGGGGCCCCAATTTATCTTTGGAACTGGAACTTTGGAGTAACAGCAAGCCCACAAACATATTCTTATAATAATTGGAATGGCACGCCTCCTCACCCAGATTCAATATCAACTATTTTTAACAACACCAGTGGATATTTTTCACTGCAACTAGATGTTGTTGATACTAATGGTTGCTATGATGATACTATTGCTCAAGTATTTATTTATGACCAACCATATGTTGAATTTATTTGGAACAATGCTTGTGCAGGAAAAGATATAGAGTTCACTAACTTATCTGCTGCAACCGATACAGGTTTATGGTATTGGAACTGGAGATTTACACATGACACTTCAACTAATTATGCTATTGATTGGAATCCAAAATTTAATTATCCAACAGTAATAGATACAATTGGAGCTCTAGTATCAGCACAACTTATTGTTGTAGACTCTGCTTACTGTAGAGATACTTTCCAAACACCTGACATCAGTGTTCCAGATATTGAAATACATCCATTACCAGTAGTAGATTTCGTTGTTCCTCCAATATGCGAATTTGATTATTTAAAAGCTTCAGATTTCAATAACTCATACATATCACCATTTAGTATATTTGATGATAATTTATCTTTAGCAAATCCAAACGACACAGCTTGGATAATAAATAATAATCCTCTTTATAGTAGTACATCTTTACCTGAATGGACATTTTTAGCACAAGGACCCCCACTAGGACCATGGTCACCAGGTCTTTATAATATCCGTCTTACTAGAAAAACAGATTTTGGTTGTACTGCATCGAAATCAGATACATTTAGAATATATCCATATCCAAGAATAAATTTTATTTCTGAGACCTACAATCCAGTTAATAAATGTGGAGAAAATGTATCTTACATGTTTGAAGCAGTACATTATGATGTAAATAACTGGCAGTATATTATTGAAGATCCTTTTGGGGGTGACACAGTTAATCCTCCAATGATAAATTATAGCCCTGCTTATGAATTTAAATATCCTGGAATATATAATTTAAACATTCATTTAGAAAATAAACAATGTCAATCAGATTCAATATATCAAATACACATTTTTCCGAATCCAGAAGCAAAGTTTGTAGCAGATTTATACTCTGGATGTGAACCTACTGAAATTAATTTTATAGACCAAAGTTCTATCCCATATGATCTATTATATGACACAGGATCATCATTTATAGAAAGTTACAGTTTAGATTTTGGAGATGGAACAAATTACGGGACATTAGACACACCATTTACACCTCCAGCACATTCTTATGTGACTCAGAATGGGGAAATAACTAATTATGGGCCAAATCTTACAGTCGTTACAAACTATGGTTGCATTGATCAATTTACAATTTCTGATAGTATAACAATATATCCAACACCTGTTGCAGATATCTTTTTCCCTCCAGAAGAAATTGATTTTGGTCTTTATTTATTTGATGGAACAAATTCTATTGCCAGTGAATTTAGTCCAAGTACTTATGCAACTCCTGAAAACTTTTGGTTTACATGGATTCCTGGTGAAGTAGATACTATAGGACCTAGAGGACCTCAATTTGATGAAAATACTAATTTATTTGAGTATCAATATCAATCCAATTCTCTCAACCAAGGTGGTAGAGAATTTGTTGCTTGTTTAATTCTAGAGGAAAAATTATATGGTTGCATTGACACAACATGTATTAGCCATGATGTAAATTATTTTAAAGGATTATATGTTCCAAATGCTTTGACTCCTAATGAAAATGGTGGTGAAGCTTCCATTTTCCTACCTAAAGGAAGATCACTTCGAGAATATAAAATGCAAATTTTTGATAAATGGGGTAATTTAATTTTTGAAACTAATCAATTAAATGAATTTGGTGCACCTCAAATTGGATGGGACGGAACAATGAACGGAATTCCGGTTCAGCAAGGTACATACATTTGGAAAATACAAGGGACATTCTCAGACAAAACAAAATGGCAGGGAGTTGATAATAAGAAAAGTGGACCAATATATCTTATCAGATAATGAGAAAATTTATTTTTATTTTGACAATCTTTATTTGTAGTAATTCATACGCACAAGACCCTTCTTTTTCACAAATTGATTTGAATATGATGTATATGAATCCTGCATTTGCTGGATTTGATAATAATAACAGGGTACTAATTTTAAGAAGAAGTCAATGGAGCGGTATCAACGAATATTTTAATTCAAATATTATTGAATTTAATGCAAGTAAAACTATTAGAAAAAGAAGAATAAGTGGTGGAGAAATTGTTTGGAGTGGTGGCTTTTATTTAATTGATCAAACAGAAAATCAAGTTTTTAAATCATATGATTTAGGAATAGTTCCTTTTTCATTTCATTTTCAATTTAAAAATAACTTGTTTCTAAGTATGGCTCTACAAAATGTTATGAGTTTTAACAGACTAAATAATTATGATCTAATTTTTTCGGATCAACTTGATGGATATGGAAATTATTTTGAGCAGACAGGAGCACTTTTACCAACGAATAGAACAGACGATAGATTTTTTGATGCTTCGCTTGGATTTATTTTAACAAAGCATGGTAGAAGTAAAAAGAATCAAGGAAATATAACTTTACTTGGGATGGCTTTTCATCACATTAATGAACCTATTGAATCATTTTACAATAATCAATATGCATCTTCTAAACTTCCATTTAAATATACTGTGCATATGGAACACATGGGAATGCTTCCTGATTATATTTCAAAATCAATAAAATATTGGAAAATTTTTGCCAAACATGAAAGACAAGGAAATAATGCAACTCAAAAAGATGAAATAGGACTTACAACAGCTTTTGCTAATCAAATTCAATTAGAGCCTGGTTTCGTTTATAGAATTGGAAGATATAATAATAATGAAAATATTAGATTTATGAATGAATCATTTATTCCAATAATTAGATTCAGATTGATGACTAGTAGAAGTTTAGGATTAGAAATAAGTTATAGTTATGATTACAATATTTCTAAACTTAATTATACTAATGCTGGATCAACTAATGAAATTACACTTAATTTTTATTTTATTAAAAGTAAACCAAGAGTTTGCCCAGCTCAAGGAAAGTGGGGTAATAATAAAAAATGGGAAAATGTAATGTATAATAGAGGGAGCTTTAATAGATTCAATAAAAAAAATAAATCTATCTGGTAACATCATTTTACTTTATATAATAATTCTTAAATATCTGATTTTAATTGTTTTATATTCACAAATCTAAACTCTATAAATTGAAGAATAATCTATCCATTCGTATGATTTTTTATCTTCAGTTTCAACAAAATCATCATTCATTACACGCAACAAGAGTGATTTAAGTTTCTCTTCAAAAGAATTTATTATTTCATCAGTTATTACCAACTTGTTTGTCTTACTTTTTTCTTTAACTGATAAGTACAATAGACCACTTTTTAAATTTTTAAAAGAAAAAATTCCAGCAGTTATTTTACTACCAATCAATTTTGGACTTTTCTTAGCATATAAATAGACATACATCAGCAATTGAAATGCTTTGGATTTTTTTGGATTAATAAATAGTTCATCAATATTTTCAAAGGTTAAATCACCAATATCAACTTTTCCTGTCTTATAATCAATAATTCTTAATTCATCGCCAACAACATCTACTCTGTCAATAAAACCACGTAAGTTTACATTAACTGAATTAATAGATAAACAATAGTTAATTTCTAGCTCATGTGCTAAAATTTTAACTTCTCTATTATTATTAAGATTTTCCTTAAGCATTTTAATTTCTAAATTCAAAAATGAAAATATTAATCTTTGTAAAACCTTTAAACTTAAATAATTCTTTCCGCTAGTCAAGCTGTTATTTGATAACTTTTCTTTAAATAACAACTTGATTTTCATTGGAATAATTTTTTGGATATCTAACAATATTCTTTCAGTTAAAAGACCTGTTGGATAGCATTCTTCTAATGATTTGTGTATAATATTTCCTAATGTACTAGATTCGGCAAATTCTTCAATTTCTTTTTTAGGTACAATTTTAGCTATATAATGATAATAAAAAGATAGACTACAAGAAATATATTTTATTAATGAAGAAGCCGAGACACCTCTTCTTATCCAACTCATTATTTCATGCTCAAAATTTTTATTTTTAATTATTAGCTTCCTTTTCTTTTTTTCTTTTAAGTCAGGAACAGAAGCCTGGTAAATCGATTGGTTTATATCTCCAACCTTATACTCTGAAAGCAATTGAGTAATAAATCTACTTTTTTCTCCTAATCCAAAACTATCTGTTTCAGAATTATAAATTAGAGTTACATTTTCTGCCCTTTGAAGCAATCTATAAAAATGATATCCAAAAACAGCATCTTTTTGAGAAGCTGTTGACATTTTAAAAAACTTTCTTAATTCATAACTAATAAATGAATCAGACGTTTGATTTTTTGGAAGTACACCTTCATTCACACTTAACATAATAATATTTTTAAAATCTAATGTTCTAGATTCCAAAATACCCATAATTTGTAACCCTTCTAGTGGCTCACCCTGAAAAGGAACTGTTTCTTGTGAGACTAGTTGATTAAATAGAACATGTAATGTTTTAAGCTCAAAATTAAAGTCTATTTCATTAATAATAGTTTCTAAATGTGATATTAATTTGTCAAAAAATACTATAATTTCAGAATCAAATGAACTTTTAGTATCTAATATATGATTAAACAAAACCTGAATTATTTCACTGATACAATTAACTGCAAAAACTCCTGTAGACCAGTTATTAAAAATATACTTAAATAAATTGTTATCATCAAAAAAGGATAGTACATAAGAATAATCAAGAAAAATCACATTATCTTTAGCTAGCTGTAATTTAAAATTATAAAAATTATCTCTATTTATTAAATTAATGAAGTATGGATGAGATATTAAGTCTAAAACATGCTTATAATAAAATTTATTATCTCTGCTCTTATGAGCATGTAATTGCATTTCAAAAATAAGTTGAAAAAAAGAAAACATGCTAGTTCTTTTAAGCTCTGTTCCCATAGTAACATTAAGCTTTTTAACATTAGAAGGTAGACAGTTAAGCATTGGATATAATAAAGACTCATCAGCCAAGACAACAGCGGTATTGCTTTTTTCTAAATCATCAGAATTTAATTGACTAAGAACTTCTGAGGCAACTTTTACTTGTGACATAGATTTAGGAGAAGCAATAACTTGAAAATTATTTTTTCTATTTGACCAGTAATCACCGACTCCCTTAAAATCAATTTCATGCCATTTTTCTCTTTGCTCTCTTAAGAAACTACCTGCCTCATGTATTGGATTATCATAATATAGTTTATCAGCATCCCAAAAAACTCTTGCAACATCTCTTTTCTTTAGACAATTAATTATAACTTGTTCAGACTTAGTCAAAGCATTCAATCCAACAAACCATACTTTTTCAACATTAAGTTCATGATTTGTAATATTTATACAAGCTTTTTTATATGCTAAACCTTGGTATGAAAGAGATAATTCAGTTAATGATTTTGTAAAATCATTATAAACCAAATATAAATCCTCAAAAAAAGAAATATAATTTTCTTGAAGTTTAGTTAAATTTTTTTCAGCAAGACTCCAATCATCAACAGTCCAATTATCAAGCTTTTTTAAATCTCTTAAGTTCGTGAATATTTGTTTTGCATCAATAAGATTTCTGTCAATATCATTAAAATCGTTAAGTAAAATGGCACTCCACTTCAAAAAATCATCAAAAGAATCTGCTCTATTTTTGGATACTTTTTTATAAGATTGAAATAATTTAAATTGAAGGGAAATATTATCTAAAATCTCTAGTCCTGAAACTTCTAATATAAAATCTTCAACTGATGTTATTTTTGGAAGAAATACAGCTTTTTTAATTTTATTTGATATATAATTCTTTAAAAATACGATAGCCCTTTTAGATGGTAATACAATATGAACTTGCTGCATGTTTTCTGGATACTTTTTAACAAGTCTTTCAGCTATTTTTTCTAGAAAAGGCTTCATAATTCTTTTATCATTTTATCTTTATTAACATAAATTAAAACTTTCTTAATATTATTATAACCCATGTTAGATAAAGCTTTAGCATAGTTAAGTATTTGACTTTCATGTTCTTTTTTAACCTTCCCTGTTTTATAATCAATAACAACAACTTCATCAGATTTTTTATGAAAAAGAAGCCTGTCAGGTATATATGTTTTACCATCGGGCATTAAAATTTCTTTTTCTGTCCTAACAACCCAATTATGCTCAAAATATCTCAAAATATCTTCTGATAAAAAGAATTTATTAATTATACTTTTTATTTCATTAAAATCCTGTTTTTTATACTCACTTAAACTGCAATATGATTCAATAACTTGCTTTTTATCTTCTAGATAATGAATATCGGCTAATATCTTGTGTAACAACTTCCCCTGGTCTTTTTTATTTTTACTTTGATCAATATCAAAAATTTCTGATGCGGAATGCTTAATACTAATAATTTCTCTCCAATTTAACTTATGGTTTTCTTTAACTTTAAATAAATCATGAGAAATATTTTGTTTATTTTCAGTGATAATATCTTCCCCCATAAATAAAGGATAATTGTCATCATAATCGAATAAAAAAGAATTTAAATTTCCTTTATATCTATAATCATTCTTAATGTTTTTAGAAAAAGATTTTGAAAAAATATACAACCTGTCTTTTGCTCTAGTTGTTGCGACATATAATTTATTAAGATTATCTAGTAATCTTAAATTATAATCCTTCTTAAAATCATTTGCAAAAAAAGTATTTTCAAGCTTTGAACTAGACTTTATTAGAGATGATGGCAAAAGACCATTAAAGTAATTAGCACTATCAACCCAAATATCATTTTTATTTTTAGTGTCCTGCCAGTTGAAAGGTATTATCACATTTTTAAATGCCAAACCTTTAGATTTATGTATTGTCATTATTTGCACAGCATTTATTCCCTCAGGAATTACTATTGCTTCCTTTTGTTTTCTTTCATCCCAATACCTCAAGAAGGATGGCAAATTACAATCTATATTTTTTGAATACTCAAAAACAAAATCAAGGAAAAAATCAACATACACATCTGTTTTAATTTTCAAATCAAGCATTAATTGTTCTATCATCTCATAGAAAGAAAACTTTAATAATTTTACTTCATTAATTATAATTCTAGATTTCTCTAGAATATTTCGAAACTCATTTATATCCTTTAACTGTAAATTTAACAAATGTAATTCGGTTGAAATCAACTTATTTTTACTCAAATAGGAAACAATTGCTGCTCTTGCAACAAAATTATATGGATCATTAAGATACTCTAAAACACAAATTAAAAAATTAACTTTTGAAGAACTTGACAATAATAACCCTTCACTTGAAACAACTGGAATATCCATTTCTAATAAATGATTTGCAACTAATGAAACTCGTTTAGAAGTATTACATAATATTGTAAAATCTTTATAATGCGATTTTCTCTCGATGACCAAATCTTTAATTATATCAACAATTTTCTTAAGTATTTTCTCTCTGTAATCTTGTTTATCTCCATCAAATAACTCAATATGAACAAATCCACCACTCTTTTTGACTACTTTCTGATGATGGTTTTTATACATGTCTTGCAAGTCTTTGCTTAGTAAATATTTTGTTTTTTCAAAAAATAAGTTGTTAAACTTGACAATCTCTTCTCTACTTCTATAATTAAAATCTAAAATATTTGAATGATAATGTTGATTTAACTTACCTTCCCATTCAGATTTAAAAATTAAGTTTTGGGATTTATAGATAGCTGGTAACTGTAAAAACTGCTCTGCCTCTCCTCCTCTCCATCTGTAAATAGATTGTTTTCCATCACCAACAATATAACTTTTACCATAATCTAGAGAGTCAACCAAAAGTGGGAGAAGATTTTGCCATTGCATAATAGATGTATCTTGAAATTCATCAATTAAATAATGTTGATATCTTTCACCTATTCTTTCATAAATAAATGCAGAAGATTCAGAAGAGATAATCTCATTAATTTTCTTATTAAAATCAAATAACTGTTCAATATTATTGTCTTTTTTATATTTTTCCTTCCTAAAATTTAGTTCTAAAAGAACTGATAACGGATAGATATTTTTAAGCACTTGTCTGTAAGAAAAAAAATCTTTAAGTAAAACAATTAGGTGCTGATAAAAATTATTCAATTCATTGACACATAAACTAACCTGACTCTTGATTATTTGATTAGCATTTTTTGAACACCAGAATCCATTTTCTATATTATTTTGTAGCGTCTTCGAAGGCATCCATTTTTCATAATTTTTACTATTAAGTTTTTTTGCAAATAAATCATAAAAAGTTCCTCTCGTAAAATGATCTTTTGTTAAATTATTTAAACTAAAATAAAGACAAACTTGATTCTTTAGCTGTTTAATATCATATTCTAATTCTTTAGTTTTCTTGAGTAAATTATTTTTAACATTTATATAATCCTTAATACTTAGTTTATTTTTATTAAAATAATCATAAACACCTTCTTTAAACAGTTCAGAAGAAAAGTCATTTAAATCTACTTCGATATCAGAGCTCTTTCCTTCATCAACCTTGGACATAACAAAGCCAACTAAAAGTTCTGACAAATCATCTCCTTTATTGGAAACCTCACTCAACATAAGAGCGATAACAGGCTCCATAATTTTACTTTTATCTAACTCTAAATCAAAGTTGTAAGACAAACCTAGATCTTTGGAAAAAGAACGAACTAAATGTGTAGTAAACTTATCAATTGTTGAAATACTTAGTTTATTGTAATGGTGGATGATATGACTGTATATTTCTTTAGCAGCATCAAAAACAGATTGATTTTGATAGATTGAATCTTTAGTAATGCTATCAAGTACATTATCTATATCCTTTCCTAATGACAAACATCGTAAATAATATATAATACGATCTTTCATCTCAGATGCAGCTTTATTTGTAAATGTAATTGCTAATATTTTTTGGTAATATTTAACATCTCCATTAAAATATCCTTGTAAGGATAATTTAATAAAATTAACTGAAAGCATATATGTTTTACCTGAACCAGCTGACGATCTGTATATCTGAAAATTTTTTTTCAAAACTTTTATTTTCTATCGCCATAAATTTAATTAATTTAAATATGCTTTTTAAGCTTAATGTAATTATTATTATAAAATAAAAAAAATAATTAGTTTTGCTTTAAATCAACTTTATGAGTAAAGATATATTTAGAGATAAATTACGAGAAATTATTTTTGGCTACAGAACAAGATCTGGAAAAATTTTTGATATAATATTACTAGCTGCTATTGTTCTATCTCTTGTTGGAGTAATAATGGATAGTGATAAAGAAATTCATACTAAATATGGATCTCTTCTTTTTACGATTGAGTGGATTTTCACTATTCTTTTTACTATTGAATACATACTTAGAATTTATAGTTCTAGAACTAGAAAAAAATATATTTTTTCTGGCTTGGGAATAATTGATTTATTATCAATAATACCAATGTACTTAACACTTATTATTGCTGGACCTATTGGACATTTAAGTGATATTCGAATACTGAGATTAATTAGAGTATTTAGAATATTTAGATTAGCACCATATCTTAAAAGTGGACATAGAATGCAAATTGCCTTAAGATCGTCAAGACCAAAAATTATAGTTTTCATACTATACATTTCATTAGTTGTTGTAGTGCTAGGAACTCTAATGTATATCGTTGAAGGACAAAAAAATGGTTTTGAAAGTATAGCAGACTCAATCTATTGGGCTGTGGTAACCCTAACTACTGTAGGTTACGGTGATGTTGTCCCTAGTACTGGATTAGGAAAAACTATTTCTGTTTTAATTATGCTACTTGGTTATGCAATTATTGCTGTACCTACAGGAATAGTATCAGCTGAATTTGCTAAAAATGAACAAGAAAAACTTAAAAACCAAGGAGATATTTTAGAAAAAGAAGAACAAATTATTTCTAAGGAAAATGAAATACTACAAAAACTAAACTCTTTAGAAACAAAAATTAATCGTTTGAAAAAATAATTATTTTATAATAAATATTTGTCTCATTTCATTGTGCTTCCAACCTTCAAAATCCTGATAGTAGATTTCATAAACGTA
>MDTC01000985.1_pt1 | contig 14097 bp, 12 predicted proteins | sample 811181 | NCBI WGS metagenome assembly MDTC01 (sample SAMN05326644, study PRJNA326480) | marine metagenome | isolation source: seawater | place: Pacific Ocean: North | collected 2011
AGACGAATTACTGGATCTAGTCGTTCGCACCGCAAGCGGTGAATTTACTCCAGCAGCTGTTCGACTAGGACAAGATGACTTTCTTCCCTGGAAAAGGGGGATCTCGTTATAAATAACAACAAGTCGTTACACACACTTTGCCTGGGTTGCCCGTGAATAAAGCATCCCTGAAGTATTTGAGGTCGCGGACGCTTCTGTTCTATCTCTAACTATCGAAATAATTGTCCTGAAAGAAACTACTCGATTTTTCCGATCAGACCCTTGATCAGTTTAGCAAACGCCAACAGGAGCAAACCGGCAACCGTTACCGTCATGACGATTTGCATAAAGAGCCCCGGCATTTCGTTGAGGGCTTCCGGATTGAACCGGCCCGCCATCAGTCCGGCTAGGAGATTTCCCAACGATGTTGCCAAAAACCAAATACCCATCATTTGCCCCACAAATCTTTTCGGCGCCAGTTTCGTAACCGAGCTCAAACCAACCGGACTCAGACAAAGCTCACCCATCGTGTGCAGAAGGTAGGTTAGAATCAGCCAATAAGGAGCGGCTTGATTGCCAGCCACAACGATCTTGGCCGCCACGACCATAACCAGAAAGCCTAGTCCCAGTATTAAAAGGCCAATGGCAAACTTACCGGGCATGGAAGGATCCAGCTGCCGTTTGGCCAGTTTAACCCAAACAGCGGCGAAAACCGGGGCCAATACCACAATGTAAAACGGATTAAGCGATTGGAACCAGCTAGCTGGAATTTCAAACCCAAATACCATGCGATCGGTGTACCTATCCGCAAAGAGATTCAATGAGGATCCCGCCTGCTCGAACCCCGACCAAAAGACCGCAGAGGTGATAAACAGTACTACAATAACGAGGGTATGGCTGCGTTCCGTCGGAGTCAGTTTGCCGAAAGCGAATATATAGACAAAAAAGGCAAAAGCTAAGCCAACGATCACGAAGGTCGTATTCTGGGCAAGGGCCAAGGCATTGAATTTTAAAGTTCCGGTCAACCCAAGCTCAACCACCGACACCACAATCAAGCAGCCGCCGATTACAGGATACCAAGCTTTGTCCATCCCCGCTGTATCAACCTTAGGAGCCGAGGAATGAAGCCCCGCTTCTCCCAGACGGTTTGCCGAGAATCGGTAGTGGAAGACGCCAAACAACATTCCAACTCCAGCAGCACCAAATCCAGCATGCCAGTTCACTTCCTCGCCCAAATAGCCACAAATGAGCGGCCCCAGAAAAGCACCCATGTTGATGCCCATGTAAAAGATGGTGAACCCCGCATCGCGCCGAGCGCCCCCTTCCGGATAAAGCTGTCCCACAATCGCACTTACATTCGGCTTTAGCAAACCCGTTCCAATCACGACTAAAACCAGTCCGATAAAAAACGCCGCTTTAGAAGGAATCGCTAAGGTGAAATGGCCTGCCGCAATCACTAGCCCCCCAAACCAGACAGCTCGCTGTGCCCCGAGGAGCCTATCGGCGATCCAGCCGCCAGGCAACGCCGCCAGATAGACGAACGCCGTATACAAGCCATAGATCGCGCTGGCCGTTTTGTCATCGAGGCCCATGCCTCCCGAACTGACGGTATCCACCATAAACAGGACCAGCAGCGCTCGCATTCCATAGTAGCTGAACCGCTCCCAAAGCTCCGTGAAAAATAGCGTGGAAAGACCGGTAGGATGCCCGAACCAAGTGGGGTGTGATTTTGTTTCCTGCATGATTAAACTCTAAATCCCAAGTGACTCCCTCACCTCGATAAAGGCAAACACAGCCCTATCCAACTCCTCCCTGGTATGGGCTGTGCTGATCTGCGTCCGAATGCGAGCTTTGCCTTTCGGAACTACCGGATAATTGAACCCGATCACATAGATACCACGTTCAAGCATCGCATCGGCGAATCGGGACGCCAAAGAGGCACCACCAAGCATGTTCCGAACGATTGGATGCTCTCCCGGCACGATACTGAATCCAGCGGAAGCAATCTTTTCCCGAAAATAACGGGTAATCATTTCCAACCGGTCTCGCAAGGTAGTAGACGCCTTGAATATGTCCAGCACCGCTATCGTTCCTCCCACGATACTGGGACACATTGTGTTCGAGAACAAGTAGGGTCGGGACCGCTGGCGGAGCTGCTCAACGATTTCCTTTCCGCCACTGGTGTATCCACCGCTGGCGCCCGCCAAAGCTTTACCGAGCTTACCGGTAAGAATGTCTATGCGTCCCATTACCCCACAATATTCATGCGTTCCCCGACCGCGAGCTCGTGGCCGACCACCATGGGAACCGGAATCGTTTTCTGGGCCCATTCATCCCAAGTGTTGATGTGCAAATCATTCCCGCAAATACCGGTTTTTCGAACTTTGATAAGCACGTCGTTTATACCGACGTCCGGCTCCGGAACATCTTCGAGCCAGAGCCTGCGTTCAGCCTGCTCTCTTACTAGAGCTTTCATATCGTCTTACAACTCCGTAGGTTGTTCATGGTTACAATTTATGCTTAATGAAAACCCGCTTCAAACCGCATTGAGTTTGCGTTCGATCGCCTTCGATGTCGGCGTAATTGATAACCCACCTTTAGCGGTGCAGCAAAGTTCATGAGGAATCGCTCCAGCTACCTTGTTCATCGCATGGATCACTTCGTCCAAGGGTATGAGGTGCTTGTAGTCAGCCAACGCCATATTAGCACAGGCGAATGCATTCGATCCGGCCAACACGTTCTTGCCTAGACAGGGGGCTTCAACGCGGTTCGCTACAGGATCGCAAGTCATTCCAAATGAGTTCTGCAGTGCTACAGAAGCGGCTGCGAGTTGCTGCTCTAGAGAACCATTCGCCAGCCCCACCATAGCGGCGGCAGCCATGCCGGCACCTGATCCACATTCCGCCATACAGCCTCCCACCTCAGCCGCAAAGGTCGCGTGTGTTGCGATAAAAACCCCGATCAAACCTGCGACAAGCAAGGCGTGTATTTTCCCGTCTTCATCAACTCCAAGCGAGTCGGCTACCGCCAACATCGATCCGGGCATTGCCCCGCAGGACCCCGCAGTGGGGGCCGCCACGATAACCCCCATCGACGATTTCACTTCGAGAATCGCCGACACATAGGCAATGATCTGATTCATGACATCGCCCGGAATCAGTTTCCCCTCCGCCTGACGCTCAACGAAAGTCACCGACTGGCAGGGTAAAATACGGTCCGCATAATCAGTCCCAGCTAACCCAGTTCGAACGGCATCTTCCATCAGATGCAAAATAGCTCGCCCTTTCTCGAGCACAGCTTCTTTCGAAATACCTCCTCGGGCACTTTCGTATTCAAGGGCCAGTTCCCACAGCGCTAAATCTTTCCCTTCATTGAAAGCCAGCATCGTCTCGACCCTCTGAAAAGGCACCGTTAAGTCCTTGCGAGACATTATGGGCAGCACGGGTTTCAGTAATCTAAAGTCTATTACGTGTGTGTTGCCGCGAATTGCCGCAACGGCTTCTTCGCCAGGATCCTCGACCATGGAAAACCTTAGGAGGGCCGTTTTGCCTGTACACACTTCGCCACTCTCATAGACCAACTCACGGCCGAGATCATCAAGAACGGCTCGAGCATTAGATTCTTCGTCTAAATAAACAAGTGTTTCGAAGAAATCGCCCCCCATAGCAACCGGCGTACCGTCGATCTCCGTCACTTCGATCATGCCACCCCCCGTTGAGATCGCTTGTATCATGTGATGAGATCCATTTACGCCCTCGACCGATATCTTGTAGTTGTTAGGATGGGTAGCTCCATACGATTCGTAACGGACCTCGATTTCCAAACCAGCTGCCTTAGTGTGCTTCGCATGCTCTGGAAGCCTGGGATCGTCGGGCTCCCAACCAAGGAATCCTCCATAGAGTCCCATGTCCGTCCCCTGCGACTTATGCGTGGTTACCAAAGAACCATTGGGATCGTATTCAATTACTGCCCGGCGCAAATCACCTTCTACGAGATTACGGCATAGGCGACCGATACGATTCGCTGCTGCACTGTGAGAGCTAGATGGGCCACGCATGACGGGACCAAGGACGTCGTTGAATATACTAGGAATATGATTGGGTTCACTCATTTCAATCGGCGTCGGTGGATTCAGCGTTTTTGGCAGTGCTCAGTTCGGTAAGAAAAGTATTAGGGACGCCTTGTTACTTAACCAAGCTGTATTTCTACATACCGAAAGTAGCGGGATCAGGGCGAGTTTCAATCCCCTCTCGAATAATCGACAATACCCGCTCTCTTTCCTCTCCTTCAATTCGTAATCGTGGCGGGCGGGTTTGCTCGGAGCCATAGCCACACTCTGCCACTGCTAGTTTTATATACTGAACCAATTTCGGCAGCGTATCCAATTGCAGGAGCGGTGTGTACCAGCGGTAAACATCACGCGCCTCCTTATACCGCTCCTCCTTCACAAGGTCCCAAATAAGACGGTTCTCAACCGGAAACGCGTTTACCAAACCTGACACCCATCCATCAATACCGAGAATCAAGCTCTCCAATACCAAGTCGTCTACCCCGGCAAAAAGCTGATACCGATCGCCGCACAAGTTTCTCAGATGTGTGATCCGTCGCGGATCTTCAGAGGACTCTTTAATGGCGGTAAATCGAGGTTCGTCGGCCAGCTCGGCAAAGGTTTCCGGCTTGATGTCTACGGCATAGGAAACGGGATTATTGTAGATCATTATCGGCAAGTCGGTAGCCTTCGCTACCTCTCTAAAGTGAACGACCGTTTCCCGTACATCGGTTTTGTAAACCATGGCAGGAAGAACCATTAGTCCGTCCACTCCGGTCTTATTCGCCGCAGCCGCATAACGGCAAGCTTGATCGGTGGTGTATTCAGCCACTCCCGTTAGTACCGGTACTTTACCCTGAACGTGATCTACCGTAGCCCGAAGCATCTCCAACTTCTCATCCTTCTCCAACGAGCAGTTCTCCCCCACAGTTCCTAACATCACAAATCCGTGGATACCACCATCCAGCATCACATCCAAATGTTTTAAAGTGGCGGGAACGTCGAGCGATCCATCCGGCTTGAACTGTGTGGTAGCGGCCGGGAAAACCCCAGTCCACTTCGCTTGCGAATCTCTATTTTCGTGGCTCATAAACTAACTTCTACAGAATCCAACGGGCTATTCCAGATTTTAGAAAGATTTTTATTTTTGCACACAATGTCAAATTGGAGATTGTAATGGGATCCCAAGCGGATCGCTCATTAAAGAAAAATACATCAAAACGTCCACCACCATGCTTGGGCGCTTGCGGAGGCCCTTCACTAGCCGGATTCCAGGACAGAGCGATCAAGGACTCAGGACTCACTGCTGCAAAAGGAGCGAACTCCTTGGGAGGAATAGCTAACAGGTGATTGAAGACAGGCTCGCTTTTCTAATTACGCTGCAAAAGAAAATCGAGGGCCAGGATATCCGTGCAATCGCGTAGATCTCTCCTAATGTGGTGCGCTTGATCCTTAACATCACACAGGACCACGTCCGCACCTGAAGGGCTGCGATAGGTATAGACTACAATTTCGCTTCCCACCTTCTCAACCGCAGGATGGGGATCGCACTGATTATACGTACTCCAAACGCCGATACGCTGTTTCGCCGAATACATAATCACCTTGGGATTGGTGGAACCTTGATAGCTTTTGTCCTTATTGCCGATCACTTGAAAGATCGGAACCGACTGCGTCGTTTCATCCGGTTCATGCCCGTTCTTAACCATGCCGCAGCTCATGGGAGCAAGCGCTGCGAACAGGTCGCTTTCCTTTGCCAAGCGGTAGCAAAACAATCCCCCACTAGAATGTCCCGTCGCGAGGATAGCGTTCGGATTAGCAACCTTCTGCTTGATCAGAGTCTCAATGACACGGGAGACGAACCCGACATCGTCATAATTCGCTGAATGAAAATCATCTAGAAAATTCCATTTTGCCATCGGCTGAATCGCTTCTGCGCTAACTACGATCAAACTCCGCTCATCTGCCTTCGGAGCCCACCGATTGCTTTGCCCATCCGCCTTTCCGCCTGCTCCATGAAAGCAAAACAGGATCGGGTACTGTCGCGTGCGATCATAGTCGCTCGGCGTCGTAACGATTAATCGCCTCGTTTGCCCATCATGCTCAAACCGAATTTCATTTCCGCCAGGAAGAAGGGAATCTAGATCCGATGCGAACGCCTCCAAAACTCCCAGAGACAACAATACCGATAGAGCAACGAATGTATTCTTCATTCAATCGATTCCAATTATATCCTATACTAATTTCAATCTATCTCGAGTCAGCGCTCGCACGCGAATATGCCCTCTGCTCTCCATGTAACAAGAAAGCCTGAGCTACAGGATTCACTGGATCTCGCCAGCCATAGAATATCAGCATGCCATCGACAACCGTTCCGTTCGGGCGCCGCACGGCCTGGACATTGTTGTATTTCCAGCTGGGATACTGCTTCCCGCTCGGAAACAGCTCTCTTCTTTTCCTCCACGTGTAGCCCTGGTCCTGGGATACCCATTCCTCGACTCGCCCTCCTCCGTAGCGATCCATGTCGCCTTTCACATCTAGGTAGCCCTCCCCTGTTGGGACATAGGCATGCAGGGAGCCGTTCTGGCTTCGACTCAAAAGACCGCTATTCCAGTGGTGATTCGATCCCGTTATCCGCGTCTGCGCCCACTCTCCTTTGACTCGCCGCACATAATGGTAGCTCAGCGATTCTTCGTGATGGACATCCGAAAGGTTGTGAAGGAAACTCACCTCGTCGTTCTCATCCACCCAAATCGATGGAGGTACCCCGCCCCCTCGCCACTTCGTGTCCCAGATAATGCATTTGCTGTTAGCGGTCGCGCGATCGATGGGCGTCTGCAGCATTTCACCTTTGTCGTTCACCACTTCGTGCGTTTGCAAATCTATCTTAACATAGTATAGATTGTATTTGTAATTGCTGGGCACGCGATGGTCGTAGAGCGGATTCTGCATCCTTCTCTCGTCCAACTCGCCGCTCGCTTTCTCCTGAGCCGATACCGGCCTTTTATAGTCGTCGTAGGCGACAAAGGCCAAATGGAGATACCTTCCGTCACGACTGATCTCCTTGGCGGTGTAGGTCGACCAATCCGTATCCTTTCCCAAATGTATATCCAAATCGAGAACATCCTGGGCCGGCCCATTCCAAGTCACTCCATTGTCACTGCTCATCCGGTAGGTCCAAGAGCTGTAGTGCCCGTCAGTCCGATAAAAAACGAGTTGCCTCTCATCGTGTATGCGTCGCGTCCACTGATAGGACATCTTTTGAGAAGGTGCCGTGGATTCGCTCCAATCATCGTGACTGGATCCAATGCCCATGGGCTGGTCTGATACGATATGCGTACCCAAATCGTGGTGCCATCCATAGAAGACATGGAGTCGATCGTTCGTATCCGCCCAGACCACCGGTCCATCATGGTGATCGGAGCTGTAATTCTCGCTTAGAATGACTGGGCTTGACAACGTTCTCGATTTAGGATCGTACCGCAACGCCATCGGAACGGACTCCGACTTCCGTTTAGAGTTATTGGTGTTCCGCATGCGGGCATCCCCATTGTACACCAGAAAAACCTGATCATTCAAATACACGGCCTGTGGACGCTGCCGCGCATCGTAGAGCATTTTTACCGCCCCTTTGTCGCCAAAAGGAACGATATTTGATCCCTCTCCTGCTTGAAATCCTGACGCGGCGATTAGTCCACCAAAAACCATTAAAGCATATTTTCTCATCTTGATTTTCACTTCAACCACTCCGGAATCGAATCCTTCTCAAGCCAATTCCAAACCCGTCGATCCAAACGGTCTGGTTTCCACTCGGTCGTCCCAGCTGGCAAGGCGTCTTCTTTCGGCAGCCAAGCCCGATGTTTCGCTATGATGTCTACGTATTCAGGATTTTCCGCCAGATTCGTAAACTCCCCTGGATCGCTTGCATGATCGTAAAACTCCTCGCTACCGTCGCGGTACTGAATGTAGCGATAGCGTTCGCTCCGCACCGCCCGATTTCCGTAATACCATGAATTCAATACCGGCTTGTCCCATTTCCGATTCGGGATCTCCAACAGCGGGACCAAACTTTGCCCTTCCAGCTTTTCGACGGGAGGCAAGCCGCATAAATCGAGCAGCGTTGGATAGACGTCCAAGAGACTCACCACGCGATCCGACTGCTTCCCATTCGCCTTCATACCAGGGACGCCAAAAAACAAAGGTACTTGCGTCGATTCCTCCCAAAGCGACTGCTTCCGCCAGTGCTTCTTCTCCCCCATATGCTGACCATGGTCCGACCAGAGCACGACAATCGTATTGTCCGCGTATTGACTGTTTTCAAGCGCTAAGAGCACCTTGCCCAGTTGATCGTCCACGAAGGAGACGCAGGCCAAATAGGCCAAAACCATTTCCCGCCAATAGGTATCGCTCAAGTTGACCACTGCATAGTGATCGCCCGTCTTGATGGTTCCATAGGCGATCGACTTACCCATAATTGGGATATCCGTCATCTCATCGTCCGGCACTTCCGGCATGACGATATCATCCATATTATACCAATCGAAATACTCTTTGGGCGCCGTATACGGAACGTGGGGACGTACGAAGCCAACTGCTAGGAAGAATGGCTTGTCGTGATCTTCATCGAGGCGTTCAACCGCCCATTCCGCAATCAACTCGTCGAACATCTTTCCGTCCGGCATGTCTCCCCGCTCCAAGGCCCCCCAACAAAGTGAGTTGCCATCATCGAAATCCGGACCATAGCGATCGATGATCTGACTACCTTCCCGCGGGAACGGATAGAACTTCGTGCCTCCATAGCCTTCTCCGCGGGCTTTCAATTCCTTTGGCACCTTGTACTCTTCACCCGTTTGGTCCCAAAAAGCGCTCGTCCGTTCTTTGTAGTCGCTGACCCCGCTGTGGAAGATCTTCCCCACCGCCATCGTCTTGTAGCCATTGTCTTTGAAATACTGCGGCAGCATTGTGTGCTCGCCCATCACCTCATCATAAGATCGGCGCATTGCGGATGTCGAGCCATACCATCCCGTAGTTGTAGGATGGAGACCACTCAACAAAGAATTTCGCGACGCCGTGCAAACTGCCTGAGCACAATGGGCATTATCGAACTGGACGCTCTGGCTGGCAAGTCTATCCATATGCGGGGTAATCGCCTGCGGGTGCCCGCCTTGAGTCCCCGTCCAATCGTTTAAGTCGTCGATGGAAATAAATAGGACGTTAGGCTGCGCCGTACTCGTCGCACACATTTCGCTCGCAAACGTAGACAGGTAAATCAGCACAATGGCAGATAATGGGTATTTGATTTTCATGGGACAAGGCACCGCACTCATGTGATGCTAATAAGTGTTACCCTTGACCATGCCATTTAGGACACCCGCTTCCGAATACCAAAAGAACGAATTCGCCTTGCAAGCTTGACCAGCACGGTTGCCATATGGAAGCCCTAGGCACATATAAAAACGAGGAGGAATGCTGTTAGATTCAACCCAATCGCAAATCGTCCCAATGCTCATCAATAACTTTCTGAATATGAGGATAGTCTTCATCGGTTTCATCCAGCTCTTCTCGGAGTGATTTCAATTTATTCTTTAGCTCGGCGATTATTTCCGCGTAATCCGGTTTTTCGTACAAATTGCTCATTTCATGCGGATCGTTCTCCATGTCATAAAGTTCCCAACCTGGCGGGGTGACAATGTCCGCCTGCGATCCCCAATAGCTTAGGCGAGGAGGGTCTTCAAAATCCACCCCGTAGAAAAAGATGAGCTTGTACTTCTTGGTCCTAATCCCGAAATGAGCAGGAGTTCCCAACTTGTGAGCCATGTGCATCCAATACCGATAGTAGGTGGCCTCCCGCCACTCGCTTTCCCTTTCCCCTTTCAGGGTTCGGGCAAAACTTTCACCCTGCATAAAGTCAGGCACTTGCCCTCCGGCAAAGTCTATCAAAGTGGGAGCAAAATCCGTGTTATTAATTAGCAGGTCACTCTGGCTGCCACTTTCAAACGTACCAAGATATCGAACGATGAAGGGCATTTGCATCGCTTCTTCATACATCCATCGCTTGTCGAAAAGGTCATGTTCACCGAGGAAGAACCCCTGATCTCCCGTATAGATGATCAGGGTGTTGTTGTAGATGCCTTCTGCTTTAAGGTAATCGACTAGCCGTTGCACATTATCGTCCACGCCTTTGACGCAACGTAGGTAACGTTTTAGATAGGTTTGGTATACGACGGACGTGTATTCGGGCTCAGGTATGGATTCATCGATACCGAGCCTTTGCCCTAATCCCCATTGGTTATTTCGTTTGGAAACCGACGCGCCAATGGCATTGACCATGCTATCGTCAAGCCCTCGGGTAGATGCGGAGCCGAATCCCGGTCCCGGTTGATCGTATAAATTATCGGGCTCAGGAATTTCCACGTCTTCCAAATAGGAATCGTATCGCTTTGCATTCACGAACATATCATGCGGGGCTTTGAAATGGTGCATAAGAAAGAAGGGCTTCGATTTATCCCGGTCCCTAAGCCAGTCGAGACTGAGATCGGTTTTGACATCGGAAGAGTGTCCCTGGTGCTCCACTACATTGTCCGGCCAAGTGCCCTTAGACGCATCTCTTGTGACTGAATCGTAGTACCGTCCCTGACCCGGCAATACATTGTAGTAATCGAACGCAGCCGGTTCTTCCTTTAAGTGCCATTTGCCGATAATCGCAGTCTCGTAACCCACCTTTCGCATTTCCATGGGCAGGTACTGTCGTTCCGGAGCGATCCGGCCCGACAAGTCCAGCACTCCATTAGTCTGGCGATACTGTCCGGTAATTATCGATGCACGGCTAGGCGTACAAATGGAGTTATTACAAAATACCTCGTTGAAGCGCATTCCCTCACGAGCCAACTGATCAATGTGCGGAGTCGGATTTAGGGACGCCAGTCTCGACCCATAAACCCCGAATGCCTGAGTCGTATGATCATCAGACATGATATACAAAATATTGGGCCTACTCTTTTGTTCGTCCCCAAACGAAATTTCCGCTACCAATACACAGACGATAAAGATAGAAAGATGTGTGATCCTGGTTTTCATAGCACTTATACGGTGAGCAAGAATAATTGCTCCATGAGTGGAAACCCCACTGGACGGTGGAAGGAGATATAATCTTTCATCGTAAAATTATCGAATGCGAAGGAAACAGGGAAGCTCCCTTAGTCAGTTGGCTCACCCCTCCTCGTTCAGTCAATTTGATATTCCACACAATAGTAAATCACATAGTTCAATCGGTTTCGACCTAACTTAAAATTGACCGGGCACTCATACAGCCTCATAGAGTCGATCAACTACGTGAATATTTCCCAATACATTGAAAAGGATCTGACCGAGAGAATCAGAAATGGGGCTTCCTTGCCGCCTAGCCTGACCCTAACTGCACTGGCTAATGAATACGAAGTTAGCTTAACTCCAGTTCGCGTGGCTCTTCAGAATCTGATTGATTCTAAATTTATTCTTAAAGGTCAAAACGGAAGATTGAGTATAAACCCGAGACGCCGGGCGAAAAAGACTTCGAAAAAGCGAACGTCGAGCAAAGGAATCCAACTACAGAATTGGGACGAATTGATCGCTGAAGAGGTCATCCAACTCCGCATCCGAGGGGAGCCCGTCTACTTGAGGGAAGAACCGTCCGCCAAACAGTACAGCGTGGGACGGACCGTCATTCGCCAGGTTTTCAATCGGCTGGCCGGTGCCGGTCTGATCGAAAGAGTTCCCCGCCGTGGCTGGCTCGTGCACCCCTACAGCGAGCAGGACATGCTAGACTACATTGATGTTAGAGAAACATTGGAGCTAAAAGCGCTCGATCTCGCAGCAAACCGACTTGAGCCTGAACGACTAAAACAGTTTTTGGCAGCCAACTCCCCCAGCACGAATGGGAAGCCGAGACTAGACAACGGACTTCACCAATACTTGATTGAAAAATCGGAAAACCGATACATCCAGTCCTTCTTTGCCAAATTCGGGATCTACTACACCTACCTGTTTTCCTACTCCACAGTCGCCACCTCAGTGATCGATGACAAGGCGGCAGAGCATCGCAAAATTCTGAGAGCGCTGCTCAAAGGAGAAAAAGAAGCCGCCCGCAATTATCTACAACAGCACATCCGCAGTCAGCGCCCCAATGTGAACCGTCTATTCGAAAAGCTCACTCGCTCGAAATCGGCCTTGGGAAAGCGACGAAAACTCACCCGCGTCGAATAGTCGCTCTTAACGCCAGCACAGGCCTTCCGGGAGCGTATTCAAATTCTCACAACTATCTTCGCGGACAACAACCATATCCTCCAGACGAACACCGCCAATCGCCTGGCAGTACAATCTAGGTTCTATAGTGAGGACGTCGCCCGTAAGTAATTCTGGACCCTTGAAATCCAAAAGTGGCGGCTCGTGCACCTCCAAACCAATTCCGTGTCCCGTACCACAGGTCATTCCACAATAGGTGTCGGGATCTTCCGGAGTTGGCAACCTGGTTCCATATCCAAAACGAGTGAGCACCGCAAGGGTCGCTTCATGCACGGACTGACCCGTCACTCCCGCTTTGGTGGCATCGATCGCCTCAGTCTTGGCCAAAGCGACGGCCTCATGCATTTTGACAACTTCATCCGGAATGTCTCCGTGCACGACAGTTCGGGTGCAATCGCCGCAAAAACGGGTTGAACGGTCTGTCGGAAAAATATCCACAATAATCGGCGTACTGGTTTTCAACTCGCCCCACCCAATGTTGTGACAGTCAGATGCGGGAGGTCCTCCTGCGATGATTGCAGGGGGGTTCGTAAAGCCGCGCTCCATAAAGAACTGATCGACGTACATTCGGATGTATTCAGAAGTGAGACGTTTTCCATCGCTTACCAAAACGCCATCCGCATTCGCCTCGGAATGGGCTATCAAGCGGCATACCCGTTCGATCACCTCTTCGGTAACCCGCTGCGATTCCCGCAGGCAGGCAATCTCCTCCTTGTCCTTTTGTCGCCTATCCAAAACACCTAGGTCTGGATCATACTCGACCTCGATTCCAACTCGACGAATCTCATCCACATAGATTAGAGGCAGCAAACGGTCGCCGGCTACGACCTCCACTCCGTATCTTCGCAAGCATTCTGCTACCGCCTGTGCCGTCGCGGTCGCTCGATCGCCAGACAGTCCCTCTGCCGGCGAAAAGTCGGCCGGACAATGGACTTGCGTGACGCGAGCCTGCTGCTTCGCTCGTTCCATTTCAATATCGTGCAATATGAGAATTCGCTCCGCTCCCTCATCCAGTTCAATCAGGGCCACCGAATCGTGCACGGAAAACCGAATTCTCCTAAACAAAGACGCATGGTCCTCCGTCTTTCCAGCCATCACAATTGCGGATCTCCGTTTCGTCGCCATACTTCCAATTGATTCACTCAATAGGGTATTTCAAGGGAAACCCATCTGGGATAAAACCCATTTTTCACCTGCTTAAGCCGAAAAACCCATCTGAGGCAGGCGTTAAGAACTACCTCCTTGCACGTCTTCCGCCAGGGCTTAGCTCCTTTAAGTAGAACACCCGGGACTCTTCTACCTCAAAAAAGCTTAATAAAATGATAGGGTTGAGATTCTCGATTGGCTGGATGGTAGGCGGGGGAGTTAGGGAAGGCCAAGTGATTGGAGCTACCGATGATATAGGTTTCCGCGCGGGTAAGGATGAGGTTCGTCTTCACGATTTCCATGCGACGATTCTCAAGTTGATGGAACTGGATCACCCGTCCCTGAGTGTGAATCACAATGGTCTCGAAATGCGCTTGACCGATCTTCACGACTACCACGACATATACAACCGCTTGGTAGGATGATTGTTTGGAGCCCCGGATGGTGAATTCGGAGCCTAAAACATTTGTCCCAGCGGACAAAGCGGGACTAAATGCAAGGTAAACCCCATTAAGAAATTGTCCAAGAAACAGCATATGCAAAAGAACTCCCGAATTTCCCGCCGCACGTTCCTAGAAAAATCAGCGACAACGGCATTTAGTTTCACCGTTTTACCCTCTTACCTGGCATTGGGTAAGAAGGAT
>MDTC01026098.1_pt1 | contig 14097 bp, 20 predicted proteins | sample 811181 | NCBI WGS metagenome assembly MDTC01 (sample SAMN05326644, study PRJNA326480) | marine metagenome | isolation source: seawater | place: Pacific Ocean: North | collected 2011
AGCACGGTTAGGGAGCACGGTTAGGGAGCACGGTTAGGGAGCACGGTTAGGGAGCACGGTTTCTTTGCTTGAATAGCTCAGTTGGTTAGAGCGCACGACTGTTAATCGTGAGGTCACAGGTTCGATCCCTGTTTCGAGCGGGGCTGGCGAGCCAAAAAAGGTGGAGGTGAATACGCAATAGAATAAGATGTAGCTGATGGTAAAAGGTAAGCAAGGCAATATATTCACAGGGAGCACGGATATATGTTCTGAGCTAGACGGTAGCACTGCTTTGTCAGAGCCCAGTTCGATTCTGGGCAGAACAGCGGGGAGCACGGATATTTTAGACCGCGTACAGCAAACCAAATTCCAAACTTATGTATATTTTGCGGTCTGTTTTAGTTGGCATCTGGCAACCACAGGTGTGTTTAGTGATAGGGGATAAATCAAAGATTATGATTATAATTAAATTGATTTAGTTTATTAAACAAATGGGAAGATTTATATGAAAAGAGGAAATATTATTAGGTATGGATAATATTCAAGTAATGTAATTTCTTTGCCGCCTTAGCTCAGTCGGTAGAGCGCAAGCCTTTTAAGCTTGTGGCCGTGGGTTCGATCCCCACAGGCGGCATCATCTGTTAGCTACACAGGAGCAGTCATACTTACAATGAAAGGATTGGTTCGATTCCAATAACAGATTTTGGGAGCACGGTAAACCAGTATTCCCGAGTGGTCAAAGGGGGCAGATTCAAGATCTGTTGCGAAAGCTTCGTGAGTTCGAGTCTCACTGCTGGTAAATATTAATAAAGAACGGCGTCATCGTCTAATCGGTTAGGACGTGGGCCTTTGAAGCCTGCAATCCGGGTTCGAGTCCCGGTGATGCCTTTCGGAGGGAATAAACATCCCAGTTAGTCTAAGTGGCTAGGATACCTCGCTTTCACCGAGGAGATTCGGGTTCGAGTCCCGGACTGGGAAATTTTTTTTGACATTTTTTCTTTGAAAAAACGTTAAAAAAAATTTGGTAAGTTCTTGTTTTTGTTTATTTTTGTTTATTTTTGTTTTTGTTTATTTTCAAAGAAAATAATAAAAACAAAAATAGCAGATATGGTCTAGATGGTTATGACGTCGCCTTTACACGGCGAAGGTCGGGAGTTCGATTCTCCCTATCTGTATTAAAAATAAGTGTATGAAATAATCCCAACACCCGAACAAACGTGGCAAATTTTTGATTTATTTTTATCTATAACAATATATCCTTTACCGCCACAAGTATTGCAAAATATTCTTGGTTTAATACTTTTAAAAATACTCTCATTTTTATAATGATTTTTTATGATTTTTTTAAAAATTTCTTTACTAGAATTTAGCATTTAAATTTAGTATAAAATTATATTTAAATGCGTTATTAAAACTAAAAAATAATAATAATTTTAATTATAAAATGCCATTCTCATTTTTTGCAGCAAGATGTATGTATGTAGCCAAGCAACCTTTAAAATATCGTCAAGATGTAATAAAAAGAATATATACAGCTCGTGTAGCATCACATGCTACATTGTTAACAGCTGTAAAGGGTCCAGAATTTTTAACATTGTTTCCGTTATTGGGTTGATTACAGTTTTAAATAATATTTTGGGTCGTATGTAAAATGGGCTATTTTATGAATGATTTCATCAGGTAGAATATCTAATTCTCGAATACTTAGAAGTGTTTTTTTATAAAGTGTTTGTCTCATATCTGCTACTATAAATTTAGCATAGTATCTAATTTCAATTCTCAATTGATTGTTTAGTATCTCTTTCCATGGCTGAAATATTGGTCTGTAAATTTCAGGATTATGTATTAGATTATAACCTGTTATTATTGTCCGCTCATCCATCCAAAATCCGATGCAATTTTCAACCAATGGGTGATTTCCCTTTACTCTCCATTTCCACGGCCTGGTTTCACCAATACCATTCAAACTGTATCCTCTTAAATAACTTTCCATGTTTGGGGGAACCTTTTGTTTAATTGAATTCCATATTTCAGGATTTGCCCTGACATATATACCAGGTGTTCCAAAACTGTTTTCAAACGTACCTTTATCTAATACAATTTTTCTATAATGCTCCTGATTAATGCCTGCACCTTCTTTAAAGGAAACTGGGAACATAATTATAGCTGTGTTATATACTATTTAATAATTAATCAATTTAATATGTTGGCCGCTTGGTCTAGTGGTATGATTCTCGCTTTGGGTGCGAGAGGTCGCGGGTTCGATTCCCGCAGCGGCCCCAGTGCATTTTAAAATTAATTTTTAGTTAGATTTAATTAAATATTAATGTGTAATTAATATATAAATGTCAGAAGGAAACTCAAAAAGAAGAAAAAGAAGAAGAAGAAGAAGAAATTTACATGATAGGGAAGAACAAAAAGCAGCAGCAACAGCAGCAACAGGAGCAGCAACAGGAGCAGCAACAGGAGCAGCAACAGGAGCAGCAAATGATGCATCACCAGCAGCAGCAGCAACAGCAGCAACAGGAGCAACTGATAAAGACATACTGGAAGATGATAGTAAAATAAAAGAAGCAGAAGAAAAAAAAGAAAAAGCGAAAAAAGAAAAAGAGTATCTAGAAAAAAAAGTTAAAAAATTAGAAACAGAGAAAAAAAAAGCAGAAGCAGAAGAAAGCAAAGCAAGAAAAGAAGAAGAGGCAAATGTGAGCGCCTCGGAAATGCTTGATCCGTTGGAGAGAGATTTTACAATAGAAAGAAAAAATGCACTATTTGAACATGATTTAACGACAATCGTTTACAAAAAACTGAAGAGTAAAAAAATATTTGAAAAACAAATGAAAACCGAAGAAATTAATTATAAACATGGAGATTTTAAAAAAAAAATTGACGAAATTAAAAAAGCTATTGATGAAAATGTAAAAGATCTCATTAACCCTTTTCAAAATAAAGATGAATCATATGCAAAAGAATTGGTTTTGAGAATGTATAATTTATCTAAAGATTTTACTACAAAACCACAGAAACTGGTAAAACTTCTTGATGATCGAGGTGTAGAACATAAAAAAATATATGAAGAAAATCTAAAAAAAATAGAAGAAAAGAAAAATTTTAATTTATTTTCTCAAATAAAAAAAGGTTTCGGTAAGAATGATATTATTAATTTGAAAGAAGATTTTAAGGATTTTAAAGAAGAATTTAATACGGTTGCGGAATTATTTTCAAAAGAGGAAATTTTAAACGGTAGAACAATATATCAAATAAAAAAAATATTCGAAAAAGCGGACCCCAGTGCTAAACTTATTTTAAAGATGACGGGGATTAGAGTAGAAATGAATTTTGAAAATGGAGAATTTATTGATAAATTAGGTGGATTTTTGGGCGAAGGAGGTTATTTGCAGATAAATGAGAAAAGACAGAATCCCCCGTTAATGAAATTATATGAGACGATAATTTTTTGTTTAGAAATTCCAGATAACTCATCTAAAATTTTAATATCAAGCAATAACAATGGAAAATCTATTCATGTTCCTATAATGAAATATAAAGCTGGGAGAAGTGATGTAAGTTTTAAAGATGTTTTTGAAAAAGAAACAAATTTTACATACAATTTTAATATAAAAGATAATGACACTATAACTGACACTATAACTGACAAAACACCTGAATTAAGCATACATCAATGGTGTAAAATATTAATAAATTATGCTCATGTTTTCTATAAAGGAGAAAAAAGGAAATTAGAAATAGAAAAAGGTATGGAGCTAACTGACAAAGACATTAAAAAAGCGGAAGCAGCGGCCGATGATTCTATTGAATCTGGTAAAAATGAAATGGTCCTGCAGATGGATATTAAAAATGAAGACAGAAAAAAAAAAGAAAAAGAGAGAGAGCAAGAGATGAGTCAGCAACAAACAAAAAGATTAGAAGAAGAAAAAAGAGATAAAAAGGTTAAGGAAAAAAAAGAAAAATATCAAAAGGCAGGGTTTTCTAATTTTAATTTGTTATTAATAGATGCTGTAGATATAGATGATATTGGTGAAATGACAATAGTAGTTCCAAAAGAGAAATTAGATGAAATTACGGAAATTTTTAAAGATAAAACAGAAATACTCGAAGAAATCAATGAAACAATGACAGCTATTAATAATGGAACAGCTTTCTTAGATGACCTTATAAATATTTTAAATGTTGGTTCAAAAGAAATGGAACAAGAAAAAAAAAATCGAATAAAAACTTTAAAAGAAGAAATACATAGAGAAATAGAAAATAGTCTTGAATCGAAGTTTAAAAAAATTAACGTAGAATTAACAGCCAAATTTAAAGAAACTCTTGAAGAAACTCTTGAAGGAGGCAATGACGATAATATTTTAAATGATGTTATGAATAGTATTTTGGGAATGGAAGGCTCTGTAGACAGCGAAATGATTAATAATTTAAACAATAAAGTAATTTCCGAAGAAAACTAATTAAATTCACGTGTTCCATTCATAACTACTGTAAACATACTTGTTGTTATTGTTGTTGCCAAAATAACTAGAACAAGAAATCCATAAAATGTCATTAAAAGTTTAATAATCGTAAACAGTGTCATTAGATTTGGGAAAAACCATTCCAGTTGGTAAGTAAAGAAGTAAATGGCAATTGGGTAAATAACAAATACGTTAAAATAGTCCACCATCGTTATTGATATTAATAATTTACTAATATCAATTCATGAATTATTTTATATCAATTTTATTACATCTGAACAGATAATTCTTTGCTTCGAGGCATAATTTTCCGGTATATGTATAAACATTGTCAGGATTTTCAAAGCAAATTTTATGTGGCATTTTGTTTAGAAATTTCAAATTCTGAGGCTCTATCATTTTACCATTTACATTATATTTGCGTTTAGAAACAGCTTTTAATCCACAGTTATTAAAACATTGAATCTTAATAATATCATTTAGTTGGTTGTTATATATAACTGAAACATTAGATAAGAATGTTCCATATGTTGTATTATGCGAAGCATTTATAAATTTTTTCGATATTTTTACAGAAGAATAATTATTAATATTTAACCAAGCAACATTATAACGAAGTAGTTCATTTTTATATGTATCTTTTCTATCAAATATACCTGTATGTAAAATATATTTCGGTTTATTCGTTTCAATAACAGTATCAATGATATCATCAACGACGGTCGCAATTTCGCTGTTATCAAAAGCAAATGGAGCGCAATTCAAATTATTTTTTATAATATTATTTACAATTTTATCACTAGATACATTGTTGTTTGTAGTTTTTTCATTTACACATTTTTTATATGTTAGCATACTTCTCCCTGTTTTAATTGTATTACCATAATGCCACACCAAATAAATATCCGATTCGGGGCAGCATGCAAAATATAAATCAAAAGTTCCCATACCAAATGTTTCAGATATCTTTACATTTTTATCATTTTCATTGTCAAAATACCATGGGTCTTCGGTTCCATAATGCTCAGCATCTTTTATACCACGTATCATAGCCGGTAAGAAAGTTTTCCAATTGGGCATACGACATAAAACAATATCGCCCAAATTAAATAAGTGTAAGTTTTTGGCATTTATTTTATTGTGTTCCATAGTTATGCAATGTTTTACAGGAATATTGTTAAAACCCATAGACCTCGATATTAAACAATAACCGGGTTTATATTTTAAATGATCTATAGCCATAAAATCATCATTACTATTAGGATATCTGGATAAGTCTTTTATATTAACCCATATATTTGTCATACCATCAAATGTATTCATATATAAATAAAATGAATATATTTAACTATTTTTATTTTTATTTATCTACCTAATAAAATGTTCGACTTGGGTGCAATTTTGAAAACGTCATACATAATACCCAGTCCTAAAGATCCCATGAATAGGTAATAAAAAATATAAGCTGTTTTTTTAAGTTTCATATATTTTACAAAGTAATCCGACAATCCAAAAGCAGCAATAAATATAAATACAAATCCCCATTCTTTAGTGTTCATTTTATCTTATATTATGTGTTTTTATTTTTTTTTATATGGTTTATATAACTATGAATATTCAAAAATTTTTTACTTTAACAGTGAAGGTAATACTATTGCTGGCAGTTATTTTAATTTTTAGTTATGTAAATACTAAAAAATCACATATAGAAAAAGTGGAAAAAATAAGAAAGGGTAGTGTTAAAGAAGGGAATATTGGGAAGAGTAATGTAAAAACAAGTGATGATAATGTTGTGGCATCCAATGGAAATAATGTTGATGATAAACCAGTTTTCATCAGAGTAGCAGAAATTGTAGATAAATCTAGACAAATACTAGCACATGAAAAAGAACAAGAAAACACAGATAAAGATAACATTGATTTTATTCAACAAAAAATAGAAAATAATGATTATGAAACAAGAATTAAGGAAATGGCTGATAATACATTGGGGTTTGGTAATCTGAGAGAAGGGTTTGGCGAAGACGAAGAAGGTGATGCTGAAAGAGATGAAGCTTTAAAAGAGAGGCAAGATAAAATAGAAGCTAGAAAGAAGGCTTTAAAAAATCAAAAATGTAAATATAAAGGTAAAACTATATTTGAATTTCTGTATACTTGTCTATACTATTTATTATATGTATTTATTTGGTTAGCTAAAGCAGTTTATAATATGTTTGATAGTAAAACTAAAAAAAAACCGAAAGATTTTTTTGACGCATTGCTATCACCATTTTCTTGGATTTTCTGGGTTGTTAAAAAAATATTTAATTTGATTGTATGGTTTATAGTAAAGATAAAAGATGCTTTAATATATATTTTGGTTATGATAGGGAATATAATATTTGTATTTGTTCCTGATTTTTTAATTGATATTTTGTCATATTTTTTTGCACCATTAATTATTTTATGGCGAAAAATATCCGGAACATTATTTTCACCATTTGGTTCATTTTGTTGGGATGATTGATGTTTTACTTTAGTAATTTTATTAAATTAAAACTTAAAAATATTAATATAATTCATTAATATACTTTAAATATGTCTGTAGTGGAAAACACAGAGAAAAATAATGCTGGAGAAATAGATAAAATAATCAACTCTAAGAAATATAGTAAAAAAAAATTGGTTAGCATATTAGAAAAATATAACCCCATAAAAACAATTTGTGAACTAAATGAGGATACATTGGAAAAAAATATTGATATTCAAAAAGATATTGAAGCTTTTAGAAAATTTTATTTTTTTCAAACAAAATATTTTTTTAATGGTGAAACCATCTGTGGATTAACACATATACGGTTGGCTTTTTTTGTGAAAGAAAAAAAGCGGTATGAAAAATATATAAAAACATTAATGGATAAACTTTCTCAATCAATTGTTATAAACGATAAATATAATGAAGAAAAGGGTAAATTCTATGTTTATTTAGATTTAGAAAATGTTAATCCTAAAAATTTTAGTAGAAAATTTTTGAAACAGGTAGCAGATATTATGAATAAAACTTACGAAGATCAATTAATTAATTATTTTATTGGTGGTAAAACAAGCATTATTAAAATGTTTTGGCCATTTATTTCAATGATTTTAGATAAAAAAACTAAACAAAAAATTATTATTTTAGAATAAAAAATAATAACATATTTCATAATGAGCAACAATGTTGAATTAGATATTCAAGAAGTTGATTTAACGAATACTGTTGATTCCAAGAAAAAGAAGGCAGATGCTAAGAAAGCCGCAGCTGAAAAGAAGAAGGCAGATGCTAAAAAGAAGAAGGCAGATGCTAAGAAAAAAAAAGCCGCAGATAAGAAGAAAAAAGAAGATGCTAAAAAAAAAGCTGCAGCAGATAAGAAGAAAGCCGCAGAAGATAAGAAGAAAGCCGCAGAAGATAAGAAGAAAGCCGCAGAAGATAAGAAGAAAGCAGCCTCCGCCGAGAAAGCAGCCGCTGAGAAAGCAGCAGCTGAGAAAGCAGCCGCTGAGAAAGCAGCCGCCGAGAAAGCAGCCGCTGAGAAAGCAGCAGCTGAGAAAGCCGCCGCCGAGAAAGCAGCCGCTGAGAAAGCAGCCGTCGAGAAAGCAGCAGCTGAGAAAGCAGCTGAGAAAGCAGCCGCCGAGAAAGCAGCCGCTGATAAGGCGGTATCTGATAAAGTAGCAAAATGGTTAGAAAACAATGACGACGATAAAGAATTGGAAAAACTTAATGAAGGTTTGGGAAAGAGATGGGAACTTATTGAAAAGATTGAAAAAAATAAAGAATTAAATAAGAGTATGCAAAATATATTCAGTAAAACTCAAGCTAGAAAAAGAACAACTCGTCCCCCTACACGAGTCGTAAATAATCGAAATAAAGTTGTGAAACCATTTGGTATGAGACTTTTTTAATACTAAAAAACTGATAATAAAAACAACTTAAATAATTTTAATATATTGTATATATTAAAATTATAATGCCAATGAAAAGAAAGATTGTAAAGCATATTCCGAGCGAAAAAGTTGTATCTAATAAAATAGATAAGAATTGGCATTATGATACCAATGTAAATAAATTTACACACCCGATTTATAAAGGTTTGGAATTTGAACCAATCTGTATTAATAGAAATCACACAACGGAAATAATTCATACCAATAAGTTTGGTAAAAAAACAGTAAAAAAGAAAACAAAGGTTATCAGTACACTTTTTCCATATATTCCAGCCGATGAAGATACTAGAAATCTCGGTTTTACACTAAATTCAAAAAATACAATGAATCACTTTGAAGCCGTTCCAAATAAAATGCAAACATTTTGGGATACAAGACGCGGAAAAAGATATATTAAGTATATTTCTTATCGCAAAAGAAGAGATGCAAATAAGAAATCTTGGTCAGAAACACACCCCGAGATGAAAACAAAGACTAAAGATAATTAATATAACTATATCTAAATCCATCAGGATAACTATAAATTTTTTTATGAATCCATTTTTTAATTACTTTTGATTGTTTTAATGTATTCATAGCTTTTTTGTATTTTTTGTATTTTTTTTTAATTAAGTCCATAATTTCATTGTCCTTACAAAGTTCTCTCATAAAATCTTTTTGAATACTATTTTCAAAAATTTCTTCAATTGAATTATAAATTATAAAATAAGGAACATCATATTGTAAGTTAAAAGGGTATATTCTAATTTTATGATAAATATCTAGTAAATTAACTTTCTCATTATTTTCCATATTTATATATTTTCAAAAATATATAAATTTCATTTAAAAACAGCAATTCCACCAATAATGCATATCATATTTAATAGTTTTTGTATTGCAATAAAGACATTTGTTTGCATAATAATTGTTTTTTTTAATAAAATTTTTATAACAATTATAATGCGCATAGTTGCAACATAATGAACAAGATACTTTAGAAGTTTTTTTATCTATATTATTAAAACAAATAAAACATTCACTCTTTTTTTCTTCCATTAGTTTTTTACTAACGTCTATATATTGTTTTGAATTTTCTTCTATGAGAGAATTTACAAAAATTGGCAATGTCGGCGAATTATTTGTATAATGTGTTTGTTCATCCATAATTCTTATATTTAAATTATGTATAAATATTTTTATTTGCAAATTATTTGTATGTTCCCATCATTCTATCCATTAAATATAATCCAAAACCATAATTACATCGCCTATGTTTATGATGTAAAAAATGACTCCCAGTATCTAAAGAACATTGAAAATTACTATGGCTAATACAAGTATTTACAGTAGCAAATCCCACCCATGTTCCAATAAAATAAATATTAAGAATAATACCAAAGTACCATAGTAAGAAAATGCCTATAAAAAAAGAGCCGAGATTCCCGACAACATGTTCTAATCCATTTGCATCTAGTGATTTTGCAACACATACGTCTCCGGTGTGATGATGCTTATGATATTTATATAATAAATTAGAGTGAAGAGGACGATGTGTTATATAGAAATAGCAATCGCTACTTATAATTAGTATTGGAAAATATAAAAAAGAATCAATAAAATTATCATAATGTATTGGGTATATATTTGAAAATATAAATGTTGTTGGTAGAGTATATAAAACTTGATTTTTTAAGCTAGATGAAACTGCAAGACTATTATCATACATGTTATTATCATATAAAAATACCATTGTCCAATAACAAATAACATGTATAAAAAATAATATTAATTCTTCCATTTATATTAATTACTAAAAAAAATAATATTTAAATTGATTTAAATAGTGCACAATATTATATAGTGTAGAGCGTTGGCTGACAGCATATCTCGTGTAGCTCAGTTGGCAGAGCATCGGTCTTATGAGCCGAAGGTCTTGGGTTCGAGCCCCAACGCGAGAACACTTGCCCGTGTGGCGCAATCGGATAGCGCGTATGGCTTCTAACCATAAGGTTGTGGGTTCAAGTCCCACCACGGGTATCAAATAACTATTTTTATTCCCATTCCAACAATATGAACACCGTATCCAGAAATCCATTTAAATTCATCCGGAGATGTTTCAATTTCAATACTTCCTATACTTTTTCCATCATGAGCAATAGCTGTAAATGGTGTTGTTTTACCTAAAAATGTATTATTTTGATCATATACTTTGATGCCATGGTTGTTAGAAAGTTCGTAGAGTGTTTTTCGTCCGTCCATGGTTTTATTGTTGATACTATTATTCAATTACTTTTTGAAATCAATTTTATTTAAAGCACCCTTGGTGTAGGGGTAACATGGAAGACTTCCATTCTTCCGCCGCGGGTTCGAGTCCCGCAGGGTGCAAGTATTTTAAAATATAGACAATATTTTATATTTTAAAACAAACCAAATAATTTTTTATTTTTTCGTTTTCTTCGTCTTCGTGATTTTTTATTTTTTTTTGAAATACGTATGCGAAGTTTTTTTGATTTTCTACGTTTACCACCTTTTGAGCCATCAAAATCGGATAGTTCATCTAAAGAATTATCTTTTTCTGTTCCTGAATCCTCGATAATCTCTGGCTCTTCATCAAGGATTTCAAATCTACCTCGTCGTATGTTTTTCGATTTTTGAGATGTTTTATTTTTTTGTTTTATTTGTTTTTTTGATTCTCCACCAGCACCACCATCATCGTCATCAGAAATTGAATTATCAAAATAACTACTCTGTGAATTTTCCTGAGAAATTATGTCTTCTTTTCCGGGCGTTATTGGTATAAATCTTGATTTTTTGTGATCCATTGCCGGAGAAAGATCGATGGGACTAGGTTTTTTTTTTCTTGCTTCAATTGCAGCAGCTGAATTTATACCATCGTAAGAACTATCAGATAAAGGTGAACGATAATCAGAAAAACTCGCATTAGAAGAAGCTCTTCTTAAATTTTGCACTGAATCGTTGGAAAATTGCTTTAACATTCGACCCATGGGTATTGAGAATCTGCTTCCAGGTATTTTATATAATTTTTGCATATTACTATGTTTTCTATAACAATTACGTAAACATTTTTCAAACTTTTTTTTTTTATCATTATGAATTGATTCATATAATTGTTGCACCGACGGTAAATTTCGAACTTCTTCAATAAACGTATCAACCTTAACTTTTAAAGTTTTATTATATTTTTTAGTTATACCTGATTGTTTTCTAAAATGTGATTGTAATTTTATTGCAGCAGTATTTCTTTTTTTCTTTCTTTTTTTTGTTGAACTTCGAATGGCGTTTTGAATTTTTTTAGCAGCAGTAATTCTTTTTTTTCTTGTTCTTTCTCTTTGTTTTTTATCTCGTTTAGATTGCTCGGTTGCACGTGCCGCGACTCTTCTAAACTCTTTCATTTGTTGGTCAGAGACTGCACCGGGTCTAAATGTACTAGTTTTTTTTGATGTTCTTTTTGATGCCATATGTATATAATATAATTATATATTAATAATATAAGAATGCCAACAAGAAAGAAGAAGTCAAAAAGAAAACAGAATAAAAGAAAAACAATAAAACGAAAAAAACAAAGAAAGTTTTCAGATACCGATTATCCTTATAAAAATCATAATAATCAAAAAGCATTAGATAATTTTTTAAAATTTCAAACAAAAGCTTCGGGAGAAATATCTTCTAATTCTTTATTGGGAATTGCAACTGTAGATTATGGAACTGAACGCGCGCGTGTTAAAACAAAATATAGAAATAAATCATTATTTGAAAGGTGGAATGATGCAACTTCTAGAAAAAAAATGATTAAATTTGCCAAAAGGTTAAAAAAACAAGATTTACAAAAAGGTCGCAAATCAACAGTAGATAATGTTCTTTCGCGTGCAATTTCACTTTCTTGGGGAACAATAAATACTATGAGACCCGCCGCAGCATTGAATATTTATAAAAAATATGGCGCAACAACTGTATTAGATTTTACTGCTGGGTGGGGTTCCAGAATGGTAGCTGCCGCAGCATTGGGCATAAATTATGTTGGAATTGATGCAAACAAAAATCTCTCAGAAGGATATAATAAAATAAGGAAATTAATAGAGCCGCATACGAAAAGCAAAATACACATGACCTTCGATAGAGCAGAGAATGTTGATTTTAGTCGTTTACCAAAATATGATTTTGTATTTACTTCGCCACCATATGAATATCTAGAGGTATATGAAAATATGAAAAATTATGAAAGTAAGAGTCGTATTAAACAACCGTATAGTTCTAAGTTGATAAAATCACAAGATGCAGATGGGTTTTATGATTCTTTTATTATACCCGCTATAAAAAATGCTTATAAATATCTACCAAAAGGTAAATATATGTGTTTAAATATACCCGATTTGATGTATAAAAAAATAGAAAAAAAATGGAAAGCATGTGATAAAAAAGATAAATATTTTATTTCAGTGCGCATTGGGAGTAATGTAGATCAATCTACGCGTAATAATTCAGAATTTATCTATTGTTGGAAAAGGAAATAATTTGATTATATAATTTGATTAGATATTTCGATTAAATTATATTAATATTATATATAAGTAATGGTTGCTAATGATCCCCAATCGTTTTTAAATGGATATTTATCCGCAATGAGAAATAGTATTATAACTTCTAGTTTAGGTGTGGCAATTTATGGTTTCTCTAGAAGTTTTAAGAAAAAGGTTTCTAGAAATATTATGAAACGTTTATCAATTTTGGTATATATATTTTCATTTGTTATTATGTTCAATACTGCATTATTGATGAGAAAATATTTAAGGATAGTTTCGAAAGAAGATGTGGATAAATTTCCAAAATATATTGATTTAAAAAAATGGAAAAATTATGAATATTTGGGTTGGTTTTTTACAATTATTGTATTTTTGATAATAACATTGGGATTAAGTGAGGACGTAAAAGATTTGATTTACTTTGTTGTAAGAAGTAAGAAGAGAAGACGATAAATTTATTCATCATCCTTTTCTGACCATTCGTCTTCAGATGTTTCATCACCTGTTTCCCATTCACCCTCATCTGAATCAACAATTTCTTTTAACGGTTCGACATCATCCGAAGCAATGAAGTTTAAATCATCTTTAAATTCTCCTGTTTCTCGAATTAGGAACCGAGTTATTTCATCTGAGAGAACTTTCGGTAGTTTTTGAGTTGTTGATTCAACCATTGTATGGTTTTTAACAGCAGTAGCATATCTTAAATCGCACGACTTTTCTAGACCATCTTTATATGTATTATACATATGTCCACGGTTATATCCACGGTCATATTGGTCGCACCCTTCTACGCCGGACCCTGGGAGAAATGTCATATCAGCAAAGCGTCGAGGTGCTTTGATAGTTCTACCACTTTTACTTTGCTGCATGATTATTGTATTTTATAATGTTATTTAATACAATAATTCGTTATCAATTTAATTTTTATTAAAATATTTTGAATCTTTTTCTACTACATCTTGTAAATTTTACTTTTGCCTTTTTTGATTTTTTTCCAAATTTTTTTAATTTTTTTTTAGAGCCTCTGAAACATAACATTTTTTTTGTTTTACATTTACGTTTGACTTTTCTAGTTCCACCCTTTTTGCCCTTTTTGCCTTTTTTGGTTCTTTTTCTTTTGCCCTTTTTGGTTCTTTTTCTTTTGCCTTCTCCAGAACTCTCGCTCC
>MDTC01161953.1_pt1 | contig 14097 bp, 11 predicted proteins | sample 811181 | NCBI WGS metagenome assembly MDTC01 (sample SAMN05326644, study PRJNA326480) | marine metagenome | isolation source: seawater | place: Pacific Ocean: North | collected 2011
AATGAGCAATTTGGCTGGATGGCAGAGTGGTTATGCAGCGGCCTGCAAAGCCGTGTACGCCGGTTCGATTCCGGCTTCAGCCTCCACCCTGCCAATGTATAAAATATATACAAATTAAATTATAATTTACTCTTTTCAGAGATCAGCATGTCATCAAAATATCAAATTGGGATTATTGGTTTAGGCTACGTGGGACTGCCTTTGGCCAAGGGCTTTTGTGAGGAAGGAGTTTCAGTTGTTGGTTTTGATGTTGATAAGCAAAAAGTTAAATCATTAAACTCTGGAAAGTCGCCACTAAAAGTTATTGATAACAAGCTCATCAGAGAGCTTATTAAAAAAAAACTTTTTAGAGCAACAGCATCATTTTCTTCTGTTAAATCATGCGATGCAGTTATTATCTGTGTTCCCACACCACTTGATAAACATCATCAGCCAGATTTATCATTTGTAGTCAATTCAGTAAACTCAATAAAAAACTTTCTTAAACCTGGTTGTTTGGTGAGTCTTGAAAGTACAACTTATCCTGGGACGACAAAAGACTTAGTCAAACCTATCCTTGAGGAGGCAGGGTGGATTGTTGGAAAGAATATACATTTATCGTATTCACCTGAAAGGGAAGATCCTGGTAACAAACTATTTAATCTTAAGAATACACCAAAGGTTATCTCAGGCTATTCTAAAAAATGTCTTAAATTATCTAAGGAAATTTACTCAATTGTTTGTAATGAAGTTGTTGAACTTCCAAGCTTAGAAGCTGCAGAGCTTTGTAAGCTCATTGAAAATATTCAACGTTCGGTAAATATTGGTCTTATGAATGAACTAAGATTTTTTGCTGATAAGGCAGATATTAACCTTTTTGAGGTTATTGATGCTGCAGCTACAAAACCATTTGGTTTTACACCATATTATCCAGGGCCTGGTGTAGGAGGACATTGCATTCCAATTGATCCGTTTTACCTAACCTTTAAAGCAAAAGAATTTGGTCTAAATACAAAATTTATAGAGCTTGCTGGTGAGATCAATGAGTCAATGCCAGCTTATATTTCTCAAAAAGTTGGTGAACAGCTAAATTTAATGAAAAAAAATTTTACGACAGCAAAAATATTATGTGTAGGCTTGTCATACAAAAAGAATGTTGGAGATTGCAGGGAAAGTCCGGGAGTTGAAATTTTTAGTCAGCTAAATAGAAAAGGTGCAAAAGTTGATTATCATGATCCATTTGTTCTGCGATTTCCAAAAATGAGAAAATATAACTTTAGTTCTAAATCTATTAATTTATCAAAAAGAAATATTAAGAAATATGATGTTATTGTGGTTAACGTCCTTCATGATAATATTGATGCATCCATGCTCGTTAATGAAGCTAATAAAATAATTGACACTTCTGGTGCCCTTAGAGCTTATAAGGGATTTTCAAAAAAAATTGTTACTATTTAATGATTGCTCATATTGGTTGTGGTTATTGGGGTAAAAATATAGCCAGAACGCTTCAAAGACATAATATCCTATCAGCAGTTTATGATTTTGATGAAGGCGTTAATAATAGTTTTTGCGAAGAATTTAATTTTGATAACCATTCTTTAGAAAAGATACTGGATAATAAACAGATAAAGGGTTGTAGTTTGGCCACACCAGCAGATTCTCATTATGAATTATCTAAACGTATACTGGACTCAGGAAAACATCTTTTTGTAGAGAAGCCAATTTGTCTTTCAATAGATCATGCCAGAGAGCTTAAAGATCTCTCATCTTCGAAAAATTTAGTTGTGATGGTTGGGCACTTAATGCACTATCACTCAGGATTTGTAAAGATGAAAAATTTAATTGAAGACGGTTCTTTTGGAGCAATAAGACGCATCAAATCGTATCGAAAAAGTTTTGGGATTATAAGGGATAGTGAAGACGTTATTTGGTCTTTCGCTCCTCATGATATTTCTATGGTTTTTGCTTTAACAGATTGTTATCAAGCAAAGAATCTTAATCTGACAAGAAAAAAATTTTTCAATGAAAATACTGATTCAGCATTAATTACTTTTTATTGCGATGATGTGCCTATCGAGATTGATCTTGATTGGTCCTCATCTTATAAACAGCAAAGGTTAGAGGTTTATTGTGAGAAAGGGATGTTGATACTTGATGATACAAATGAAAAAGGAAATAAGTTATTGGAATCAAGACAGGCATTTAATTATTCAGATCTCAAACAAAAAAGTAGTCCCGAATATAATTCGGTTAAGTATAGTGATGAATTACTGCCATTGGATGCAGAAATGTTAGCTTTTAAAGAATCAATTCATTACAACAATTTTAATTTTAAGAATAATATTGATGAGGCTATTTCAATATTAAACGTTTTAACAACTCTATCTAAATTATGAGTAAATTTTTTGTACATTCTTCATCTTTTGTTGATGAAGGCGTCGAAATAGGAGAGGGAACTAAGATATGGCATTTCAGTCATATACTTTCAGGATCAAAGATTGGTAAAAACTGCTCAATTGGTCAAAATGTTGTTATTGGACCAAATGTTAGCATTGGAGATAATTGTAAGATTCAAAACAATGTTTCAGTTTATGAGGGCCTAGAATTGAAAAATAATGTTTTCTTGGGTCCATCTTGCGTTTTCACTAATGTTATAAACCCCAGAGCTCACATTATAAGAAAAGAGGAATACATGAAAACAACATTAGGTGTTGGTTCTAGTATTGGGGCCAATGCAACCGTAATTTGCGGTAATAATATTGGTGAATATGCACTAATTGGAGCTGGTAGCGTGGTAACTAAGCATGTTAAGAACTTTAGTTTAGTTGTTGGAAACCCGGCAAAGCATTATAAGTGGGTATCTAAATCAGCTGATATTCTTGATGATAGTCTTATTTGTAAAATTACAGGTGAAAAATATGTTCTTAACAATGGAATTCTAGAGCTATGCAGTTCATAGATTTAAAACAACAATATGACTTGATCAAGGATAAGATTAACGAGTCAATTAGCAATGTTATAAATGAAGCGAGTTTCATTCAAGGTAAAGAGGTAAAAGAACTTGAAGATAACTTAAGAGATTATGTAGGAGCTAAATGTATTACATGTGCAAATGGCACAGATGCATTGCTCATAGCTCTTCGTGCATTGGGTGTCAAAGCAGGAGATGAAATTATTGTGCCTTCTTTCACATGGGTATCGACCGCTGAAGTTGTAAAATTGTTAGATGCAATCCCAGTCTTTGCTGAAGTTGATGCTAGCTTTAATATTGAAACTTTGGGTATTAAGAAGTTAATCTCAACAAAAACAAAGGGAATTATAGCTGTTTCAATGTTTGGATCATGCGCTGATCTCAATAATCTTAAATCCATAACCGAAGAAAACAACATTTTTTTAATTGAGGATGCAGCTCAGAGCTTTGGCGCTAAACACAATAATATGATGTCTTGCTCGATTGCAGATGTCAGTACAACAAGTTTCTTCCCAGCAAAACCCTTGGGATGTTTTGGAGATGGCGGCGCCATTTTTACAAATAATAATGAACTTGCCGATAAAATTAACGCAATATCAAAACATGGTCAAAAAGGAAGATATAACTATGTAACAATTGGTATGAATAGTAGGTTAGATACAATTCAAGCTGCAGTATTAATTGAGAAATTTAAAATTTTTGAAAATGAAATATTTCTTAGGAATAAAGTAGCTTCAAAATATAATGAATTACTTTCTAACATAAGTGAAATTACCGCCCCAATACTACCGGATAATGATAACCGTTCAGTTTGGGCACAATATACCATTATACTTAATAGCTCTAAGCATAAAGCAAAAAGAGCCGAGATCATGGATTTGTTAAAAAGCGATGGCATTCCAACAGCTTTATATTATCCAGCTCCTATCCATTTACAAAAACCTTATTTAGGAAGCATTAAAGTAAATCTGCCATTCACCGAGAATCTTTCAAATTCAGTATTAAGCTTACCAATGCATCCATACCTAAAAATTAAAGATCAAGAAAAAATTGCACGCTCACTAAGCAGAATATTAAAAAATATATAACCATGAAAAAAATAGCCCATTTAGTTAAAAATCCATGTCAATATGATTGGCGAGTAATTAAAGCCGCTCAAGCTGGAAAAAACAGCACATCTGAAGTAGTAATATTTGCAGCTGCGATGATGAACATTAATCAGCATGAAGTCTATGATGATATAAAAATTATTAGATGCTACCCAAAATTTAATTATTTTTCGCCACAAAGAGATAGGAGGATTTTGAGGAAAAAACACTTATTCGGTGACTTGCTTGCGATGATAATAATCGCAATAGAATTTATCCTCAGCAAAATGTCTATAAGTAGACTTAATTGGTCAACAAGGGTGCTCTCGCTTAAATGGGTTAGTAGGTATATTAGATTCGTTTATCTTGATGAAGTCATAAATTTTAAACCAGATATTATCCATGCACATGATCTTGAAACGCTGAGAGCAGCTATACATTTTAAAAAGTTAATAGGTTGCAAAGTTATTTATGATGCTCACGAGTTTGAGATTGATAGAAATCCACCAATGGGTAAGTTAAGCAAGTTATATGTAAGACAACAAGAAGGCAAGTATATTAAGTCAGTTGATCTTGTAGTGACTGTTTCTAATGAAATAGCTGATGAACTTCAAACAAACTATACACTTAAAGAAAAACCATTAGTAATATTAAATATTCCTGCAAAAGCTCAATTTAGTCTATTTGATTTTAAAGATCTAAAGTTTTATTCACCGAGCCAAAACTTTCAAAGCCTTCAAAAGTATGACTATATTGGAGTTTACACTGGTCTACTTACAATTAATCGAGGAATAGAAACCGCACTTGGTGCTCTAACCATGTTACCTGATCATGCACTGATGTTGGTAGGACCAAGAAATAATGAAGTTTTTTTTAATGAGCTATTGTTAAAAATAAAGGAAATGAACTTAGAGGAAAGGATTTTTATTATAGATAATATAAGCAGCGGTTTAATATCATTTCTTTCAAGTGCTGATTATGGATTAGTAACAACTTTGCCTATATGTAAATCTTCTGATTACAGTATGCCTAATAAATTATTTGAGTCTATTTATGCCAATTTACCAATCCTATGCAGTGATACATTATCGGCAAGTAATTTTGTTAGAAAGCATAACTTAGGAGAAGTTTTTCTATCATCTAATAGCTTTGATCTTGTTAACAAGATTAATGCAGTTATCTCAATTCATGCCGCAAAATATAATGCATCTGATATGTTGCTTGAAGAAATATCAATTGATAATCAATTTAATGCACTAAAGGACTATATGTTCAATTCAGATTGAATTATTTTTGTCTCTCTGTCTATTACTTAGATTAATTAATCTATGATCTATAATTAAATCCAGGCCTTATGAAAATTTTGCATTTAACAACATGCCATAAATTTAATGACCATCGAATTTTTTATAAACATTCTTTTGCTCAAAGGAAACTTAAGCATAAAGTAAAGATATATGCTTTCGATTCAAAAACAATAAATGTTGATAATCATGATATAAATGGAATTAAGGTAGCCCTATTCCAATCAAAAAAATCTTTATCTAAATTTAATAGAATTAGTAGAGCATTTAAGCTATGCAATGAAACTATAAAATCTAAATGCGACTTAGTAATAATACATGAGTTAGAGTTACTTCTTATTTGTCCGATATTAAGGATTTTTGGTTTCAAGAATATAATTTTTGATATGCATGAGGACTTTCCTCTGTTATTTAAATCGAGGAGTAGTAATGCCATTTTTGGACTTATTGGTGAAAAGGCAATCACCTTATTTATAAAGCTTATTAGCTTTTCTATTAAGTCTAAAATTACTGTTAACAGATCTATATTTAAAAAGTATTGTACTGAGGATGATTTAGTGCTGCCAAATTATCCAACGATCCATCACTTACCAAAATTAGAGAAGTTTGATTCTCTTGCACCCCTTAAAATCTCATATATTGGAGTAATAAGTTCAAATAAAGGTGCTGATTTATTTATTCCGATAGTCAACCAACTAATTAAGTTAAATATCTGCTTTGAGTTTCATTTATGTGGTACACCTCGATTTTGTAAAAAATTTTCAGAGGATGAATTTAATAAATTAATTTCAATTATGAATGTAAAATTTTATGGCGAAGTCTCCTTTAAAAAGACTCAAGAAGTAATTTCGAATACTCATATAGGGCTTTGCTTTTTGAGGGATAATCCACATCATAATATCGCTTCTCCAACAAAGATGTTTGAGTATGCAGTTCAGAAAAATTTTATTTTGTATAGCAACAATTTAAAACTACCAGATTTCTCGAAAAATGCTCTTGGTGAGCCATGTAAATATAATTCAACTGATATAGTAAAGGTATTAAAACGACTTTTAAGTAAAAGCTTCGAACATTTTATGAATATTAACACTCAAAATTTATCATTTTCCTCTCTAGAAAAAGATTATGAGCGTTATTTGCAAAAATTTATTATCTAAGCCTAATGTTCCAACAATACAAGCCAAAATATAATAGTGCTATCTCAGTAATCTTAAATGCATTGTATGCACTAATAATTAAAGCAATGAAGTCCAGATTTGGATCATTTTCTTTTGGTTTCGCATGGGTTTTTTTGGAACCCTTACTTCATTTAGCAATAATTATTACTATTTTCGGTGTTATTTTTGGAAGGTTTGATGGGGAGTTCTTCACAATTGAAACTTTGTTATTTACTATACTAAATTGGTTTCTTATTAGAGACATAATTACAAACAACCTGAATACAATTTCTAGCAACAAAAATTATCTAGTCTACCCAACTCTAAAACCCATTATTTTTTATGTATCTGGATACATATCGGTATCAATTATTTCTTTTTTGCTACAACTTGTTTTTTTTGTTGTTTGCTTGATTTTCTTAGAAAGCTTTATTTTTGAAAATGCATGGAAGTTAATATTTATTTTTATTTTATCCGGTATGTTTGGATTATCAATTTCGGTAATTCTTGCTTCTGTAACAATTAACAGCCCTGGATTACAAAGAATATTTATGTTGTCGCTAAGGTTCCTTTATATCGGCTCTTTAGTAATATTCCCAATAGATATAATACCTATTGAATATATTGATTTGGTATTTCTTAATCCCCTAGCTCAGATGATGGAATTGACGCGAGAAATTATTTTCCCAATCAGAAATTATAATATTTCTATTACATATATTGTTATTTGGTTAACGGTTTTATTGTTATCCTCAATCTTTATATACGAAGCGATTGGAAAAACCATAGATTAATATTTTTGATAAAATGAAAAGCATAAAAACTCATAATCTATCTAAGACATTTAGACACATTAATTCTGGTAAAAAAGTTGAAGTATTAAAAAATATTAATATTGAAATATCGGAAAATGAATCAGTTGCAATACTTGGTATGAATGGTGCAGGCAAATCAACTTTGTTGAAGATATTATGCGGGTCACTTTATGCAACATCAGGATCAATAAAAATAAATGGAAGCATTTCATGGCCTGTAGGTTTTGGAGGAGGGTTTGATGGTAACCTCTCAGCTCGTGACAACATCAAGTTCATTTCTCACATGATGGGATATGGATATGATAAATCTAAGGACATACAGGATTACATAGAGAATGCTGCAGGATTGAATGATAAATTGGACTATCTGGTTGGGGCCTATTCCAGCGGAATGAAATCAAGGCTCTTTTTTCATACATCGATAGTATTTGATTTTGATTTTTACCTCTTTGATGAGATATCTGCTGTTGGAGATAAAAATTTTGAAGGTTCAAGTAATAGCATTCTAGAAGATTTAAAACTTAATCATGGAATGATTTGTGTTACTCATAACACATCAAAGGTTTCTAGGTATTGTGATTATGGTTATGTATTGGATTGTGGCACAATATCTGAAAAATTAAATATTGAAGAAGCGATAAGAGTATATGAAGCTTTATGATAAATTAAATTTAGACTATTTATTAAAGCTTCTCAGAAATGTACCACAGAAAGTTTTAATTTTCTCTCTTTTGCCTTCTACATTAATATTTCTATATTTATCACTTTTAGGCGCTTCCAAATACTCTAGTGAAATGTCCATTTCTTTGAGTGATCCTGGAGGAGGAATTCTGTCCTCTAGTCAGAGTCTTTTTTCACCTGCGGGGATGTCAGGGGATTCAAACATCAGTAAGCTGCGATTATTTTTAGAATCAAAAGAAGCTACATCAAGAATAGCTTCAATTTTACCTCTTATAGATATTTACAGAAAGGGCGATATCATAAATGGTTATAAGTTTAGAAACGATATAGAATCTCTTCATAAATTTCGTTTAAGAAATTTATCAATCTCTTTAGAATCAGATTCTAATAGCCTGGTTATAAATACAACTGCATTTAATGGAAAAGATGCTTTCAACATTAATATGGCATTGATTGTGGCAACAAATCACTACCTCAATCGCAATACAAGAATTTCAAATGAGATCATCGAAACAAATAAAATTTGTGAGCTGCAATCATTAAGATATAAGCTCTCTACAGAAAATGTTGAGCTTGATGATGCTAAAGAATTAATATCAAAAAATGAACTATTAAGTGGTTCTGATTTGATAATCGAGCTTACTGAGAAAAGACGCAATTTCTGCACTAATCAATCATTAACTACAACTGCACCTGATTCGTTACCAAATTTGACTTCTGATTTATTATTCTCTGCATATGAGGACGCACTAAAGAGCATCACTACCGCAAGACTTGAAAAGTGGAATAATAAAGAAAGCCTAGAGATTATCTCTGAACCAAACATACCTACCAAGCCTGACAGTGCAAATAGCCTTCTTAAGGCTACAGGATTTTTTATAGTATCGATTTTACTCTTGTACTCTATAAGTATAATGAGAAGGGTATTTAAAGAATTTGAGCTTTAAAAAAATATGGTTTATTAATTTTACTGACCCAATACCATCATCTAAAAATAAAATCCTTAGAAGACATGAATCCTTGGCAATTAATCTTGCAAATCAAGGGCACAATATAACTTGGATTACTGACACTTTTTCTCATACCAAAAAAGCGCATATTTCTAATGAATCAATGCATTCAAGTATGAATATAATGCAGCTAAATTCACTTGGCTACAAAAAAAATATTTCTGTAAAAAGAATTTTACATAATATCTTCTTATCATTCTCTACATTTGCTTTAATTTTAAAAACTTCTAAGTCTTCAAGGCCTGACATGATTTTTTCAAGCTTTCCGCCCATAGAGACTTCTTTTGTTCTTTCAATTATTTCAAAACTATATGGAGTAAGGTTTTTAATAGATTTTAGGGATCTCCATCCAGAAGTTTTTAGGGATGTTTTTAAAGGAAAGCTTATGAAAGCTTTGTCAACTTTAATTCTATTTCCTTACAGATTTATGGTTTTTGTTACGTTAAAATTATCACATAAAGTATTTACAACTTCTCCTGGTGTAAGCTACTTTCTTAAATCAAAGTATAGATTAAAAAAGTTACCAAGCAGTTATTACCATTGGTACAAAGGCATTGATGATTTAGAAAATGAACAAATTAATCATGATTTTTTTGTACAAAAAATTAGAGACTATATAGATAGATTTGAAAAACCAATTATATTTACATATTGTGGAGTACTTTCAAATAGATTAGATCTTACAAATTTTGTAAAGGTATTTCAGTCAATTAAAGATGACTCTAAGGTCTTAGTTTTATGCGGTTCAGGTGATCAGCTTGAAATCATCAAAAAAGAAGCATCCTTTCAAAAAAATATTTTCATATCTTCACATGTATCACGAGAAGAAGTCTCAGAGCTATATAGTTTGTCTGATTATGGGATATTGCCATACCCACCAGCTATTGATTTTTGTTTAGCTCCCCCAACCAAATTATCAGAACTTTTGTATCACAATTTAAAAATTATATGTTCTAAGGATACCTATATATTCCAAAACTATGCAAATAAGATTGATTGTGATTATTATAAATTTAATAACTTCAAAAGCCTTAGGGAGATAGTAATAAATTCAGAAAAGGTATATAAAAAAAAATCTACTACTAATAGAGAATTTTGGAACAAAAGCTTTAGCCATAGAATGTCCTTTTCTATGGCTAAAGAAATAATCTCATAAGGTGTATAATCTCTTGATGAATTTTAGCAGCAGAATTTTTTTGTTATTAATGCCTACTTTGGTTTTTGCGCAAGACCTCTCTGTCTTATCTGATCTCCCTGAAAATGTTCAACAAGATATTCTTTCCAAGGTCAATCAAAATCAACAAGCTCAACCAAGCGTCGATGAAATAAATTTTTCAGATAAAGAAAATGAAACTAAAGAAGTTAAAATAAATGATAACTTCCAAACTCAAAATTTTATTCTTGATGAGCTTAAGAGCTCTGAGATAAAAATCTTCGGCTCTGAATTTTTTAGGGATAATCTAATTTCATCTGGCTCAGCAAGGCTTGTTGACTCAAACTATTTAATTGGCCCCGGTGACGTCTTTGAAATAATTATTAGCGGATCAAATCCTGTTCTTCAATCTCGATTTATGGTCAATCAAAATGGATCAATATTTGTTCCTTCTGCCGGTGAAATTAATATTTTAGGAATGCCATTTATTCTTGCCTCTGAAAAGATTAAAAATCGGATCATTGAATCAAGAGTTACACAAAATATAGCTATCAATCTTGTTGAAACTAAAAATGTTCAAGTTTATGTATATGGCGAGTCTAATAAACCAAATAAATACTCAATTCGATCTAACTCAACAATAATAGATGTCATCGCAATGTCTGGCGGCATTAGTGACTTAGGTAGCTATCGTATTATTGAACATGTTAGAGACGATAGGGTTGTAGCTACATTTGATCTATATGATTACCTAGTTAATGGAAGATCTCTAGTTGGATATACTTTCCTTGATGGTGACCTTATTTTTGTAAGACCATATCAAAAAAGAGTAAAAATTTCAGGTGGCATTAAAAGACCTGCTATATATGAGTTAAAGAGTTCAGAAGATTTAAATGATATATTAAAGTTCTCTTTAGGAGTCACTTTAGATGCTAATCTCCAATTATTATCTGTTCAAAGGGTAGGAAATAGCGGATCTCTTGAAGTAATTAATCCAAATATTAATGATTCTGATTTAAGTTTTAATCTCATTGACGGAGATGAAATATTTCTACCAACTTATAATAATAAATTTAAAAACTTCATATCTTTTAAAGGTTCATTTAATAACGAATTAAATATCCAAAGGAATTCTCTATTATCTAGTAATTTTCTACCTGAAACATTGTTGAGCAATAGGAGTTACCCATTTTTTTTAACGAAAAGAAATAATGCCCTTAGTGATAACCGCTTCGATTATGTTAACTTTAATTCTTTAGAAGAACTTCAAAATGGAGATACTGTTTTTGCATTAGGTAATCAGGAAATTGATTTTTTAAACTCTACTTACCTTTATGAATTTCTTGAAGGCCTTTTAACCATTGATGACCTAGATAATGTTAGAACACCTTTTAAGCAGTACGCTGATCAAGATATTGATTTAGAGACTCAGAGACTATTATCTGACTTTAATAAAAATAACTGCAAATCACTTGAGGGTATTGCTACAGGTTCTAATAAGGCTTTTGTTTCTAAAATTAGTAATATTTTTAACAACTTTAATTTAAATAAATCTGGCTCAATTAATCCGACTATATGCCCAAGAATATTTGATGAAATCCCCGACTTGTTAACACAGGCATTAAGTAGTGCTGTGCTTGTTACAGGCCACTCAATAAAAAACGGTATGTTTCCCATTAATCCTGATACAAACTTAAATGACTTTATTGTTTATCTTGGTGGAATAGATAGTTATGGATCCCTGAATAATGTGCAAATTCAGACATCTGTTGGGGATATAAAAATAGTTAATGAGAATAATCTAGATAATTTATCTTTATCACCAGGTGATGTTTTGATATTCGGACAAAAGACTAATCTTGCTGATGAGAAACCAGTGCGTATTTCAGGACAAGTATTTAAGGAAGGAATCTTCCCATATAAAGAATCTATGAGGATGCTTGATATTATTCGGATGGCTGGCGGATATAAAAAAGATGCCTTTCAGATGGGAGGTGTTTTAATCAGGGAGTCAGCTAAAGAAAGTGAAAAAGAAGCCCTCGAAAAGTCATATCAAGACCTAGTTAGTGCAATTGCTGGCGCTATTAGTGCAGGCTTCATTACGAATGATGTTACATCGATTATCCCTCTCCTAAAAGAACTTACTAATATTGAGCCCACGGGGAGGATAATTACTGAGTTTAGTGTTTGGAAGATGGAAAATAATCAAAACTTAAATACACTTTTAGAACCAGGTGATGAGATCATCATTCCAAGATTCAAAAACACTGTTACTGTGGTCGGCGAAGTATTAGCTCCAACAACCATCCCGTTTAACGATGATTTAAATGTTTATGAATATATTAATCTTTCAGGTGGGACCACGAGTGTTGCTGCAGAAGATAAAATCTATCTTATCCACCCCAACGGACGTGCATTCCCATTAAAAAAACGATTCTTATTTAGTGGAAATCAGAGAGTCTTACCAGGATCTGTTATTTACGTACCACGAAATCCCGTTCAGTATAGAGGACTTAAAGTTGCTGAATCTATTGCACCAATTATATCCAGCCTTGCAATCTCCGCTGCTTCATTAAATTCTATTTCAAATAACTAAAAAAAATGAGGCCATCCTTATTTCTAACTGAAATAAAGTTTTTATATCTTGGACTCTGCTTAGCATCTATTTCAAATCTTCATGCAAGCATAGACGATTATGTCTATCCTCATAATCATGTATCGAGTTACTCAAACTATGGCGGCTTAGGATTAATTCAAAATCCAAATGCTAGATTTAGTAAAAATGGTACATTAGCATTTAGTTGGTCACACAATGAACCATATCTTAGAGGATCTATAATTGCATATCCCTTTGACTGGTTTGAAGCGTCATTTCAATATACAGATATAAATAATGTTTTATATAGTCCTTTTAAATCATTTAGTGGCTCACAGTCATTAAAAGATAAAAGTTTTGATGTAAAGATTAGATTACTCAAAGAAACATCAATCCTTCCTCAAACTGCTGTTGGCATAAGGGATCTTGGAGGTACAGGGCTATTTGCTTCAGAATACCTTGTATTTAGCAAAAGAGCTCAATCTAACCTCGATATCTCATTTGGTATAGGTTGGGGGAATCTCAATGGAAATAAGATTTCAAATCCCTTATCAGAATTTCACGCTTCCTTTGATAAAAGGAATGATGCCCAAGAGTTGGGTGGCAAATTTAATGTAAAAAATTTCTTTTCTGGAGATGCTGGTTATTTTGGAGGTATCGAATACACGCTTCCGTTTAAAAGAGGGTTAAGGATTAAGCTTGAGTATGATGGTACCAACTATCAAAATGAATCTAAGATACCATTAAATCAAGATTCAAAATATAACTTAGGTATTGTATATCCATGGACAAAAAGACTTCAAACAAAATTGAGTTTTACTAGAGGAAACACTGTCAATTTTGGTTTCTCCTACTCGCTTGGTCTCGGCAAGAAAAATGCGCTCAATCAACTGAAACCTAAAAGAGTTAAGCTTGATAGATCAGAAGTTATTAAGAGAGTTACAGGCAGATCTAAGTTAAATTTATACAAAGCCTCTCTTTTATATCTTCGTGAAGAGGGCATTAGCCTCCAAAGAGCCACCTTGGATGATGATGAGTTACATGTTGTTATAGCTCAATCACAACACAGAAGTCCTGCTAGATTAGCTGGTAGGGCTATGAATATCATTAATCAGATTGCTCCAGATAATATTGATACTATTAAAATATCTGAAGTTAATGGCGGTTTAGGTATGCAATCGGTTACGATTCCAAGAAAGATTTTTTCACAGTATGAAGAAATTAATAGTCCAAGGATTGTCAATGAGTACATTGATATTGAGCCATTCCTCTTTAAGGAAGATGATTTTGATTTCCGACCCACAGCAAAATATCCAGTTGCATTTAACTCTATTGGACCT
>MDTC01230528.1_pt1 | contig 14093 bp, 11 predicted proteins | sample 811181 | NCBI WGS metagenome assembly MDTC01 (sample SAMN05326644, study PRJNA326480) | marine metagenome | isolation source: seawater | place: Pacific Ocean: North | collected 2011
ATTGACTTAACGAATAATAGTATAAAGTTTTAATAATTCATAAGGGATATTCTTCGAATGAAAATATGAAATCATTTTACCATCTTTGAAATAACCTACTAATTGAAAATGACATTCATCTTCATACATTAAGAAAATACTATTGTATTCTGGATTATACTCTTGAAGAGTATTGTATATTGAATAATTATTCGAGAATGAATTGCTATTTAAGATAAAAATGTTCAATTGAAATAAATTAATAATAATTTGAAGTAATAAATAATCACCCCAATAATTATGACCCGATTGTTTTAATTGTTCTTTAAAATCATCCAAACATTGAATATCATAAGGATTCCATTCTTCATCAAAATCATTCGCATCTTTCATTGCCGTGTATGCATCCATTAAAATATTATATTGTTCTTCTGTAATTGAATCCGCTATCTTATTTCGTATATCATTATGATCATAGAAACTATGTTGTTCATTTTCATTCATTGCATTCGCAATGCACTGAAAGAAACAATTACCATCCGATTCACAATCATAAACGGCAAATAAAGAGTTTTTATTCTTACGGACTTTATTTTGTTTATTTAATAATGTTATCCATCGTTTGTTTATTTTTTCCCAACCATAACGACATAATATTTTATGCCAATTGTGATCTTTGACTTCTTTAACTTCGTTTTTATCTTTATAATATGTCTTATTATTCTGAATAAATATAGAATCTGTTAAATAATAAGTACTATCTATCTCCATTGTTAATTATCTTACAAGTATATTTTAATTTTAAATATTTAAAAGTATCAAATTTAAAATCAAGAGGTTCTTCTCTTAATAAAATATAAAATGAATTGTAAATTATGAAATTATTGATAACATTCTTCAAAATGTTTATCCAATACTTTTAATACAGTATTGGATCCGTTTCTTTCAAACGGTTCAATGCAATTTTTTTGTGGATCAAAAAATAGAGGCTCCCAACGATTAATACCAACACCCTTTAATTCAAAAGGATTATTGGTTAAACGAATACTCGCTTGTTCTGGGGGACCTCCATCAGGAAAATGGATCATTTGTTGAGATGTATTTTCTAAATCAGGATTGTATTGTTGTCCAGGGACTTTTGATAATTTACGAGTTAAATTATTTAAATCGGAATCTACATCTACAAAATTACCATCCATTACAGATCCACCCATTGTTTGTAATTGAACATTCGTTGCGAATGGGAAACTGATCTTATTTCTCACAAGAGAATCATCTAATTTATATTGACCCGGACCCAAAGACATTTCTTCTAAGGTTTTAACATTCGACATAGTACTCATTTTAATTATGTATACTATAAAAAATAAAATAAAAATATGAAATAGTTAAACTGTTTTTTCTTGCATACGTCGAACATAATCAGCATTGCGGACTAATTCTCTAGAAGGCAATCCCCCTCTGACCCAGTCGGTTTTACTATCCTCTGGTATAATATGTTTATTATCTTGGACTTCTTCTTTCAATTTAGGAATCATTGGAGTGAAATAGTTTCCTAATGTAACGCCACTTAATGGACCACATGGGCGTTGATCACTTGTTCTTTCTCCCGGACGAATAACGGATTCAACATCAACATCATAATGACCTTTCGTCAATGCAGGAGTTGTTCGAAATAATCTTTCTACAATTTGTCTGATTTCGTTCTTATTGGTTAATTGGGAGGGATCTTGTCTTAGTTGAGTATCATTATCCACCAAACACCCCTTTTCACCAGTCCATCCCACACCACCCTTCATTTGAATGCCGGGCTGAGAAACTTGAATGTCTCTTGCTTCTTTCAAACCACATTCACAACCAAATTGATTGTCTAAATGATAATAACCCGGTCCTTGTGATTGCATAGCATCTAAATCAACGGTCAATTGATCATCATTAATATTCGTCCTTTTAAAAAGATTGAAATTATTCTTACTGTTTGTATCCATGTTTGAACAATCATTCAGATTTGGTTCCAATGTATTAGCAACATATCCACTGTATCCCGACATTTTATATTATACTATAATATAAAAATTATAAAAAATTAGAAAGTAGAATAGTCAATAAAGTTTTATCTGGTTTGAGATGCACAAGCGATTGGATTATTACCTTCTTTACACGTAGGTGGAGTTCCATACAACCAGTTCGCGAAAGATGCTTGATCCGAGGGTGTTTGATTGTTAGGAACAGTATAAAATTGTCGTTGACTGTTATTTTTACCAAATACATCTTTCACATCTCTAAATAAATCTTCGTTGAATAATTCACCAATCCTCCGTTGCATCCCTACATTATTATAAGAAGGGCATGCTTTTGGTTTTAAAGGAGCATCATTACCATAATCAAATAATTCTGGATTCATAAAGGGATTATCTTTTGTAGGAACTCGACATTCTGTAGTTAAATCATTTAGTTGAACTAAATCATCTAATTGATTATTTACTGATTGTTGCAGAATTGTATTCGAATGTGTGTCTTTTTGTCGGTACCAAATTACCCACGTTATAACTCCAGCTACAAATGGTATCGCGAAATATCGAGTATCTTTTTGAATCAAATACATAACAAGAGAATAATAAATAGTTAATCTTAAAATTGCATTTAATTTTCGAACAATATCAAATCTTTTGAAGGGAAATATTTCAAATAGATAATCCTTTTCATAGAGTATATGGGGATTAGAAAACCAAAATGGTGTATTAATCATTTACTATATATATATAGATAAATAAAATTATTTACTTTTACGTTTTTCCTCCTTCTCTTTCAATTTTTGCTTTAGTTTCGCCCTTTTTTCTTCCTTACTTAATTCAGTTGGTTCACTTCCTTTTTTATCTTCTGTTTTACTCACCTTTTGACTTTCTCTTTCCATATTTTTCGTAAGATTCTCAAAAAGAGGGTTTTTATTCATTGTATCATACATTCCTTCCGCCTGAGATTTCAATGAATCTTCAGTAATCTCACCTTTATCCATTTTTTTCGCCATAATATCATTAATATTCTTAAAAATAGATCCCATTTTTTCAGGATTCATTAATTGACTCATAACCTCCATCGGATTTGAGTTTTCATTAATATCTCCAACCATATTTTTTATATCCATACTTTCTGCAACTTCCTTCGCAATATTACCTATATCAGAATCCATGAATCCTTTTAACATATCCTCTAAATCCCCTTCACCTTCAACTTCTTCTTCTTCTTCTTTTTTTACCTCTTCTGTTAGTTTTTTCAATTGTTTTAAGTCCTTTGCTGTCTTTTTATCTTTAATATCTTCTTTTTTTAATTCACCATTATCTCCAATTGAAGCTAATGCATTTTTCAATTGTTCACTAGATTTCAGATTAATATTAATAATGCTGAATGTTTGGAAGTATTTCCACAATGTTGCGCGATTATTATCCGAAATATTTTTTTCCCATAATCGTTTGAAAGAAATCTCTTCTAATAAATCTAATTCTAAATTAAAAAATTGTTCATCTTTATCTGTTATCATTTTTTCATATTTATGGATCTTTTCTAAAAAAGATTGTAATTTCGGAAAATCACACAGTGATAAATTATCATCTCCCGTCAAACAATTCTCATAATTTCGATACAGACAATTCTTGATTTCAGGGAATGTCTTACTTAAATCGCGAATAAAACTAGTAAATATATTAAATAAGTTCTTTTCAATATCCATTTACTTATAATTAATAAAAAAGAAATATTTTAAATACTTTAACGCATCATAGGGGGTCCCCCGCCTCCTCCACCGATTTCATTGCGTTCCTTCTGCATCCTTTCTAAATCATTATCAAATTGTTGCTTTTTTTCATTGATTTGACCATCTCCTTCTTCCATTGATTTCACTTGATCTTGGATCGATGCATTTTCACCTCCTTCAATAAATGATAAACATTGATCTATTTCATATGTTTTTTTTGTGTAATCATCATTTTCTTCGGTAATTGCCGAAAATCCTAAACCCATATCAGATCCACAATATCCTTCTAACATACCATCTTCATTAATTCTACATTGTCCTTGATCAGAATCATTCAATTGATTTGTTGATTCTCTTTCTTCTTGTTCTTTTTTACCATCGACTAATTTTCCAAAATATTCAAATACTGAATTACCTGTTACAACTTGATTATTGATTAAAATGGAAGGAACGGTTTTGATATAATTCGGATAAGGTTCTCTATCGATATTCACAATCTTAAATAAATCTTTTAAAAACGGATATTGTTGGATTCCAACTAAGATCTTTTTGGAATGTGGACATCTGGCACTAATAAATAAAACACGATTGGACATTTATTATTAAACTAATACTTATTTTTGGTCAAATTAAACTTATAAATTTGACTATTTATATATAAAAATAAAGTATCAATGATTAATATAAAATGAATGTAACAATCAGTAATTCTAGAATTGAAAATGGAGAATTGCATTTTGAAATCGGGGGAGAAGAAGATTATGGTTTTGATAAATCATATATAAATGCAATTCGGAGAGTACTGTTAAATGATATACCAACCGTTGCTTTCAGGACAGATGAAAAGGAGAAATATAAGGATATTACTATCGTAGTCAATAATACATCATTGCATAATGAAATGATGCTCCAAAGGATTTCACTATTGCCATTGTACATTGATCCAGAAAAGTATATGAAACATCATTTCTTTGAATGTAAAGTAAAACATGATATGAAAACTCCTTTTCAATTTATAACATCCAATGATATTGATATCTATCCACTGAAAGATGATTTCAAACTACGGATTCAAAATCTTTATGATGAGTCGGTCGAAACAAGTGAGACTGAAGAAACTACATTGAAAGAATTATTAAGTACTCATTCACCTGATAATTATACTCGAAAACCTTTCACTCAGAAAGAAAAAGACAAACTATTCCGACCCTTCGAATTTAGAAATAAAAAACATTATTGTTTACTCAATGAATTAAAAAATACCAATAGCGATGATACTCATCAAGAATTACATTTCTATGGCTCTCCTTCAATCGGTACAACAGAAGACCATGCATGTTTTCAATCAGTATCTTGCGCTACTTATTCATTCACAATTCATGAAGAATTATTTGAATCAATTCTTCAAGAAAAGATAAAACTAGAAAAAATAGAGAAAAAAGATGAAGAAAGTTTTCGTAAGAAATTAACTTTAAGTGAATCTGAGAGATATTTTCATAGAGATAAAGATAATGAACCATATATTTATAATTTCCGTATCAAATCAAGTCATTTCTATAATTCTGAAACATTGTTTCAGAAATCAATTTTACTATTGATTGATCAGTTCAAAGATGTTAAATTGGCTTTCCTTTATTTATTGCAAAATAAAGATTCATCAATTGAAGTGGATCAAAAAAATGATTATCTTTATCATTATGAAATACATAATTGTGATCATACAGTAGGTAATGTATTGCAAAGTCATATTGTTCGAAGATCAATCAATGAAAAGAGTATGTTGCAATTATGTGGTTACAAATCGCCCCATCCATTGGTCAAATCAATTTTACTAATCGTATCATTAAATCAAAATCATAAAATCATGAAAGAAATAGAAACTCATAAGTTTCAGAAAATTACACAATTCATAATGGATCAAATCGAAGAAATAATACAAGAATTATATAAAATACATGCAGTTGCTGAAAAATCACTGTGAACTATGATTCATTGCAAACATTAATTTCTTAGAAGGTAGTTTATAAATATAATCCTTAATATTATCCCATGTTGTAGGGTTTTTCGTAGATAAATATTGTTGATGAATTTCTCGAATCAAAGGTTTTAAATGATAAGGTATCTCTTTTTTTTCATTGTTTTTATAAATATACGTATTCTTATACGTTGAATATAAATCATTACTTAAATTATGAACCTTATCCCTGTATGAACCAAATACATAACAATGTTCAGGGAAATATTGTAAATATTCTTTCAATGCACCATTCTTTCTTAATTCTAAATAATTGTACATTAATGTATTGTGATTCATCTTTAATTCTTTAACATACGTAAACTTTGGATTAATAATCTTATATCTTTGAGAATCTTTTTTGAGTGTATATCCTTTTGTTGAAAATGGTACATTACTTAGATCAGGTACAGTAGCTAAGATATTGTATGATAAAAATTGTTTGGGATAATCATCCTGAGATAATCGTTGAATCCCTTCTTCAAAAGAATAAACTTCAACTAAATATAATTCGTTCATAGCAATGGGAGATACATTTCTATTTTCGATATGTCTCATAACAAATGAATAAGAATGCAAAGGATTTAATTCTTCATAGTGAATCTTACAACATTCATCAAATAATGTTCGAAAAGATTTTTTATTCAACCATTTATTATAACCTCCGATTTCACTTCTCGTACTAATCATCCATTGATCCTTATGATAAAATAAATTAACCATTGTTCCATCAATTAATTCTTGGATTTCATGATCTGAACTATCAATTTCATCATGGTTTATTTCTCTCGCTTTCACAGGTGGTAAACAAACGACTTGATTTGTTTCAGTATTTATAATTGCGCCTCGACAATACATTTTCCAAGAATCATTTTCATCTTGAAAATCGATTGGTTTATCATATTTATTTTTAACCAAACATAAATTATTTTTCCTATCACGTTTCACAATCAAATGATGTTCTTTAAAGAGTGTGAGATAATTATCATTTTGATCTAAGAATCTTTGTAATTCCATTACTTACTTATTCTATAATCATCCCTATCTTTTTAAGTTTATTTTAGGCACACGAATTATAATATAGTATAATATATATGTCTGAACTGGATATAATAACAGGTCAAAATATAGAAGCAGACGAAGATGTATTGCCCGATATAGAAGAGGATGCTTTCCAAATTGAAGAAGAGAATGATGAAGATAAAAGAATTGACTTATCGATGGGAGATTTATACATAATTTTATTGGAGGATGAAAAAAATCCGGATCCATTTTTAGCAAGAATTATTACAATTTCTGATACAGATCAAACTGTTCATTTTAAAAGTGAAAAAGATGATATGTTTGTATTTGCATATGACGATGAAAATCAAATCATGATGAAAACACCCAATTATTCTGTAATTGAAATGATCCGTGTTATTGATTTTAATCTAGTTGAAGATGATTACAAACCGGATGATTTTGATTTTGAAACTGAAATTATTGAAGAAAAGGATAAGGAATATTCTGAGTTCATAATGAAAGATGATTTATTATCACAATTAATAGAATCAATGGATATTTATGATAAACCATATTTAATTAATAAGGTACAAGAAGCTGTAAACTCGATTTACGAATGTATTCAATCAATTCAAAATCCTCCACCAAAACATAAATCATCACACTGGTTAATTCCTATTACCGATGATACAATGAAAAGATATAATTATGAAGATAAGGGTGATCAAGTTATTTTAGATGATGGTTATACAATAGAAGATGAAATCAATGAAGAATTAGAAACAGAAGATATTAATAATTATACAGAACTAATTATTAATCATTTAGGGAATTGTAAGCCAATTTTGAATAAAAACAGTATCGGTTACGTAACTGATAATTATAAAGGTACATTTTTAAGGAATTGCATTCAATCTGAGAATTGTTATGGAGTTAATGGAAACTATGCATATGATGAAAGAAGAACAAGAAATCCTATTGAATATACAGAATTATTAATTAATGAAAAAAATGAATATATTACAATTCGTAATGAATTATTACCTTCAGATACATTAAATATAATAGGTTATTTACAAGAACCTTATCATAAAATGTACTATTCTTTACATTCGGATATAATGAATGATTTCACTTTACATGAAAAATGTAAATTAAATAGTTTGAATGAACAATTGCAACTCAAGAAAAAAAAAATTATAGGAGAAACACCAATCATTAATCATTTAATTGATACGGATACAATGAATCTTACAGATGATTTATTTATTTCACATACATTCAATCGTAAAATGAATGATGAAGATTTAAAACAAACATTATTGAATAATTTACCGAATTCAGAGACTTTATTGAATTATTTACTCGACACATCCGATATTTCAGATAAATTAATGAATTATTCCGATATTGAAAAATGTTTGTGTAAATATAATCTTAAATACGATGATTTATTATCTGATGAAAGGAATATTATTGATACTAAATTAAAACAAAATATTAAAACTTACATTAAAGATTATATTCAAAATGTAAAAATGAAATTAAAAAGACCTTTAACCGAACATAAAAAAGAATTAACGATTGAAAAAAGAATATCTCTCGCTTATGATTATATTTTTAGTTTACATAAAGTAAGTGAAAAAAATAAATTATTAGAACAATTTATTAATTTATTCACTCGAACATCTGATAAAAAATCAGAAAATAATCATTGGTTATATAATAAGTTTACCAATAAAAAGATATTATGTCGTCATTATTTATATAGCATACGTTCAGAAAATCACAATGATGTATTTTCAACAATGAAAACAATTTTTGGATTACCTCCAAAAGATGGTACTATTTATTGTAAAGTATGCGGAGAATATTTATGTGATGAAGAAGATACATTATTTGAAGGTTTTGATGATGGGAATAATGTAATGCAATCAAAAGAAGTGTTACAACAAGATACAGATCAAAAAGATATTTCAGAAATACTTACCAAAAAGAAAACCATTGTGAAATACATTCAATTAATTTCATCATTTATAGGGGTTGAATTCACTGATGAAGATACATATCAAATCGTTCTCCTTTATGATAATATGAATCAAGATGAGTTAGCTGAATTAAGATATGGAATGAAAGGTGTTAGTGATAGTGATATTCATCCAATGATTCAAAAAAGACTGAAATCGATGAAGGATAAAAAGGATAAAAAAGGAAAATTAAATATCATTAAAGAGTTTCAATTATGGTTGAAAGAAACTAATAAATTATTAATGATCGTGAGTTTAGTTTCATTATATATTCAAACCTCTGTACCTTCATTCAATTTTAGGAAATCACTATCATTCCAGATAATTAATAAAGACAAAAAAGGTGAGTTTGTTGATTCAGGTATTCAATATTTAATTGCGAAGATTAAGAAATTGTGTAGTGTCTACAAAGAAGACTCTTTTTGGACAAATGCCCAATTATTGGTTGCAGATGAAACAGAATCCATCGAATCACAATTAAAACGATCAATACAATATTGTTTAAGTCCAATCTTTCCTTCTCTCATTCAACGGATGAAGAAATATGAAACGTTTATTCAATCTGAAAAGAATCTTTATTTACGTCAAGAATGGGTTAATTATAAACCTTTGCAAAACAATGCATTAATTCAATCAATTCATACAGTATTGAATGAAATTGAAAATGAAAAATATCTCAAAAAATTATACAACGGATATTTAATTGAAAATATATCATTGATCCGTGAAATGAATGATCAAAGATCTATTTCTGAAATATGTGATATACCTCAATTCCAAATCTTAAATAATTCATCATTTAAAAAATTATTCAGATATGTTGTTTCTTGTTATGGTATTCATGAAAATAATATTTTAATTACAATGATTCTACAAAGATTATTAAATACGATTGATAAACCAGATGAAATTGTTTCTATTTTCAAAAAATATGGATGGAAAGAAGATACTCAATCATTTCCCAAATTATCATTCCAAGATTTAAGACAACATATTATGCCCCAAATCTTAGGTTTGTATAGTAAAGAAAATACAGAAATAAAATCATGTTTTACTAGTGAATCGAATTGTAACAACTATATTCATACATTAATTAATAATTATGATTTACATTTGCTAAATACAAAACCAAAACGGATTTACCATTATGAACCACCAGTTGTTTATCCTGAAGAAACATTCGATGATTTACCATCAGATATCAAAGATGCATTATTTGATAAATACAAAGTAAATAATGTTGGGGATATCGTAATATCAAATATGCAAGTACAAGGATGCACTCCATGTTCAGAATGGAGTGGCCAAAATTGTAAAAAGAAAGAATCAAATGAAAAACAGGATAATGAATCTTTTTTAAACCAATATTTATTAGATTTACATGTACTCGAGCCTGAACATTTGAAAGGTATAACTTATAAAACATTAGAAAAGAATGAAGAGAATTATCTCAAGATTCTCCAATCGAAACGATTGAAGGGAGAATTAGTATATCGAGCAACATTACCTGAAATTACAAACTATCAAAACGAAGACTATCAATTCATAAAAACACTCTCTCTGACTGATACTCGTTTTTTCAAATATTTACAAATGAAAGATAAAACAGATTTTGAAGAAGAATTATTGAATACAATCGGGAATTACTTAAATGATGATCAAAAAGATAAAACACAGTGGAATCAAAGATACAGTAATATTTTTTCGAAATGTATTGAAATAAATAGTCAATCGATTGAAAGGATATCTTCATTCATCGTGCAATCCGATCGAATACTTGATCATCAGAAAAAAAGATTCGCGACTATATTTAAGGAAAGTGATTCGAAGAAGAAGATAATATTTAAATCTGAGCAAATCAGTCAAATACTCAAAACATTTATTGAAGATAAAGATTTCACTACCGAGTATCTAATTAATTATTTGAAAAATATACAGAATATAATGATTCATATTCAAAATAAGGATACACAACAGACAAAATTACCGAAAGAATGGAATCTAACTGATTCTGTTCGTGATAGTTATCAACGGTTTTTAACTGGTGAAGGAATTGATGGATCAACAAATCGATATGAACTATTATTACATAATCGTATATTTATGAAGTCAAAGGATACTTATTCGGGTTTTAATAATTATAATTCAGTATATATCCTTGGATTATACAAGTATGTTGAATCATTCTTTCAAGAATGCAATGGGATTATTGGAGATGAAGATTCAATGTTCACAAATAAATATTCAACGTATTATAGTAAATATTTATTCATAGGTTTCTTCACATCAATACTCGATTATATTGATGGTTTAAAAGATGATCAATCTGATATATGTAAAGATGCAAATGATTTATTTGTTTCATTAGAAGAAAGAGATGATGAATTAATCGAAGAATCTATTACAGAATGTTCACAATTTTTAATGGATATCTTAACTCATATATTATTAAGTCATTACGATATATCATGGATCTATTTATGTCATAAGAGTTCGGAATTAAGTAAAAGTTTATCAAAACAAAGAGAGAATGAAAAACAAAGGATCTTGAGCAAAAAATCCGAGGATGATAGAGATCAATTCTTCGCAAAGAAAGAATTAAATAAAATGGGAATGAGTCTCTATTTCAAACAAGCAGCAAAAGAATATTCTGAATTAATCGAAACGGAAGAATATGCAGATCTGAACGAAAATGAAAGACGAGAACGATACAAGGAAATATTTGGAGAATTAGATGTAGATGTATCATTAGTAGACACAACAAAAAATACAGAAGAGGTTGGTGAAGATTATCACGAAGATAGAGGAGAAGAAGATTTTGAGGACGGAGGTCTTGATGAAGAACTCGATCAAGTATTTGAGGTTTAATTTTTTTATCTTTTTAATAAAATTATATATATGAATAAAGAATATCTTATCGTAGATCCAAGACCATTAGAAGCTTTCAAAGATAAAACTTTTTCTGGTTTTAAGAAGAGAGAAGTCATAAATGCATTGTTGAAGGGAATTGAAACAAGTAAAATAGAAAATGTTTGTTATTGGATTACAGAATGTATCATTTCAGGATACATCTTTGAAATTATTGAAAAATTATTGATATCAAGTTCAAAATTAATTCATATTAATTCACCGAATTTGCCCGTTTATTTATTGAAAAAATACTCAACATTTTTAAAATCGATTAATCATATCAAAAAAAATGAAAAAGAGAAATATATTCATTTAAGAAATACACAATCAATTCGACATTTTTTATTTGATATAGCGGTGACTATAGCTTCATCACCAAAAAATAAAAGATATGATAAATATCCGAAAATTAATGAAAAAGAAGACTTTCTATTTTTCAAAATCAAAGAAAAAATGAATGCAACGATGCAGATTTTACCCTCAACAACAATACGATTTACCGATCCAGATGAATTAAGAGTTATTATGAATGAGTTTTTTTTCAATGTAAAGAATAATTTAGGAGGATATGAAAAAGCAAGTTATTGGGTTTCTTGGTTAATTCACTGGGAAAAAAAGAATAAAGCAAATAAACAATGTTTTGAAATCGAAGAGAGAACATTAGAAGGAGTTCCTCCGAAATATAGCAAAAATATCATATGGTTAATTTGGGAGGTTATTTTTGAAGAAACACGATTGCGAGATGAAAAAATACAGAAACAAATTCAAGCATTGTATAAATTATTTATTCATGATTATCGTCCTGGAAAAAGAAATACTCGTCTACCATATGTTTATCATTCAATCGGTTATTTGACATTACCTCTTAATTTAAAGGTACCCATTGTAAATGATTTGAATCTATTTCTACAGACTCAATGCAATATTAATTTAATGTTTCAAAAGAAAAAAGAAAAAGAAATAAAAGATTATCATTCTCCTCCAAAATTAAGAAAAAAAATAGGAGGGATTCAACAAGAAATATGCAATGATCAAATGAATGTTCTGAATGAAATGGATCAGATTCTATTCCAAAGAAAATAAAATATAAATACTATTATAAAATGGTTAAAAGAACTAAAGGTGGTAAAGGAGCTAAAGGCGGTAAAGGTAAAAGAGAAAAAATATCTGCGTTCTACAATCAACTTTGCGAACCTGCTCAATTGTATCTAATTCTATCTGTAATCAATGTTGTATTCTATTTGTATATGATGACTGGTAAAACAAATGATTATAAAACTGGAGGTTTAGTCCTGCATATTGTATTTAATATTGTCTGGTTATGTATTCTCCAGTACTTATGTAGATCAAGTTTAGGTAAGAAAATTGCATGGGCTATCGTATTATTACCCTTCTTCTTCTACTTATTAGTATTAATATTAGTAATGTGCTTTATGGGTTCGGTTAGCGCAGATCTAATCAATGATCCACTTTTCCAAGAAGCAATTCGAGAACAAAATGAAAAACAAATCGAAGCGTATATGAATAATCAATAATTAAGCCGAACAATTTTCGCATTCCCCAGGTTGGACAGTAAATTGAATTGCCTTTGAAGAAGGTCTTGATCTCAAATAATAGATACCAGTCTTCAACCCTTGCTTCCATCCGTAGAAATGCATACTAGTTAGAGTCGAAACATCGGGACTCTCTTTGAATAGATTCATACTCTGCGATTGGCAAATGTATTTACCACGATCAACCGCCATATCAATAATATTTTTCTGTTTTAATTCCCATACAGTTTTATATTTATCTTTAATAACTTGTGGAATTGTATCTATTCGTTGAATAGATCCATCGTGAACAATAATTTTATCCTTCATTTCATTTGACCACAGATTCAAATGAACTAGATCTTCTACCAAATAATCATTCAAAACCATATATTCTCCAGACAATACTCTCCGAGTATAAATATTCGATAAGATTGGTTCAAAACATTCATAATTTCCTAAAATCTGTGCGGTTGATGCAGTAGGCATGGGAGCCACAAGCAAACTATTTCGAACACCATATTTTTGTATCTCAAGCATTAATCGATTCCAATCATATTTATTTGAAGGTTGTTTTTCCCATAGATCAAACTGAAATTGACCTTGGTGAAGTGGTGAACCAATAAATGAACTATACGATCCCAAATATTCATCGCGATCTAATTCTTCAGGGATATATTTCAATTTTCTCTCGATTGCTCTGAGTGGTTCAATTGGTATAAACTCGCCCAAATAATCATTGTTGTATTGATTCTTACCATTTTTCAAGAGTATTAAATCTTCTTCTCTTTCTTTGGCCATTTCCATTGAAGCTTCCATTGCACCGTAATAAATACATTCAAAGATATCTTCATTCAATTCCTTTGCTTCATCTG
>MDTC01060933.1_pt1 | contig 14090 bp, 17 predicted proteins | sample 811181 | NCBI WGS metagenome assembly MDTC01 (sample SAMN05326644, study PRJNA326480) | marine metagenome | isolation source: seawater | place: Pacific Ocean: North | collected 2011
CGCTCTGCGGCGTGAAGCCGGAGGGGTCTGCGGGGCACAGGCGGTCGAGGTGCCCCACCTAGAATGGTGCGGTGTCTGAAATCACCCCCGATCTCGTGCGCCATCTTGGTGTGCTCGCCCGGATCCGCCTGAGCGACGACGAGGTTCAGCGCCTCACCGGCCAGCTCGACGCGATCGTCGACAACATCGCCAAGGTGTCGCAGGTGGCCACTCCCGAGGTGCCTGCGACCAGTCACCCGATCGCCCTACACAATGTGTTCCGCGCTGATGTTCCGGGCGACATGCTCACGCCCGAGCAGGTGCTGCAGAACGCCCCGGATGCCGCAGACGGCCGCTTCCGTGTGACCGCGATCCTGGGAGAAGAACAGTGACAGACCTCACCCGCCTGACAGCTGCCGAGCTGGCGTCGTCGCTCGCCTCGGGCGAGATATCGAGTGTCGAGGCTACGCGCGCGCATCTCGACCGGATCGCCGCGGTGGATGCCGACATCCACGCCTTCCTCCACGTCAGCGACCACGCGCTCGAGGTGGCAGCCGATATCGACGCCCGGCGCACGGCAGGCGAAGAGCTCCCCGAGTTGGCGGGAGTCCCGCTCGCCATCAAGGATGTGCTCGTCACGACCGACATGCCGTCCACGAGCGGATCCCGCATCCTCGAGGGGTTCATGTCGCCCTACGATGCGACGGTCGTCGCGCGTTCGCGTGCTGCCGGTCTCGTCCCGCTGGGCAAGACCAACATGGACGAATTCGCGATGGGCTCCTCGACCGAGCACTCGGCCTACGGTCCCACGCGCAATCCATGGGATCTCGACCGAATCCCCGGCGGGTCTGGCGGTGGATCAGCCGCGGCAGTCGCAGCTTTCGAGGCGCCACTTGCTCTCGGGTCCGACACCGGCGGTTCGATTCGTCAGCCGGCGCACGTGACCGGCACGGTGGGTGTGAAGCCCACGTACGGCGCTGTGAGCCGGTACGGGGCGATCGCACTGGCCTCCAGCCTCGATCAGGTCGGACCGGTCACCCGGACGGTGCTCGACGCGGGTCTGCTCCACGACGTGATCGGCGGTCACGACCCCCACGATTCGACCTCGCTCGCCGAGGACTGGCCGTCGTTTGCGGATGCCGCACGCGAGGGTGCCCGCGGCGATGTGCTGAAAGGTCTGCGGGTCGGCGTCATCCGGGAACTGCCCGACAGCGGTTTCCAGAGCGGTGTTTCGGAGTCCTTCCGTGCAGCTCTGGCACGTATGGAGGCGCAGGGTGCCGAGATCGTCGAGATCAGCGCGCCCCACTTCGAGTACGGCGTCGCCGCCTACTACCTGATCCTGCCCGCTGAGGCATCCAGTAACCTCGCGAAGTTCGACTCGGTGCGCTTCGGACTGCGCGTCGACGTTCCGGGAGGAACTGTTGAAGACGTCATGGCAGCTACGCGAGAAGCGGGCTTCGGCGACGAGGTCAAGCGCCGCATCATTCTCGGGACATACGCCCTGAGCGCCGGCTACTACGACGCGTACTACGGATCGGCCCAGAAGGTTCGCACCCTCATCCAGCAGGACTTCGACCAGGCGTTCGCGCAGGTCGACGTCATCGCCACACCCACCGCCCCGACCACGGCGTTCCGCCTGGGGGAGAAGATCGACGACCCGCTGCAGATGTATCTCAACGACGTCGCGACGATCCCTGCAAACCTCGCCGGTGTTCCCGGGATCTCTCTTCCCTCGGGTCTGTCGGCAGACGATGGCCTGCCTGTCGGCATCCAGTTCCTCGCGCCGGCTCGACAGGATGCGCGGCTCTACCGCGTGGGTGCGGCGCTCGAGGCGCTGCTGCTGGACGAGTGGGGTGGTCCGCTGCTTGACCGGGCCCCGGTATTGAGCGCATCGACGGGAGGGCGTGCCTGATGGCTACCGCGAAGCTCATGGATTACGACAAGGCTCTCGAGCTGTTCGAGCCGGTGCTCGGGTTCGAGGTGCATGTCGAGCTGAACACCGAGACCAAGATGTTCTCGGCTGCCGGCAACCCGGCCCACGCCTCCAACCACAGCGCTGAGCCCAACACCCTTGTCGCCCCGGTCGACATGGGGCTTCCAGGGGCGTTGCCGGTCGTGAACGAGACAGCAGTGCGCTCGTCGATCAGTCTGGGGCTTGCCCTCGGTTGCTCGATCGCGCCCTCGAGTCGGTTCGCTCGCAAGAACTACTTCTACCCCGACCTCGGAAAGAACTATCAGATCTCGCAGTACGACGAGCCCATCGCGTTCGAGGGCAAGGTCGAGGTCGAGCTCGAAGACGGCACCATCGTCGAGGTTCCCATCGAGCGCGCGCACATGGAAGAGGATGCCGGAAAGCTCACCCACATGGGCGGTTCCACGGGCCGCATCCAGGGCGCCGAGTACTCGCTCGTCGACTACAACCGCGCGGGCGTTCCGCTGATTGAGATCGTCACCAAGCCGATCTTCGGCGCCGAGCACCGCGCGCCCGAGATCGCCAAGGCCTATGTGCGGACGATCCGCGACATCGTGCTCTCGCTCGGCATCTCGGAAGCGCGTCTGGAGCGTGGGAACCTCCGCTGTGACGCGAACGTGTCGCTGCGCCCGCGCGTCGCGGCCGGCGAGCCGCCGGCTCCGTTGGGAACCCGCACCGAGACGAAGAACGTCAACTCGATGCGCTCGGTCGAGCGCGCGGTTCGTCACGAGATCCAGCGCCAGGCCGCGATCCTCGCTGCCGGCGGCACGATCACGCAAGAGACCCGTCACTGGCACGAAGACACCGGCACGACCTCGCCCGGACGCCCGAAGTCGGATGCCGACGACTACCGCTACTTCCCCGAGCCCGACCTGCTTCCCGTTGAGCCGTCGATCGAGCTGATCGAGGAGCTTCGAGCGGCGCTTCCCGAGTCACCGGCTGCGCGTCGGCGCCGGCTGAAGGCGGAGTGGGGATTCACCGACCTCGAATTCCAGGATGTCGCCAACGGCGGCATCCTCGCCGAGGTCGAGGCGACGATCGCTGCAGGCGCATCACCGGCATCAGCACGCAAGTGGTGGACCGGTGAGATTGCCCGAATCGCGAACGCGCAGGACCGCGAAGCGAGCGACCTCGTCTCGCCCGCCGACGTCGCGGCGCTCCAGCGGCTCGTCGATGCGGGAACACTCACCGACAAGCTCGCCCGACAGGTCCTCGAGGGCGTCATCGCCGGCGAGGGCACTCCGCAGGAGGTCGTAGACGCGCGAGGGCTCGCGGTCGTCTCGGATGACGGGGCGCTGATCGCCGCGATCGATGAGGCGCTCGCGTCCCAGCCCGATGTGCTCGAGAAGATCCGCGACGGCAAGGTTCAGGCTGCCGGCGCGATCATCGGCGCTGTCATGAAGGCGATGAAGGGCCAGGCTGACGCCGCGCGCGTGCGCGAGTTGATTCTCGAGCGCGCTTCGCAGTCCTGACCCTCGGTCGGCTCGAGCTGGTGCAGCCCCGCGCGGGGCTGCACTTCATCAAGCCTGCCGCTCGAACGCGGCGAGGTGATTCTGGGAGCCGGCAAGCAGGCGCTCCAGGACAACCGCGACATCATCGGCAGCGTCGTCTAGGGCACGCGTCAGATCGGCGATGTCGGTTTGCTCGATGAGGACTCCGACATCGATGGCGGCGGCCCTGGACTGGCTGCCATCGGCCACGAGCTGGTCGTAGAGAGACTGGAGGTCGGGGTCGGTGAACACGCCGATCTCGTCCGAGCGCGGATCGGCAAGGTCGTACTCCACGAGAAGTGTTGCCACGGCATCCTGATGCGAGATCTCGGACGCTGCGATGTTGACGAAGACGTTCCCGCCCCACAGGTCACCGAGCACGGTGTACACGTCGTGAGCGAGCTTCTCCTCTTCGATGAGGTACAGCAACTGCGCCTCCAGGTCGCTCGTGACGATCTCCGCGGGGATGGGTGACCCGGTCGGCGCCAGTGGGCTCGCGGTGGTCGGGGCAGCGGATGCCTCGGCCTCGGCGGTCGGTGCGGACGCGACCGTGCACCCCGAGATCCCCAGAGCCGCAGCTGTGACCACTGCGACGGGGAGGACATGGCGTGCTGAACTGATCATGACGTGCTCCTTCGATGTCGGACTCTTATACCCCCTAGGGTATCCCGGAAGGGTCCGCGGTGACCATCCAGCGCCTATGGGAACGCCGACAGAACACTGTCGGTGGGGTGGGCGAGAATGGATGCATGGGACGAGGGGACGGCAGGAATCGCCTCGTGTCGCCCGACGATGCTGACGACACCGGCGCCGACATTCTGCACGTCGACATGGATGCGTTCTACGCGGCTGTCGAGGTGCTCGATGACCCGACCCTTGCAGGAAAGCCGATCATCATCGGCGCACCCGAGAGCCGGTCGGTCGTGTCCAGTGCTTCCTACGAGGCTCGCGCGTTCGGTGTTCGAGCTGCCATGCCGGTCGGGCAGGCGTTGCGCTTGTGCCCGCAGGCGATCGTCGTGCCCCCTCACTTCGATCGCTACGTGGCGCTCTCGCGCGAGGTCATGCGCGTGTTCCACGAGATCACACCGCTGGTCGAACCGCTGTCGATCGACGAGGCCTTTCTCGATGTGCGTGGGGCGCGGCGCCTGTGGGGGTCTCCCGGAACGATCGCACGGATGCTTCGCGCCCGCGTGCGCGACGAGACCGGCCTGACCTGCAGCGTGGGTGCCGCCGCAACGAAGCATGTCGCGAAGATGGCCTCCACCCTGAGCAAACCCGACGGCCTTCTGATCGTCGCCGAAGCAGACACCGCGGCATTCCTCGCGCCACGGTCTGTCCGCGCGCTGTGGGGCGTGGGACCGAAGGCCGCCGAGGCGCTCGAGTCGCGTGGCATCCGTACGGTTGCCGACGTGCTGGAGACGCCGCAGGCCGTCCTCGAGCGGGCCCTGGGTCCTGCGATGGGGGAGCGGGTGTGGAACCTCGCGCGGGGGCGAGATGCCCGAGCGGTCACGACAACCCGCGTGGAGAAGAGCGTCGGGCACGAAGAAACCTTCCACACCGACATCAGTGACGCCGTCGTCTTGCGTTCGGAGCTTCGGCGTTTGGCAGACCGTGTTGCGGCACGCCTGCGCGCAGCATCATGGGAAGCCGGAGCTGTCGCGATCAAGGTTCGGTTCGCCGACTTCAGCACCGTGTCCCGCTCGCGCAGCCTCCCGGAGCCGAGCTCCGTCGGCCAGCGCATCGGGGATGTCGCCCTCGAGCTGTTCGAGGGCATCGACCAGCGACTGCCCGTGCGTCTCGTGGGCGTGCGCGCTGAGAAACTCCGCACCCTGAGTGAGTCGGCGCCAGCGCTCTGGGACGACGACGGCGAGTGGCGCCGCGTCGAGTCGGCGCTGGATACTGCCGCAGCGAGATTCGGTCGAGGGGCGATCACCCGTGCGACCCTCATCAGCGAGCGCGGCGGCGGCACTCTCCCCTCGAACCCGCGCCTGTCCCGCGACGGTCCACGCTGACGAGAATCCATGCCAGGCCGGCCTGTCCTGGAACGCCCGGGGAAGGTAGCGTGGGGCCATGCCCAACATCGCGCTCGAACTCGGCAAGCAGGCAGCATCCTTCGGTGTCTCCGGCATCTACGGAGAACAGCAGGACGTGGATGGCATCAAGATCATTCCCGTCGCCCTCGCGTCCTCCGGTTTCGGCGGGGGCTCGGATGAGGGCGGCAACGGTGGCGGTGGGGCCGGCGGTACGGCGATCCCGATCGGCGCGTACATTCGCCGCGGTGATGACCTGCGCTTCGAGCCCAATCTGATCTCTCTGCTTGCTGTCGGCATCCCGTTCGTGTGGGTCGCCGGGCACGTCCTCATTCGTGTCATCCGCGCCCTCAAGAAGTGACGATCCCGTCGGTCAGGTCCTGACCGAGGCCACCGACGCCCTGCGCGACGACATCCTGGCGCTGGGTGGCCCGGCGCCAGTCATCCTGATCGACGGGCGCAGCGGAGCCGGCAAGACGAGCCTGACGCGCCTTCTTCTGGAGCGGTGGCCGTTGGATGCCTCACCTCAGTTGCTCGCGCTGGACTCGACGTACCCGGGTTGGGACGGGCTGGATGCCGCCGTCGAGGACGTCACACGTCACGTCCTCATCCCGCATGCCAACGGACAGCAGGGCCGGTGGCGACGGTGGGACTGGAGCGCGGGTGAGTATGCGGAGTCGTATGGCGTGGATCCGGATCTTCCGCTCGTGATCGAAGGATCCGGCATCCTCACCCCGACGACCGCTGCGCTCGCGAGCGTTCGCGTGTGGGTCGAATCGCCGGCGGACTCCCGACGAGAACGGGCCCTGGAGCGCGACGGGGACACGTACCGACCACACTGGGAGCGGTGGGCGCGCCAGGAGGATCGCCACATCACTCGTGACGACCCGGCAGCACACGCAACGCGGGTCTTCGTCGTTCCGTGAGCCGATCGGTGCCTGGTGTCGTCAGGTGCCGCGGGGATCGGAATCTGCGTCGATCGCGCTAATGAGGCTGTCGAGGCGGTAGCCGAGCCAGTCGTAGATCCCGAAACGCGGATCAGAGGCATCGTGGTCGTCATCGGCCTGAATCCCGAGCCTCGTCGCGAGTACGAGCCGAATCGCCGACAGCGTGCGCAGCAACGCGCTCACATCAGCTGCGCTTGCGTGCACGACGACCTCCTCCGTGAGCGCCGGGTCGTCGGATGCGATCGGCATGGCGGGTAGCGTCGGGCGCAGGATGCCGAGAACAGTCTCGGCATCCGTGTGACGGCGGTCCAGCAGCTCGCGCTCGGTCAAGCGGCGGAACTCGCGAGCTGCGGCGTCATCGTCGAGATACCCCTCGGGAACGAGGCGTGCCACGGCATCATCGCTTGATGCGTCTGTCGTGGCGTCGAGGAGGTCCCGGAACTGCTCCGTCATCTGCGAGAGGTGCAGAGCCTCGATCCGCGTGATGGCCATCACGAGTTCGCGGGTCATGCCGGAGCCCTCCGCACCGTCGCCGAGAGCCCGTAGTCATGCATCGCGTGAACGTGGAGCTCCATCTGCTCGCGCGCACCTTCGGCCACTACGGCATGGCCCTCATGATGCACGGCGAGCATCAGTGATTCGGCCCGCTCGGCGCTGAACCCGAAGTAGCTCCGAAAGACATGGGTGACGTAGCTCATCAGGTTGACCGGGTCGTTCCACACGACTGTCTGCCACGGCGTTTCAGCGGCGCGGAGCGTGTCGACATCCTCATCGGCTCGAGGCAGTGTCGCGCTGTTCATCAAGCCCATCCCAACTCGTGGAGCCGGTCGTCGTCAATCCCGTAGAAGTGCGCGATCTCGTGCACGAGAGTCGTATGGATCTCGGCGCGAAGGTCGTCCAGATCGTCGCACGCTGCCAGGTGCGCTTCGCGATAGACGATGATCCGGTCCGGAAGCTCACCCACGCCATATCGATCGCGTTCGGTCAGCGCCCACCCGTCGTAGAGCCCGAGGAGGTCCAGGGAACCGTCCTCGCCGCGGTCTTCGACGACGAAGATGACGTTGTCCAGTCCGTCGACCATGTCATCGGGAAGTCGGTCGAGTTCTTCGACGACCAGGCGCTCGAACGCGTCGGCATCCATCTCGACCATCGTGCCCCGCGCCTTCCCGCCACTCATCTCGTGCCCCCGACTGGACTCGAACCAGTAACCGTCGGATTAGAAGGCCGATGCTCTATCCATTGAGCTACGGAGGCGCATCAACCAGATTACCGGGAGCCGCCGCAGTGGCCGGGAGCGCCCGCTCTAGGATGGGCGGCATGGCTTCGAGCGAGAACGACCGGCTGGTGTGGATCGACTGTGAGATGACCGGACTGGACCTCGCCGTCGACGAACTCGTCGAGATCGCGGTGATCGTCACCGATTTCGAGTTGCGCCCGCTGGATCCCGGCTTCCAGATCGTTATCAAACCTGACGCTTCTGCGCTGGCGAACATGAATGACTTCGTCACCGCCATGCACGAGAAGTCCGGACTGCTCGAGGCGATCCCGAACGGCGTCAGCGTCGCAGAGGCCGAATTCGAGGTTCTCGAGTACATCCAGCGCTTTGTTCCCCTCGAGGGCAAGGCGCCGTTGGCCGGAAACACGATCGGGACTGACCGGATGTTCCTCGCGAAGTACATGCCCCGCGTCGATCGGTGGCTGCACTACCGCAACGTCGATGTGTCGAGCATCAAGGAACTGGCCAGGCGCTGGTACCCACGCGCATACATCCACGCCCCGGCGAAGGATGGCGGCCACCGCGCGCTCGCCGACATCAGCGAATCGCTGCGCGAGCTGGCGTATTACCGCAGCGTCGTGTTCGTTCCCGAACCGGGTCCGACCAGCGATGAGGCCAAGCAGGCAGCGGCTGTCGCCGTGTCGGCGTTCGCCCCCGGCGTGTGAGAGAATCTTTTGGTTGCGCACTCCGGTGTGCACATGGTGGCTATAGCTCAGTTGGTAGAGCACCGCGTTGTGGTCGCGGGGGTCGCGGGTTCAAGCCCCGTTAGCCACCCCACGTATTCCTACCTCGGTGACGCGAGGGGAGTGGTCGGCGCCGCTACCAGCCGCGATGTCGCCCGCGTGCGAGCGGTGTCGAACAGCGGCAAGGTGAGGTGTACCAGCGGGCCGATGGTCGCCGCGAACAGGACGGTCCCGAGCCCGACGGTGCCTCCCAGCAGCCACCCGATTACCAGCACGGTGAGCTCGACGCTGGCGCGAGCTGCCCAGATCGGCATCCCAAACCGGCTGCGCAGGCCGGTCATCAGGCCGTCGCGGGGACCCGGCCCGAAGTGCGCGCCGATGTACAGCCCCGAGGCGACGGCGACGAGCAGGATGCCGCTTACGAGCACCGCGAGCTGCGCGAGGAATCCCGTGATCGGTGGCAGGACCCAGAGGGTGACCTGCATCGCGGTTCCGACGACGAGGATGTTGGCCACGGTGCCGATGCCGGGGCGTTGGCGCAGCGGAATCCAGAGAAGCAGGATCAACAGGCCGAGGATGTTCGTCATCCACCCGACGCCGATACCGGTTCTGATCGACAAGCCCTCGGCCAGCACAGTCCAGGGGTCGACGCCCAGTCCAGCATCAACCGTCAGCGCAGCTCCGGCCCCGTAGAGGGGGAGCCCGATGAGAAGTTGCAGGATGCGGCGCGGCATGGCACCATCCAAGACCAGAAGTGGACTGACGTGACCAGTCCAATCGGGAAGGAGTGGCCGTGGAGTCCCGAATGTCCGCGCGATCATTGACCCTCGCACTGGGCGGATGGCGCACGCGCGAACCGGCTTACGAGGCGCTCGCTGACGGCATCCGTCTGCTCTGCTTGGACAACCGCATCGCGCCCAGGACCGCGCTTCCGGCTGAGCGCGAACTCGCCACCGCACTTCGAATCAGTCGCAGCACCGTCTCGATGGCCTATCAGAGCCTTCGCGACTCCGGGCACATCAGCAGCCTGCGGGGGTCGGGAAGCGTCACCCTTCCGCTCGGCCGGCGCGAGGTCGCGAGGGTGCTCGGAACTGACGGCACCATCGACCTCCAGCAGGCGAGCCCCCCAGCTTGGCCCGGGCTTGCGGGTCACATGGCCGAGGTTGCGGCCGATGCCGCGACCCTCGCCTCGCGCTCGGGGTACGACGTCCTCGGTCGCGCTGAGCTGCGCGAAGCCATCGCCGAGCTGTTCCGCGCTCGGGGACTGCCGACCGAGTCTCGCCAGATCATGATCACCGCCGGTGCCCAGAGCGCGATCCACCTGCTTGCGAGCGTGCTCATCGGACGCGGCGATCGCGTCGCGATCGAGACCCCCACGTATCCGCATGCAGCCGACGCACTCCGTCGCGCCGGCGGGCGGCTCGTCGGCATCCCGGTAGCGGCCGAAAGCGGATGGGATCTCGAGCGCGTCGCCGAGTCCTTCGCTCGCACCCGCCCCTCCCTTGCCTACCTCATGCCCGACTTCCAGAACCCGACGGGCCGCAGTATGTCGGCGTACGAGCGCGAGACCATCATGACGGCTGCACAGCGCTCTGGAACCCTCCTGGTGATCGACGAGACGACCGCCGACCTCGACATCGATCGAGGATCCCAGGACCGCGGTTTCCAGGCGACCGATCAATCCCTCGTGGTGCGCGTCGGGTCGCTCGGCAAGACCGTGTGGGGAGGTTTGCGTGTCGGGTGGATACGGACCGACCATGACCTCATCGACCGGCTCGTGCAGGAACGCCCGGCGTACGACCTCGGGACACCGGAGTTCGAACAGGCAGTGGCAACCGGGCTGATTCCGCGGCTGCCCGAGATCGCGCGACATCGCGGTGAGTTCCTGCGCGAGGGACGGGATGCGCTGGTCTCAGCGCTGGCGGAACGGCTGCCGGAGTGGCGCGTGCCCTCGGTTGATGGGGGAGTCGCCCTCTGGGTCGAGCTGAACGCGCCACTGAGCTCTGCTCTCGTGCTTCAGGCGCGAGCGGCCGGGCTGCTGCTGGCGGCAGGCCCCCGATTCGCACTGGAAGGCGGGAACGAACGGCACTTGCGCATTCCGTTCACGGCCCCTCCGGGGGAACTGCGCCGCGCCGTGGAGATACTTGCGGACGTTTGGCCCGGGGTCCTCCAGGATGCCCCGCACGGTGTTCGAGATCTCTGGAGCTCACCGGTCTGACGCGGGATCCGCGAGAGCGGCGTCAGGTCGACAGCACGAGGGCATCGATGGCGTCATCGCGGCTCCAGAACCGTCCGAGCGCATGGAATTGCCTGTCACTCGGGTGGAAGCGTTTCACCGCGAAGTGCTCACCCTGAGCGTCGCGATCGACGCGCAGGTGACCGATCGGCCCGCGGCCCGCATCAACGACGCGCCAGGCGTCGATCCCGATCGGCACGAGCTGTATCTGTGAGGTCTGCATCAGTGTCTCCCTGAGATCGAACATAGATCCGACCTCCGACACATCGCAGGGAACAGCAATACGCGCGAGACTGTTGTTGCCAGTGGCGCCGAGAACCCGGCGCCACAACAAGGAGAAATCATGCACACGTTCGTTCTCGCAGGCGGCTGCTTCTGGTGTCTCGACGCGGCGTACCGCGCTCTTCGCGGAGTGTCGTCGGTCGTTTCGGGGTATGTCGGCGGCACCGTCGAGAACCCCTCCTATGAGCAGGTCTGCACGGGCCGTACCGGGCACGCCGAGGCCGTCGCCGTCACCTTCGATCCCGACGTCATCTCGGACGACGTCATCCTGGATGCCTTCTTCACGATGCACGATCCGCGACAGCTGAACCGACAGGGAAACGACGTCGGCACCCAGTACCGCAGCGCGATGTTCCCCGCCGACGACCAGCAGCGCGAGCTCTTCGAAGCAGCCCGCGATCGCGCGGCCGAGTGGTGGGATGGCGGCATCGTCACCACGATTGAGCCCCTCGGTGAGTTCTATCCCGCAGAGGAGTACCACCAAGACTTCTTCGCGAAGAACCCCACGCAGGGCTACTGCCTCGCTGTTGCAGTGCCCAAGGTGAATAAGGTTCGTGCGCGCTTCGCGGAGTATGTGACGGCCTGAGTTTTCCTCCCCAGCCACGCCGGTGCGCGGTCTGTCCACGGCTCAATGGGGCGGCGGACGTCAGTTAGCGATGATCGGCGAGCCTGATCTCGGCGCTGGTACCCGACGGGCACTCGGGTACCAGCGCAGCCCGGAACCGCTCCGGGCGGGAAAGGGAGAAATGCAGGACATCATCACCGTCACGGGAAACGTTGCGGGCCCTCCGGAATTCAAGATCACGGCGGGAGGTCTGCCCGTCGTCAACTTTCGGCTCGGCAGTGCGCAGCGCCGTCTCGATCGCTCGACCGGCACCTGGGTCGACGACGGGACGAACTGGTACAACGTCTCCGCGTTCCGGGGTCTTGCCGAGCACATCGCCGCCTCGGTCACGAAGGGGGAGCCGCTGGTGGTCACCGGCCGTCTGCGGCTTCGTCCCTGGGAGGCCGGCGGCAAGAAGGGTGTCAGCATCGATATCGACGCCGACACTGTCGGTCACGACTTGCGGTGGGGAACCACGACCTACACCAAGCAGGCAACCGCGCAGGGGACCGCATCCGCCGCTCCGGTGAGCCACGATGACGGTGCGGACTCGTGGGCTGCACCGGGACTCGACGGCGCCGCCGCTGCCTCAGCGGTCGGCAGCGAGACACCGTTCTAGGCTCCCAGGGAGCTGAGGGGAGTGGGGCTCTAGACTCCTCAGCGTGTGTGCCGCTGGAATTACCGCTCCGCCCCCTGTCAGGGGACGCTCTCGCTTGGGCGGATTCGCCTCCATAGTCAGCGCGGCACTGGTGGTCGGGATGCTCGCGGGGTGTACCGCGACTCCGGAACCATCGCCGACGCCGACTGTCACTGCCATACCCACCCCGACTGAAACAGCGTCCGCGGCACCGGCTCAGGTCAGTGAGGCGACGACCGCCGACGAGGCGCTGCCGTTCTTCGCCGACGTCGTCGCAACCGTATGGGCAACCGACCAGCGTTTTCAGGGGCGCGCCTATATCGATGGCCTCACCCAGGCGGGTTTCGACAAGTCGGCAATGGAAGTCACGTACGACGAGTCGACCGTCGGCAACCCGGCTGAGAGCATCCAATTCTCGGTTCGGTGGGGCGAAGAGTGCCTTGTCGGCCAGGTCGGCCCTTCGACGGGAGACCCCGTGGTAGCCGTCATGCCGGGTCTTCAGACCGGCCGTTGCCTCATCGGGGACACCCGACCCATCGATTGGTGAGGCGCGGGCGACGCTCGGGCGGCCCGTAGACTGGTCGGGCTATGGCTGAGTACATCTATCAGATGGTCCGCGCCCGCAAAGCTGTGGGCGAGAAGCTGATCCTCGACGACGTGACGATGGCGTTCCTCCCGGGAGCGAAGATCGGAATGGTCGGCCCCAACGGTGCCGGAAAGTCGACGATCCTGAAGATCATGGCGGGTCTTGACGCCCCGTCCAACGGTGAGGCGACCCTCAGCCCGGGGTTCAGTGTCGGCATCCTGATGCAGGAGCCGGAACTCGACGAATCCAAGACCGTTCTCGAGAACATCCAGGACGGGATCGCGGTCAAGGCCAAGCTGGATCGGTTCAACGAGATCTCGGGCCTGATGAGTGACCCCGATGCCGACTTCGACAGCCTGCTGGCTGAGATGGGGACGCTGCAAGAAGAGATCGATGCGGCAGACGCATGGGACCTCGACTCGCAGCTGGATCAGGCGATGAACGCGTTGCGCACCCCGCCGGGCGATGCGCAGGTCGCGCACCTGTCGGGAGGCGAGAAGCGCCGCGTCGCGCTCACCAAGCTCTTGCTGCAAAAGCCCGACCTGCTGCTGTTGGACGAGCCGACGAACCACCTCGACGCCGAAAGCGTGCTCTGGCTCGAGCAGCACCTCCAGAAGTATGCAGGCGCGGTGATCGCAATCACTCACGACCGGTATTTCCTCGACAACGTCGCCGAATGGATCGCGGAAGTCGATCGCGGCCGGCTCATCGGGTACGAGGGCAACTACTCGACGTATCTGGAGAAGAAGGCCGAGCGCCTCGACATCCAGGGCAAGAAGGACGCCAAGCTTGCCAAGCGCCTCAAGGACGAACTCGAGTGGGTCCGCTCCAACACCAAGGGGCGCCAGGCGAAGTCGAAGGCACGTCTGGCCCGCTACGAGGAGATGGCAGCCGAGGCCGAGCGCACCCGCAAGCTCGACTTCGAAGAGATCCAGATTCCGCCGGGTCCCCGCCTGGGAAGCGTCGTCATCGAGGCCAAGAAGCTGAAGAAGGGGTTCGACGGCCGATCCCTCATCGATGGACTGAGCTTCAGTCTTCCGCCCAACGGCATCGTCGGTGTCATCGGACCCAACGGTGTCGGCAAGACCACGCTCTTCAAGACCATCGTCGGTCTCGAACCGCTTGACGGCGGTGACCTGAAGATCGGCGAGACCGTCAAGATCAGCTATGTGGACCAGTCGCGCTCCAACATCGACCCCACCAAGACGCTGTGGGAGGTCGTGTCGGACGGGCTCGACATCATCACGGTGGGCAAGACTGAGATCCCGTCCCGCGCCTACGTGTCGAAGTTCGGCTTCAAGGGGCCCGACCAGCAGAAGAAGGCCGGCGTGCTCTCCGGTGGTGAGCGCAACCGCCTCAACCTGGCGC
>MDTC01089257.1_pt1 | contig 14090 bp, 10 predicted proteins | sample 811181 | NCBI WGS metagenome assembly MDTC01 (sample SAMN05326644, study PRJNA326480) | marine metagenome | isolation source: seawater | place: Pacific Ocean: North | collected 2011
ATGTATTTTAGCTGTCTCCTCAAAATCCTCCAACGATAAAATTGATATGTTAAAGGCAATGGGAGCTAAGGTTTATGTTTGTCCAGCTAATGTTGCCGCAGATGACCCAAGATCATATTATGAGGTAGCAAAAAGACTACATAATGAAATTAAGGGTTCAGTATATATAAATCAATATTTTAACGATCTGAACGCTGAAGCACATTATTTGACAACCGGTCCTGAGATTTGGAATCAGACTGACGGCAAAATAACACATTTGATAGTTTGCAGCGGTACAGGAGGTACTATTTCTGGCACAGCTAAATTTTTAAAAGAAAAGAATCCTAATATAAAAATAATAGGAGTTGATGCATACGGTTCTGTTTTAAAGAAATATCATGAAACTGGTGAATTTGATGAAAAAGAAATTTATCCATACAGAATTGAGGGACTTGGTAAAAATTTAATTCCAACCGTAACCAATTTTGATATAATCGATAAGTTTATAAAAGTTTCTGATGAAGAAAGTGCACATACAGCCAGGGAAATTGTTAAAACAGAAGGTTTTTTTGTCGGTTATACAAGTGGTGCTGCTTTTCAGGCAGTGAAGCAATTAAATATGTTAAATGAGTTTAATGAATCAGATTACATAGTTGTTATTTTTCCCGACCATGGATCAAGATATTTAAGTAAGATTTACAGTGATAAATGGATGGAGAATCAAGGTTTTACTGACTCAAAACATCAAATCAATAATAATATTCAATATATAACAAAAAAATGAAAGATATATTTGACAGAATGCGTGATGACAAAGGGCCGCTTGGTCAGTGGGCCGAAATAGCTGAAGGGTATTTTGCTTTTCCAAAATTAGAAGGTGAAATTTCAAATAGAATGAATTTTAACGGAAAAGAAGTTATAACATGGAGTGTAAATGATTACTTAGGTTTAGCAAATAACGAAGAAGTAAGAAAAACGGATGCGGAGGCAGCTGCAAAGTATGGTTCTGCATATCCAATGGGTGCGAGATTGATGTCTGGGCATACAGATTTGCATGAAAAATTACAGAATGAATTAGCAGAATTCGTTAAAAAGGAGTCGGCATATGTTTTAAATTTTGGGTACCAGGGAATTTTATCCACAATTGATTCACTGGTTAGTAAGAATGATGTTATAGTTTATGATATTGATTCCCATGCTTGCATTATTGATGGTGTTAGACTTCATCTTGGTAAAAGATTTACTTATCAGCATAATGATATGCAAAGTCTTGAAAAAAACCTTATTAGGGCAACTAAAATTGCAAATGAAACATCTGGTGGTATTTTAGTAATCTCTGAAGGTGTTTTTGGAATGAGAGGGGAGCAAGGAAAACTAAAAGAAATTGTTGAACTTAAGAAAAAATATAATTTTAGATTATTAGTTGATGATGCTCATGGTTTTGGAACCTTGGGTAAAACTGGAGCAGGAGCTGGTGAGGAACAAGGCGTACAGCAAGGTATTGACGTTTATTTTGCAACTTTTGCAAAATCTATGGCTAGTACAGGCGCATTTATAGCTTCGGATAAGGAGATTATTGATTATTTAAAATATAATATGAGGTCTCAGGTTTTTGCAAAGTCTCTTCAAATGCAGTTGGTTGTTGGTGCATTAAAGAGGTTGGAAATTTTAAAAACCAAACCGGAAATAAAACAAAAGCTTTGGGACAATGTAAATAAACTACAAAATGGCTTAACTAAACGGGGGTTTGATATTGGCTCAACACAAAGTTGTGTTACTCCCGTATATTTAAAGGGTTCTGTTCCAGAGGCTATGGCTTTAGTTAAAGATTTAAGGGAAAACTATAAGATTTTCTGCTCAATTGTTGTTTACCCTGTTATTCCTAAAGGCTTGATCCTTTTAAGATTGATTCCAACGGCATCTCACAACCTTAAGGATATTCAGGAGACATTAGATGCGTTTTCATCCATTAGGGATAGATTGAATGCAGGAGATTATAAGAGGCTCTCTGAAAACTTATAATTTCTATATATTTTTTTTAAATGTTGATCTTGTTTTTATCAGTTTTGGATTAAAGTTTTTCCAAATTTTGTCTATTGCTACATTATCAACGAGCTCTGGGGTTCTTCTACATATTTGTATCCCTTTGTTTTTGAGAGTTTGAATGAATGAGTTGAAAATTATAGCTGTCACACCTAATTTTTGATATTCTGGATGAATTCCGATTAAATACAAAGTGACATTCCTATTAAATTTTTTAGCCCATAATAAATTTAAAAATCCAAAAGGAAATAATTTACCCTTTATTTTTTGAAGAGCTCTAGCAAAAGAGGGCATAATTATAGCAAATGCTACAATATCTTTATTTTCATTTTCAACAAACTTTATATATTCTGGGTTAATAAATTTTAAATATTTTTCCTTCATATATTCCTTTTGTTTTTCGTTAATTTTAACAAATGAAGATAAGTTTGCATATGACTCATTAAATAAGTCAAACATTTCGTTGGATCTTTTCATGACCTCACTTGTAGAATTAAAATTAACCTCCTCTAATTTATTTCTCATTTTTACAATTCTACTCATTTTCTCATAATATTTATGGTCAATATCTTCAAACATAAAGGTTTTTTCTTGAAAATTTTTCTCTTTCCTAAGTCCATGATATTCATAATGTTTTTGATAATATTTATGGTTATAAGTAGTAATCATAGTGCCAATTATATCAAAGCCACTGGTTAGAACTCCAACCTTATCTAGATTGCTAAATCCCATAGGACCTTCAATATATTTTAGTTTAAATCTTTTACCAACATCAACAACTTTTTCTAACAATTTTTTACTTATTTCTTTATCGTCATTAAAATCAAACCATCCAAACCTTACTTTTTTTATTTTCTGCTCTTTAACCTCAAACCAATTTATAATCACAGCTATTCTCCCAACAACCTTTTTGTTCTTGAATGCTAGAAATAAATCAACTTGTGAATCTCTTAAGTTTGGGTTTAAATCTTTATTAAAACTATCTATTTCCTGCTGAATGATTGGTGGAACCCAAAATTTGGATCCTTTATATAATTCAAAGGGGTATAATACAAATTGTTTTAAGTGCCTAGAATCTTTTACTCTCTTTACTTCAATCATTTAAATTATTGTTAAAGTCTAATCTGTAGCTAACTCCTAAATTTAGAAATAATATGCTTGGTGTTTCTTTAAAATTAAATTTTGTACCCAGGTCAAATTGTAAATTATTATTATACAAATATGCGATTCCAAAACCGGTTAAATTATCGGCGTAAAAATCACTTTTGATTCCATGTTTATCAAAATATCCAATAAATTTTTGGTTAAACGAGTGGGTTAAACTTATTATATATTCAAAGTCATTTTGTACACTACCAATCCTTTCCAATAAAAAATTGGTTGTAAGAACAGTTTTATAAGTCAGATTGCTTTGAGTAATTATAGTTAAACTTGGGTTGATTCCGCTCAATCCGTTTAAAATATATGGATTATTTTTTGAGTCAATATTTAAGCCCACATAAGTAGAAATTGCAGGAATTAAGTTTTTAAGTTTGAATTTTTTTCCATCCCAATAACTATAGATATTTGGTTTTTCCTGTATTCCTTTATTTGGGTCGAATATGAGGTACTTGAATCCTATTTTAAATTTTTTAAAATTTTTTCTTTTAAAATTATTTGACGGGTTAAACCTCAAATCTTTATAATTGTCAGCTTGAAATATACCCTCCGTTACAACTTCTAATTTTTCTGTAAATAATCCGTATCTAATCTTGAAATTAAATCCATAGCCGTTAACTTTATTATTTAATAGTTGATGTTTTTCATTAATAATAAATAGTCCATTTTCTACTTGTAATATGTCTTTTCCAACAGAAAATGCACCAGATGAAGCCCCAGGCCTATTTGAATTAATTATTTCTGTATATTGAGCATAGGATTTATCAAACTTTAGAAAAAACAACAAAATAAAAATTAAAATGGCTTTATTCATTTTATTGGGCATGGAAACAAATATAAATCTTATAATTTAATAAGATATTAACTTTTTTTGAATAGTTAGAATTGTAAATTTGCATAATAAATAAATTTCATGATTAAGTTAATTTTTTTTACAGCTTTATTTTATATTGTCTTTAAATTTATTTCAAAAGTTATAAACTTTAATAACATTAATTCTGTAAAAAAAACCGGTAAAAATCAAAAGAATAACCCAAGACAAGAGGGTGATGTTTCAATTGATAAAATTCCTAAAAACATCAAGAATTCTGATAAGAAAATTGGAGATTATGTTGATTATGAGGAAATTGATTAAATTTTAATATGTTTAAAAGTAAGCTACATTTCGATATTCTGAAACACTTATTAGTTACTTTATTATTCATCATTATTTCAGTTTTATTCTTTTCTCCTATACTAAAAGGAAAAAAAATATATCAACCTGATATAGTTCAATACACTGGAATGTCAAAAGAGCTTAAAGATTACAGGTTGGAAAATAATGAAGAAACATATTGGATTAATAATGCATTTTCTGGTATGCCCACTTATCAGCTTGGAGCAAAATATCCACATAATTATATAAAAAAATTAGATTTAATCCTAAGGTTTTTACCTAGACCTGCCGATTATTTATTCCTCTATTTAATAGGGTTTTATATTTTATGTTTAAGTTTAAAGATAGATTATAGATTGTCTATCCTTGGTGCTCTAGCTTTCGGATTCTCAACATATTTGATAATTATAATAGGTGAGGGGCACAATTCAAAGGTACACGCAATTGCCTACATGCCATTGGTTATTGCGGGTATAATTACAGTGTTTAGAAAAAAATTTTTTTTAGGATTTATTCTATCAACTATAGCACTAGCCTTACAATTTTGTGCTAATCATTATCAGATGACATATTATTTAATGATCACGGTTATAATTATTGGTTTTTATTATTTGATTCATCATTTTTTTAATTCACAAATGAAGTCATTTGCTAAATCTCTTTTAATTTTATTTGGAGCTCTATTCCTTTCAATTCTCATGAATGCTTCTGTATTAATGACTACTTATGAATACTCTGATGAAAGTCAAAGAGGTAAGTCAGAGTTAACTATAAACCCAGATGGAAGTAAAAAGACTGGAGAAACTTCGGGTATAGCTAGAGAAGAAATAACGCGATGGAGTTATGGGATTTTTGAAAGCTTTAATTTATTTATTCCTAGAATTATGGGTGGTGCATCAGCAGAAAATTTGGGTAAAAGTTCAAATTTTTACAAAATTAAATTAAGAAAAATTCAAAATAGTATTAAGCAGCAATTAAATAAAGATATAGTCAATATTAATGAAACAAGTATTAGATTGGCAAAAGAGGAAATTCTAGATTACGTGAATATTTCAAATCAATTTAATATTGAAGAAAAAAAAGAAATTTTAACATTTCTAGATGATTATTTCGTTAATATTGAAAGCGATATAAGAGATACGAATGTTCCCACATATTGGGGTGAGCAACCCGGTGTAGCTGCTCCAGCTTATCTAGGCGTAACGGTATTTTTTTTATTTATATTTTCAATTTTTCTGTCAAATGGAAAAGAAATACAATGGGTTTTAACAGCTATCTTTATATCACTTATTCTTTCTTTTGGTAAAAATTTATCATTTATAACAAATTTTTTTATTGATTTTTTCCCACTTTATGATAAATTCAGAGCAGTTACATCCATCCAGATTATTATTGAACTGTGTGTGCCTTTACTTGCTGTACTAGGTTTAAACAAATTATTTCAAAATAATAATACACAAAGGAATTTGAAGTTCTTAATAATTACTCTTTGTATTTTTTTAATCACATTTTTAATTCTGCTTATTTTAAAAAGCTTTTTAAGTTTTAGTTCTGTTTATGATAGTAATTTTCCAGATGATATATTGAATGCTATAATTAAAGATAGAAAGTCTTTATACGCAAATGATATATTTAAGTCATTAATTTATGTGTTTATGGTATTCTTTGTTTTGTTTGCATTTATCAAGAATAAGATTAATAAAAACTTAACCGCTATTCTTATAGTTATTTTTGTTTTGTTTGATTTGATATCTTTTTCAAAAAACTATGTTAATGATAAAAATTTTAAAGATTCCGAATTGGTTGAAAACCCTTTTGAAAAAGATAACATTTATGAAGAAATTTCTAGAGATACTACTAGTTTTAGGATTATTGACTATTTAGATCCAGCTAAATCTAGCTATTATTTTAAATCTGTTCTTGGATATAGTGCTGTAAAACTAAAGTCTTATAATGATATATTAAATTTTTATATTTTAAATGATAACCCAAATAAACTTAACGTTTTAAGTATGCTTAATACTAAATACATAATTAGTGAAAATGGTGTTGGAGTAAACCCTTTAAGTTCTGGAAATGCATGGTTTGTTGGTGAATTAGAAAATCTTTCAAATAGAGATCAAGAGATTATAAGACTAGAATCGCTTGACTTTAAAAATATAGCAATTTCTACTGAATTTCATGATAAAAACTATCATCAAAACTCTGACTCATCAATCGATTTAATTGAGAAAAACTCAAATTACCTTAAATATAAAACCAATAACACTGGTGATGGATTTGCTGTCTTTTCTGAAATATATTATCCTAAAGGTTGGACTGCATATATTGATGGTGCTGTTGTACCTCATTATCGTGTAAATTATCTCTTAAGGGGAATGGAGGTCAAAAAAGGAGAGCATATAATTGAATTTAAATTTGATCCTAAAATTATCAAAACAAGTAGTAGGATAAGTTTAGCAGGTTCATTAATTTTTCTGTTAATTGTTTTACCACTTGGATTCAGAAAGTTTAAAAAAATAAATTCTTGAAAAAAGTTTTAATTATAACCTATTATTGGCCTCCTGCTGGCGGTCCTGGTGTCCAGAGGTGGCTTAATTTTGTTAAGTTTTTGCCTGAGAACAATATTGAACCCGTACTATTTATTCCGAAGGATCCAAACTATCCAATTATTGACGAATCACTATGTAAAGAAATAGATAGTAATTTGAGTATAATTAAATTCCCAATAAATGAAATTTCAAATTTTTTACCAAAATATAATTTTTTAAATTCGATTAGATCAGGAAATGTTCCTGTGCCAAAAAAACAATCTTTATTTCAAAAATTACTTTTTTTTATTCGTGGCAACTTATTTATCCCTGACATGAAATTGTTCTGGATCAAGAAATCAGCTGATTTTTTAAAAAATTATTTAAAAAAAAATAAGATTGAAACTATAATTACAACAGGCCCACCTCATAGTACTCATTTAATTGGACTTGACCTAAAAAACACATTGAATATCAATTGGATAGCTGATTTTAGAGATCCTTGGGTCAATTTAAATTATCTGAACAGATTTCATCTTTTATCATCAACAAAAAAAAGACATAAAGAATTAAGAGATAAAGTTCTTAATAATGCAGACACCATAATAGTAACATCTGAAAGATTGCGAAAATTATATAAAAAATTTTCCACAAATGTTTTTAATATTACTAATGGTTATAATCACAATAAATATAAAATTGAATTAGATGAAAAGTTTTCGATATCACATATTGGTTCACTGTATGATGAAAGGAACCCATCTTTTTTATGGAATGTAATTGAGGAAATGTATGAGGATATTGACAATTTTAAAAATGACTTTCAGATAAACCTAATCGGTAATACCAGTAAGAAAATTAAGAATAACTTAAATACTAAAAAATTTCATTCCTGCATTAATTATTATGATTATGTCAATCATAATCATTCAATACAACTCATGGGTTCAAGCCAGGCTTTATTATTGATTGAGGCAAACGATTTTGAATCATCATATGCAATCCCTGGTAAATTATTTGAATACTTAAATTCAAGAAGGCCAATTATTGCTGTTGGTCCTTCAAAATCAGATGTTTCAAAAATTTTATCAAAAACAAAATCTGGTAAATTTTTTTGCTATAATGAAGGCTCATATTTAAAACGATATTTACAAGTAATTTATGATAATTATAAATTAGGAAGAAAACAGTGTAAATCAAAAGGTATTGAGTTATATGATAGAAGAAATTTGACAAAAAGATTGGCAAAAATTTTAAATGACTTGTAAAAAAAAGCCCTGTAATAATAGGAAAGATACAGGGCTTTAACTAACTATTCAATAAATTAAACTAACCAAACAACTATAAACAAACTGCGTGCCAAATTTTTTTAAATTTTTTTTAAATAATTTGATGTAATAGTTTTAGCGTTTATAAATTTATTTATTTCCCCCTGGAAAACTACTTTTCCGCCTTTATTTCCGCCATATGGACCTAAGTCAATAACATAGTCTGATGCCTTGATGATTTCAAGATTATGCTCAATAATTATTACTGAATTACCTGTGTCAATTAGTTGATTTATAGATTGTAAAAATTTATTAATATCATCAAAGTGTAATCCAGTAGTTGGTTCATCAAATAAGAATAATCCATTTTTAGATTTAATTTTTATACTAAGAAAATAAGCTAATTTTACTCTTTGTGCTTCGCCACCTGAAAGTGTAGATGAACTTTGCCCCAGCTTAATATAACCAAGACCAACTTTTTGTAAAACACTTAACTTTTCAGAAATTTTTATTTGGTCTAATTCATTAAAAAAAATAATTGCATCATCAATTGTTAGATTTAAAATATCTGAAATATTTTTACCATTTATATTTATTTCTAGGATTTCCTTTTTAAACCTAGTTCCTTCACAATTTTCACATGTTAAGATAACATCTGGCATAAATTGCATTTCAATTTTGTTAAGACCCTCACCTTTGCAGGTTTCACATCTTCCACCATCTATGTTAAAAGAAAAATGTTTCGGTTTGTATCCTCTTATTTTACTTTCTCTTTGTAATGAAAAGAGCTTTCTTATTTCATCATATGCCTTTATGTATGTTACAGGGTTGGATCTAGATGATTTTCCTATTGCCTTTTGACTAATATACTCAACATAGTCTATTTGATCTAGATCTCCTGAAATCTTTTCAAATTCACCTGGTTTGAGAGAGTAATCATTAAGATAATTTAATATAGATGGGTATAAAATTTTATTAATTAAAGTACTTTTGCCAGAACCAGAAACACCAGAGATGGTAACTAGCTTATTCAAAGGAATTTCTACATTAATATTTTTTAGGTTGTTTTCTCTACATCCTGTGATATTAATCTTAAATTTTGAGCTGCGTTTTTTTGTATTTTTTGTAACCTCTAACTTTCCATTTAAATATTTAGCTGTTAGCGAATTAGATTTTATAATATTCTTAAAATCACCTTGTGCCACAATTTCACCGCCATTTGTTCCAGCATAGGGTCCAATATCGATAATGTGATCAGCAGATTTTATAATTTCATCATCATGTTCAACAACTAAAACTGTATTTCCTAAACTTTTTAGTTTCCTAATAATATCAATCAGTTTTTTTGTATCGTAGGAATGTAGGCCTACACTAGGTTCGTCCAATACATATAAAGACCCTGTTAAATTACTTCCAATACAGGTGGCTAAATTTATTCTTTGACTTTCTCCACCGGAGAGGGTACTTGATTTCCTGTTTAAGGTTAAGTATCCTAAACCTAAATTATTTAAACACTCTAATCTATCTTTTATTTCATTAGTGATTCGACTATTGATATTTATCGTTTTAAAAAATCGCTCGAGATCTTCCAATTGCATATTTATTAGATCAAATATGTTTTTATTTTTTATTTTCACATAACCTGCTTCATTGTTTAGTCTATTTCCGTTACATGCATCACATACAGTCTTCCCTCTGTATCTTGACAGTAATACCCTGTTCTGAATTTTATATAGTTTGGCTTCTAATTTTTGAAAAAATTTATTTATTCCAATTATATTTTTATTACCATCCCATAACAACTTTTTTTGTGCATGAGATAATTCATAATATGGTTTGTGTATGGGGAAATTATAATCTATAGAATTTTTAATAAATAAGGATTTATATTTTTTTAATTTTTTACCTCTCCATGGATAAATTGCATCATCAAATACAGATAGTGATGTATTTGGTACTACAAGTTTTTCTTCAATGCCTACAATATCACCATAACCTTCACATTTTTTACAAGCACCGTGAGGATTATTAAAACTAAAAAAATTAGTATCTGGATTTTGAAATCTTAAACCATCTGCTTCTAACATTGTGTTGAATTGCTTAATTTCTGATTTTGTGATATTATTAATAATACATTTCCCATTGCCCTCGAAAATCGCTGTTTCAAGAGAATCTGCAACCCTGTTTAAAAATTCCTCGGAATCATTACATATAATTCGATCAATAACAATATATAAGTCATTGAAATTTATTATATCATTAACTTTAATTTCATTTAGTTTGAAAACTACATTGTTATGATATATTCTGTTGTAGCTTTGATTAATTAAAGATTTTAATTTTGCCTTAAAATTTTTTTTATCAATATTTTTTAACTCTGATAGAATTAAAATTTTATCTCCCTTAGATTGTTTTTTTATTTCATCAATTATTTCAGAAATTGAATCTTTTTTTACCTCTTTACCCGAAATGGGCGAAAAGATTTTCCCATATCTCGAAAATAATAGCTTTAAATAGTCATAAACCTCCGTTTTTGTTCCTACGGTTGATCTGGGATTTGAGGATGAAATTTTTTGCTCTAGAGCAATTGCCGGGCATAAACCTGTAATCTTGTCTATCTTAGGTTTTTCAATCCTATCCAAAAATTGTCGAGCATAACTTGAAAGACTTTCTACATATCTTCTTTGGCCCTCAGCATAGATTGTGTCAAAAGCGAGTGAGGATTTACCACTTCCAGACACACCAGTTATAACAACAAATTCTTTTTTTGGTATATCTAAATCAATTTTTTTTAGGTTATGTATTTTAGCACCCCTTAGCTTTATATAATCCTTTATATCCTTTGATAAACTCATTATTTTTTGTAACAACAAATATAATGCTAAAGTGTACTATCGCTAAGATGAAAATTCAACACTTTTGAATAATATCAAATTAAAATGTATATTTGAGATATAAATTTAATGCCTATAGAATAACATTACTCTAAAAATTTTAGTAAAACTCAGTTTTAATTAATAAGTAATGTTATGAAAAAACCAATAATTGCAGATTCTATATTAGTGTCAAGATATATTTCTGGGCATGAAAAATCGTTAGAGATTCTTATCAGTCGTCACAAGCAAAGAATTTATTCTTTTATTTACTCCAAAGTTTATGACAGGGATTTGACAGAAGATATTTTTCAAGATACTTTTATGAAAGTAATAAGAACATTAAAATTAGGAAATTATAATGAAGAGGGTAAATTTATTTCATGGGTAATGCGTATTGCGCATAATTTGGTCATTGATCACTTTAGAAAAAAATCCAGAATACCAAAGTTTGAAAATTCACATGATTTTGATATTTTTTCGATTTTGAAAAATACTGATATTGACATTGAAAATAAAATGATTAAGGATCAAATTCTGGGAGAGGTAAAAAAAATTATTAAACTTTTACCAAATGATCAAAAAGAAGTATTAATCTATAGATATTATAATGATCTAAGCTTTAGAGAAATTTCAGAAAAAACTGGGGTTAGTATTAATACATCCTTAGGTCGAATGAGATATGCTTTGATAAATCTTAGAAATATAATTAAGAAGAAAAATATAATTTTAACTAGCTAACATAATATTCTGTTTTTTTTTTCGTTATTAAAAAAAAATAATGAATGAAAGAAAACTACTTTTTTCAAGAGAAAACTGCCATTGAACCAAAAAGAAAAACTATTAATTTTATTTTAAATTATTCGAAGTCAATAAAAGTTCAAAAAACAGATTTGGGTAAGTTTATTTTTGATTTAAACTAATTTATTTAAAATAGATTTTCTACCTATTTTCTTGGTTATAATGTCATTATTAATGTCCCATCCTCTTGCAGGTGAATATTTTCTTGCATAAAATATAATCTGTAAATGAAGTTTATTCCACTTTTTTTCAGGAAATAGTCTTTTCGCATCTTTTTCAGTTTGTTTTACATTAGATCCATTACTTAATCCCCATCTATACATTAATCTGTGAATATGAGTATCAACTGGAAATGCAGGAAATCCAAAAGCCTGAGACATTACTACGCTAGCGGTTTTGTGTCCAACACCCGGCAACCCTTCTAAATCTTCAAAGGATTTAGGTACCAGGCCCTTATGTTTTTCAATTATAATTTTGCTTAAACCATAAATCCCTTTACTCTTCATTGGAGATAGGCCACAAGGTCTGATAATTTCTTTAATTTCTTCAATAGTTAGATTAATCATATCATAAGGATTATCTGCTTTTTTAAATAACTTAGGTGTTATTTGATTCACTCTTTCATCAGTACACTGTGCAGACAATAGAACAGCAATAAGCAGTGTATATGGATCTTTATGGTTTAATGGTATAGGAACCTCAGGAAATAAATTTTCGAGTTCCTTTATTAAGTATTCAATCTTGTTTTTTTTATCCAAATTATATTATTTTTATAATCAAATATAATAATTATGAATATTTTGAAAGTAGGGGAAGATGCCCCAAATTTTAGTTGTAAAAACCAGTATGGAGTGACAATCAGTCTCTCTGAGATGATTGGGAAAAAAATTGTTCTTTTTTTTTATCCGAAAGCAAATACACCTGGATGTACTGCTGAGGCTTGTAATTTAAATGATAATTATAGTAGATTCAAATCCCAGGGATATGAGGTTATAGGGGTTTCAGCCGATAGCGAAAAAGTTCAAAAAAATTTTAGTGATAAGTTTAGTTTTAACTATAGTTTGCTTTGTGACGTAGATAAAAAAATAATTTCATCTTATGGCGCATGGGGACAAAAAAAAATGTACGGAAAGCAATATATGGGAATCATTAGAAAAACAATTATAATTGATGAATCTGGTAAAATTGAACAAATAATTGAAAAAGTTAAAACCAAAGAACATTCATCTCAAATTCTCAATCAGTAGAATTATTTTTTATATCCAAAAAAGTTAAATTTTTTAATTTTTGATGCTACTGCTTTAGGAAGTAAAGACTCCCATCCGACTGAATTTTCTTTAATTTTTTCTAAAACCACGTGAGAATATATTTTGAGTGATTTTAAATTATATTTGTCAAGATCAACAACTTTTCCATTGAATTTTAAGAATTTGTAAAGCTCTTTCATCCTGGGATGAACTTTTAGATTGTCACTGTTAATTATTTTATCTTCTTCATTGAGAACAGGGTACAGGTAAATTTTCATGTTCTTAAAAAATAATTTACCGAAAGCTTCCATAATACCACCACTGAGATGAGTGTAATATTTTGGATCAAATATTCTAACCAAATTATTTACCCCCATGGTTAAACCAATCTTCTTTTTGGTGTATTGTGAAAAATATTCAACTAGTCTATAATATTCCTTAAAATTAGTTATTAAGACTGTTTCACCTAATGAGCCTAAAAGTTTTGCTCTATCCATAAAGTCTTTTTCATCAATTTCGCCATCATTTGCTAAGTCAATCATTGTAATTTCAAAAATAACTATCGTGTCTTTTTTATCAACATGTCTTTCATTTAAAAACATGTCAAGGGAGTTTAAATACATTTCCTCGTTCACTTTTGTAACAGGTCTAAACCTACCTCTAAGTGCTAAAATATTTTTTTTGTATAGTGCAGCTGCAGGCAGTAAATTATTACCATCAGGTCCAAACATTACAGCATCAGTCATTCCGTTTTTTACCAACTCTAGACTTAATATTCTATTATCGACATCTTTAAAAACTGGACCAGAAAAGTTTACAGTGTCGATCTCTATCTGATCTCTGCTTATGTGATCATACAAATACTTAATAATTTTTTTTGGTTTATTGTAATGATAAAAAGCACTATATATTAGATTAGTCCCTAGAACCCCAAGAGTTTCCTGTTGAAGTGTGGCAGTATTTTCTTTAAATCTAACATGTATAATGATTTCATTATATTTTTGTTTGGGATCAACCTGAAACCTTATTCC
>MDTC01059150.1_pt1 | contig 14086 bp, 10 predicted proteins | sample 811181 | NCBI WGS metagenome assembly MDTC01 (sample SAMN05326644, study PRJNA326480) | marine metagenome | isolation source: seawater | place: Pacific Ocean: North | collected 2011
AAATCTCATATAGGAAAGATGATGTTCAGCTTGAAAAACTTGCAGTATTCTCAAAATAGCACATTAAAGATTCCTGTACTCTCATGGTTATTGGCAGCGTTTCTCACGACACTGCCTTTCTCCGCAGTTGCCGACCGACCTAATATTCTGTGGATTGATATCGATGATCAATCTCCCTGGTACAGCATTTATGGAGATAAGACAGTCAGCACACCCAATCTGGATGCGCTGGCGAGCAAGGGCGTTGCTTTTGAAAATGTTTATGCAGCAAACCCGATTTGCGGACCTAGTCGATCAGCCATGATTACCGGCGTATACCCGATTCGGGCTGGCACCCATGATATGCGTGCCGGACGAGTACCTGAATACCAGATCTATCTGCCTGACGAGATCACTACAGTGCCGGAATTAATGCGCAAGGCAGGCTATGAAACCTACAACGCTCACAAGGATGACTATAATTTTACGTATGATCGACGCGATCTTTATTCCTTCGGTAATCCGCCGCACCCTTATTCTCCCGGTAGCCGTGATGACGAAGCCGGGAAAGGTGGCAGCAAACAGGTGAGCAAGAAACAACTCATGGAAATGGGCTTCACAGACGAGAAAGCCGCTGAAAAATTGGCACAGATTAATAAAGATAAAAAAACCAAAGGCACAGTCAACTACAAAGGGCTGCATGGTAGCGGATCCTGGCGTGACGTTAAAAAAGGCCCGTTCTTTGGGCAGATGTCCATCCCTGGGGGTAAGGGCGTAGCCACCATAGACAAGCAGCTTCGTTCGCTCGGTTTAGAGCCGGTTGATCCCTCAGAGGTGAGGGTGCCAGCGCAATATCCGGATATCCCTCAAGTCCGACAACAAGTTGCGAATCACTACAATTCCATCCTGCGTACGGACCATCATGTTGGAGAATTAATACAACAGTTTAAAGATGAGGGCCTGTGGGGGAACACGGTGTTTATTCTGTACAGTGACCATGGCTCGGATCTGCCCAGAAGCAAGGGATACGTCTATGAAGAAGGTCTGCATGTTCCATTTATCATCGCAGCGCCCGGCACGGATCTCATTGAACCAGGCACGAGATACGACCTGGTAAACCTGATGGATATTGCCGCGACGACATTGGGGCTTGCGGGTGTCGAGGTTCCCGAATTCATGGATGCCAAGAATGTCTTTGCTGAGGACTTTCATCGGGAATACATCTATTCATCAGCTGATCGGTGGGGCAACGTTATTGACAGAACGCGTTCTGTGATGGGTGAACGGTTTCATTACATCAGAAATTTTTTGCTGGACCGACCACTTTTTAATTGGGGGGCTTATGAATTAATCGCTTTCGGGCGAGACCCTGAAGGCAAGACCACCAGTTTAATGGCGATGCGTCGCATGGCTGAATCAAGTGAGCTTGAAGGCGCTCAGATAGCACCATATGGCAAGCGGGTTGCTGAGGAACTTTATGATCTCAAGAAGGACCCGGATGAGGTGAACAACCTGGCTGCCGATCCTGCCTATAAAGAACAATTAACCAAGATGCGCAAAGCTTTACTATATTGGATAGAGGATACTGATGATAAAGGACAGTACCCAAGGTCTGCCGCAGCAATGCAGGAAATTACCGATCGCTTTCCAGCAGATTGGCTGAAGGGCCCCGAATTTTTCAAGGAATAATATGAAAAACCTCGTCGCATTACTCGCCATCGCTATGCCAGTCAATCATAACGTCAAAGACAATTATAGACAGCTGAGAACCGCGCATTAATTAGCATTTTTCAAACGTTTCCTAGCTGACTTGTTGATTGGGTGACGGTTTTCGAGGAGTGATGGGTTTGATAGCAGTTCGAGCGGCATCGTTCGCAGCGGGTTTGCTAGGTTGCTGAACAGGCTGTTTAACGGCTTTGATTTTGGGAATAGAGATTGTGCGAGGGATTGTTTTTGTGTCTGGAAAAGTCATCTTCTTCGCTAACGCTACAACGCTGCCGCTTGACGTAGGCATCAACTAAAATGCTGCCCGATTTGTGTCAGCATCCACAGCATCAATTTTATTGCGAATGATGTTGAGAGTTTCTGTATGTCGTGCAGTGTCGTTTTGTTCATACAATTATTTAGCATCTTGTAGACTGGGGTTAGTAAAAATCACCACCTCACTTTTGTTAGTACTTCACCCTAGAAAACCGTAATACAAAAAATTAATGTCTAAAACTCAATTTTGTGCGATGAGTTTGCTCACTTGAAGTTACAGTGTTATTTGTCAAACCCTAACCTCATCTTTTCACCACCCCTCAGCATCAGTATTAATTTGCTTGTGACACTGTTCGCTGAGTTCTATGAACTGTTTTGCACGCTGTGCGTGACGTTCTGTCGCCATCATACATCGTCAGTAGTGCTGTAGCTTGCTTGCACATCTAGCCATGGTACCCACGCTGGGGTTGGCTTGTTTAAAACGCAGTGTGAGCATGCAGCATTTGTTGCGTGCTAGCCAGTCCCTGCTAGATTCACTCTCACTGCTTACAGCGCCAATCTGCTGTAATAACTCAAATGCTTCATTAAGCACCGTTTTCTGCATGCTTTTCTTCCTTTATTGATAAAAAACTATGCGCACAGCTTGTAAATGTTCCCCTCGATCAAAATCAATTTGATGCGCAGTCGAGCTGGGTGTTTAATTTGAGCGGTATTAATCTTAAAGAATCGACAATACTAAAAGTTATCAACGGCGACATTGATGGCGACATTGTGTATGAGATGAAACATTGGAATAAATCAGGTGGCAAGATTCTAGCTGGGCTAGTTAAACGTCGAGATGCAGAGGCTGAGATGTGGCTAGGTTTAGGATTTAACCCGTGAACATGGGTACGTTTGCCATTAATGGGTGCGTTTTAATATCTACCTGCTCTAAAGCCTAGGGAATTGGCGCACTCGGCAGGATTCGAACCTGCGACCGCTCGGTTCGTAGCCGAGTACTCTATCCAGCTGAGCTACGAGTGCGTATTGTCTCTATGAAGGCCGCGTACTATAGGCGAGGAGGCTTGGGGAGTCAATAATCGCCCCATATCTGGTGCTGTTATTTCCCGGCTTGATGGTCTCTCTACCTTTGCGCTCTAGGTGTTAATTGCCTTATTCAGTGGCTGCTTTCAGCTCGATCCAAAGATGCTCCGCACGAGCCAACACGACGCCATCTTGATTTGCAATCGCCGCACCACAGCTGTACTTACGTCCTTCGCTGTGTGTTTTCCAACCATATACCACGAGTGCATCCGAGCTCGGTACGGGGTGGTCAATTGACGCGCTCATTTTACCCAGTAACAGAACTTTGCCGGACTTTGCAGGGATGTTTAGGGCGAAAAAACTCGGGCAATCGAGTGCAGACCATATAAATTCTTCGCGAACATGGCCTTGATCGTCGACAAAGTTGGCGTGTGCGACCCAGTCGCATGCTACCAAATCAGTGCCTGCAACAGGGCCAGTGAACACGCACAAGCCATCGCCTGCGATCCGTCTTGGGCCACACACAAAGCACCGCGTAAACGGATGTTGATCAACCTTTATGTAGCACTCGCGGCCGGCCTTGGCCTGTTGCAAACTCGGGGGCGAGGGCGCCGGTGCCAGTGGCCGAGTAGGTTTTGCAGAGGCAATTACCAGCGCTTCGTGTTTAAGCAGAAGTTGGTCATCAACCGTCACGATTTGCAGTGGTCTATCTAATGGCGGTGGTGAGTGGAGGCGAACGCAGCTAGGGCCATCAAAGTGTTTACCCAACAGTCCCGCAGTGTAGCCGCCGTTCCCTGAATGTGGGGGGCCACAAAATTGTGTTTCAATCATTATGGCTGTCATAACGTTACCCTCGCATATTGAATCAATATATATTCTGCCGAGGGGGGTTAAAAAGGCGCCTCGGCAACAAAAATTCCTCGCGTTGGCGGCGGGTGGCCTTCAATGGTCTTACCGCTACCGTCACTGTGCAAAAAGTCGGTTAAAGAGTGGTAGGTCATCCAATCAGTCGGGCGCTGCTCTTGGGGAGTGGTTGTGCTCTCATTGACCCATCGTGGATTATTAAAGCCGATTTTTAGCAGCCAACTAATCAGGGTCTTAGGACTCGGCAGAAACCACACATTTGGCATTTTAGCGTAACGTCCCTCCGGCACGAATGCAAATCCCTCGGGACCGTCGACAATTAGGGTTTCAAGAATGAGTTGACCACCGGGTCTTAGTAGATCGCGTAATTCACGCAAATGGCCCATTGGGGACATGCGATGGTAGAGAACACCCATCGAAAAAACACTGTCAAAAGCTCTGAGTTCAGCGGGTATTTGCTGTATTTTTAGTGGCAGCACATCGATGGGTAGGTGAGTACCTGCAAAGTGTTTGAGCGCTTGAAATTGGCAGACAAATTTGACCGATGGATCAATGCCGATGACGCGTTCCGCACCGGCCCCCAGCATGCGCCAGCAATGGTAGCCATTGCCGCAACCCACGTCCATGACAAGTCGGCCGTGAAGGGGCTGAATATGCGGAAGTAGGCGCTCCCATTTTAAATTGGACCGCCATTCGGTATCGATGGGCATGCCGAAGAGTTCAAAAGGGCCCTTTCGCCAAGGATGTAAAGCCATCAAGGTAGTTTTAAGTTCCGCACTCGTCATCGTCAGTTGGTGCGCGCTACCAATACGGACTCCCTCGTTTAATTCAACGGGCGACGCTTGTATCAAGGGCAATTTCTCCAAGCATTCTAGCCAGCCCGGAAGGTCGCCCCAACGTGTCAGATCGAACTGCGCATCGATGCGTTGCGCGACTATGTCGGCATAGGAGGCGATGCGAGACTGACGCATCCACTCGATAAAGGGTTCATAGTTGTGCATAGTAGTTGGACGACGGACTTTTCCTATAGTATAGGCCATTTGCGCTATACTTGTCTGACGAAAAAGCAGCGTGAACGAAGATCATGAGTGAGACCAAGTTACAGTTGATTGAGGAAAAGCTAGCGTATCTAGAGCTCGCTAACGACCAACTCGAAGAGCAAATACTGCGCCAGCAACGTGAATTGGATTCGCTTGCAAAAGCGCAGTGGGATCTGGCAGAGCGTCTTGAGCAGGTAAAGGACGATCAACATGTTAATGCTGAGCAGACATCGCAACGCCCACCACATTATTGATTAGCGCTGGGCTTGTTTGATCGAACTCGACACACATAAAATGGTGGATAAGGAGTAAACATGGGCGTATCAGAGCTAGAGCCGGCGGTTAAAAGTGAAATTGATTGCACGTTTGCAGAACAGCGTCGCTACGCGATCCACCTTAGAGGCAGTGACTACCGCCAGCGATTACAAGTTTTGGATCGCTTTGAACGCGTGTTTAAAGCGTCTTATGAAAAACTCTACCGTGCCGCCGCTGCAGATTTTTCAAAGCCTGAGACGGAAGTCGACGTTACAGAAATTCTGCCAATTCTGTCGGAATTAGAACTTGTGCGCAAACGACTCAAGCGTTGGATGAAACCTAAAAGCGTGTTACCTGCGCTTATGGTAATGGGCACCTCTTCGAAAATACTGTATGAGCCACGCGGTGTTTGCTTGGTTGTTTCACCATGGAATTATCCATTTAACTTGACGTTCTGCCCGATGATACTTGCCGTTGCAGCAGGAAATACGGTCGTTATTAAGCCATCGGAGATGACCCCAAACATGTCGGCAGTCATTGAAGAGATTATCAAGGGCACGTTTGAGCAAAAAGAGGTGGCAGTGTTTCAGGGAGATTCGGCGACCGCCGGTTATTTGACGAGTCTTCCGTTTGATCACATATTCTTTACGGGTAGCCCAGAGGTTGGACGCCATGTAATGGCGGCAGCCGCGAAAAATCTAGCGTCGGTAACCCTCGAGCTTGGCGGCAAAAGCCCGGTGATTGTAGAACGCAGTGCAAATATTGAGAAATCTGCGGACACGATCGTTTTTGGGAAATTTTCTAATAACGGTCAAACCTGCATCGCACCGGATTATCTCTATGTCGAGAGCAGTATCAAAGAGGAGTTTGTCGCTGCATTAAAGCGCAGTATTTTGCGCCTTTACGGCACGACGGAGCAACTCGCAGCGAATCCAGATTACTGTAGAGTCGTCAACAGTCGACATTTTATTCGACTACAGCGATTACTCGATAATGCCATTGAGAATGGCGCAGAAGTGGTTCATGGTGGGCTGCATATTAGCGAAAGCCGACTGATCGAACCGACGTTGCTGATGGGCGTGAGCGACGAGTTGGACATTATGCAAGAGGAAATCTTCGGCCCCCTGTTACCGCTGATCGAATATCATGATCTAGATCAGGTGATTGATGATATCAATGCTCGGCCCAAGCCTTTGGCCCTGTATGTGTTTACGGCGAAGCGCGCAGTGAGTGAAAAAATTATTCGTCAGACCAGTGCAGGCGACACCTGTGTTAATCAGATTGCCCTGCATTATATGCACCCCCACCTGCCATTTGGTGGTGTAAACAACAGTGGACTAGGTAAAACTGGTGGTCGCTGGGGATTTGAGGCCTTTTCGCACCAGCGGAGTGTGCTCGAAGACAAATTTAGTGGTACAGCCTTGCTATATCCGCCGTACGCCCCGCGGGTCAAGGGTTTGATTAAAAAGGCCATGCGCTACTTGTTCTAACAAGCGAGGCAACTCAGGCACTTTTCACATGAATGTTTGGTTACTTAATAGCGATTATTGAACAGAAGTTATAACACTGAAACCAAACGCTAGCCGATTTAAAACCGACATCACTGAGTCTTTGTAGGTGCGTAGTGAGCGTCTCCGGAATCAACACGTTTTCGATCGCATCGCGTTTTTGACTAATTTCTAGGTCACTGTATCCCTGAGTGCGTTTAAATTGGTGGTGCAGTTCGATCATCAAGACATCCAACTCTGGGGGTTGGACCTGGATCTTTTCTGAGACGATAAGGCATCCGCCCGAATTTAACCCATGATAAATTCGGGCAAGGAGCGACGAACGCTTTTCAGGCGCTATAAATTGAAGCGTAAAGTTCAATGCCGCCATCGACGCATTCTCTATGGCTGTCTCACAGATATCCCCCTGCACCAGCGAGACAGATACATTGGGACGGTATTCGTCGAGAATGCGTTTGCAGTGGTCGATCATCGCAGGCGCATTATCGACGGCGATAATACGCGTGCCTTGTGTAGGCATGTTTTGCGCCATAGACAGCGTGGTCGCCCCCAAAGAGCAACCGAGGTCATAGCATCGCGAGTTCGAGCGAACAAACCGCGCTGCCAGTTCACCACATTGCTGCACGATGGTTGCATACCCCGGGACAGATCGCGCAATCATGTCAGCGAAAACGTCAGCTACGCGCTCATCGAAAACAAACCTAGTAGTTTTCTTTTGAGGTGTGGCGAACAATTGATCGCGTCGTTGCTCAGCCAACTTGTCTGCTCCGTCTCAAACGTGCACGAGATTTAAGCCGCTATACACTGACGGTCTTTAATCCCGATTTTATGCCTAGATCCGCATTCGTAATGACTGACGTGACACCCTTGTTAGGCGCTAGATAGCTGGATGCTACTCGCTTCAAATCAGCCTTTGATACGCTCAGTATGCGTTGTCTAAAGTCTAGCTTTGAGGCTTTCCCGCGGCCATTGAGTTCATCATAAAAGGCCGAGATGGCCTCTCCAGCAGGCGAGGTGGGTTTGTCCAAGCTACTAATCACGCCCAGGATTGATTCTTCGATTTGGGCCGTTTCAAGTGGGCTTTCCACGAGCCAGGCAACCGACTCATCGAAATCGTTCAGCGTGCCCTCAATGCGGGGATCGCGGTAAGAGAAAAAACGAAATGCCCCAGACTGGCTATCTTGTGAGGCGCCACCGCCATAGGCACCTCCTTGCTCGCGTATTTTACGATGTAAAAAACCATTGCGCAGTACGCCCCCTAAAACGGTGAGTGCGGCTGCATCTGGATGAGTAGATTCGACGGTAGGAAAAGCCTTTGCGCAAAAACTCACTTGCGTATTCGTGGTCCAGCAGACACTTTCTGGACTTAGCTCTGGCTGGTAATCGAACAGGTTGTCGTAGGGGTCGCATGTGAACGAGTGCCCATCGGGTGAGAAGACCCTTTCTAACGCATCACTAAAGCCGTCGACCTTGTCTGTTTCCGACACTAACAAAAAGTGGCGGGGTTGCTGTTTGATAAGTTGATGAATCCCTTTGAGTTGACTCGCAAGCTCCGCGAGGTGATCGGAATCGGCAATGCGCTGGTCGAGCGCCTTAATGCGTGAAAGCGCATTCAAACCGCCCCAGCGTTGACTTAAATGAGCACTCGGAGAGAGTGCACTCGCGGCAGAGGCCATGGCCAATGCGTGACCGTTACCGACCACAGACGATTCTTGTTGACTGCGGATTTGCGCTATTAACTCACGCAATCGAAGGGGTTCATCGAACCGCACTGTGTCGATGGATTCTTCTAACAGGGTGGTAATGGCCCCGTGATTACGCGCCAGTCCCTTTACGGCATACGTGATATTGCCGCGCAACACATTAAGGTCGGCTTTATCCGCGCGCACTGAAGCGGACGCAGAGAAACTGCCGACAACACTCGCCTGCCATCGTTGGGCTTCTTGATAGTCTCGGTGCCCGACGCCAAGTTGCGTGACGCAACGGCTGTATAGTGGCAATAAATCGAGCTGTGTTTCACTAAACTCCGGAAATGGCAGAATGACGCGTTGGTAAACAAGACCGTTGGTTCCGGCACCAAACCGGGTGATGGGAACTCGTTTTGGCGCTCGCTCGAGTTTTTCTGCGTAGGTGATTTCTGCGGGAATATCGGCAATGCCAACTTTTGGTAAAATATCCATATTCTCTTTCGCTTCTTGCCGCACTTTTAGCGCTTTGGCCTGCACAATAATGGCGTCTTTTTCGGCAGCACTGAGGCTTTGCTGTACATCCGCAAGGCGTTGCTTTTCTGTGCGCTCTCGTTGTGCGGCAAGCTCTGTGTCAGGTGCCATGACCAGACGTATTCGGTGGTTGTTATTTAACAGGAGGCGACGTGCCAGAGACTTAATAAACTCCGGATCTTGAATTTGAATCTGTAACTTATCCAGCACGGGTTCTAGATCAAGCAGCGCCATAGGGTCTCCGCGGTGGGTTGCGCTAGTGAGTGCGGTCAGTGCCAGGCTGAGTCCGAACGGGTAGCCGCCAGACGATATTTCGCGCTGTTGCAATTCGAGTTGGTGCAAACTGGCGGCTACTTGCTCAAGTGGAACACCGTCATTGGCGACACTTTCGATAATGCCGAGCACTGTCGCCTCGACGGCATCCGCTTGCATGGCCTCAGACCCTTCCAGGCCGCACGCGAAGCACAACTGTTTTTGCGAGTCTTCAAGGCCACACATTGGTGATGGTGACGTTCCCAACTCAGAACTTTCAAGCGCCTGCATGAGGGGCGAGCCGCTGTTGTCCAGCAATACGCTGGTGAGAAGGCGAGCTTCCATGGTGGCTTCTAAGTCGGTTGAATCGCCGAGTAACCACGCCATCACAATGTGGGTTTTACGCTCGGTTGTTTCGTCTTTGTCCAGTGCATAAGTTTCAGAAAAATACTGAGGCTCGGCGAAACGTTGTTCATCCGCGACCGCAATATGGCAATCCAAGTGATCAAACTGCGTTAGCGCCAGATCTTGAAACTTACGCTGGTGCTCAGCTGCCGTGATGTCGCCATAGGTAAGAAAGATCGCATTGCTGGGGTGATAGTGCACGCGATAAAACTCGGAAAATTGTTCATACGTGAGATCGGGTATTGCCGCGGGATCACCCCCGCTATTGTAGTGATACGTATTGGTTGGGTAGAGGTACTTACTCAGCGTTTGCCAAAGTATCGAATTGATCGAACTCATAGCGCCTTTCATTTCATTGAACACGATTCCCTTAAAGGTGAGCGGCGATTCACTATTGTCTGCTTCAGCAAATTCTAATCGGTGTCCTTCCTGCGCGAAATCGAGGGGGTCTAAGCGTGCGAAAAATACTGAATCAAGATAGACATTGAGCAGGTTGTCAAAATCTTTTTTATTTTGCGTAGCAAACGGATATGCCGTCCAGTCGGAACTGGTAAAAGCGTTCATGAAGGTATTTAGAGAACGCCGAATCATCATAAAAAACGGATCTCTGACGGGGTATTTGCGACTGCCACATAGGGCTGTATGCTCAAGGATATGCGCAACGCCCGTGGAGTCTTCAGGTACCGTGCGCAACGCCACCATGAAGACGTTTTCTTTGTTGTCTGCATGCAGGTGAATGTGCTGAGCACCCGTCTTTGTATGCGTGTATTCCTCAAAGGTCACATTTAATGTCTTGATGGTTTGCGAGCGCTTCATTTCAAACGCGGGGTGTGCTTGGCTATGCATGGTCGGTTAGTGCTCCTGTGGCCGTGCTCAATAAATTGACTTAGGCCTGTGTTTACGCAAAAGATAGGGGACTTAGTTTACGTTAAGTGCGCCTGCGGCGACACCCTCGTTGTGGTCCGCCGACGGCTTGCTCCTATGAAATTGACGGTATGCATTGGGTGTCATTCCCTCCCAGCGCTTGAATGCGCGATAAAACGTGCTGGCCTCTGAGAACCCTGTGAGGAAAACCACATCTGAAATATTCTCGTCGCTGCTAGCTAAAAGCTTTTTCGCGAGTGCGCGCCGACAGTGGTTTAGCTCATGTTGAAAGGTGGTGCCCGCATTGTGCAACGCATAGCGTAAATGCCGAACCGGCATGTTGAGTGTTTTGGCGATCGAGTCGAGCGTTATCTGGCGTGTTTCAAGAGAGCCTCCCAGTGAATGTCGTAACGCTCGGATCAAGTCAAACTGTTGGAGTTTTGCGAGGTGCTTTTCGGCGGCGATCAGTTGTAAATTGACTAACTCTGGTTGCGCATACATGGAACGATAGGTCAGTAAGTGCGGTGAGAAATACAGTCTTAGAGTTTCAGCGTTGAACTCGACGGGGCACTTAAAAATACGTGCGTATTCATCGAGTTCTGCGTTTGGGTGATGGTTAAAAGTGATTTTTATCGGCTTAAAATGACCATCGGTGACACTGTGAAATAAGCGGATCAAGCCGATCGTCATGGCTTCTGCAAGGTGCGAAGTGGCGTATTCTGGGGCGTTGAATTGGTTGCTAATGTAGGGCGTGGATTCTTCGGCTAGGTCGCAGTGTAACGCATCGCTGATCAATCGTTGGTAGTTACCCATGCGCCTCAAACCCTCGCCAAAAGTGGTGCTACTCAACAGCAAGTGCTCGAAAATCTGGCTCTTGTAGATGGGCATGTTCTCCCCCAGATGAAGACCGATACTCGGATCGTTGGAGAGTGCTTGCGCGGCAGCCCAAAACTCAGGTTGGGCCGCAAATTGTGTTCGAAGATGTGTATTGTAAAGCTTTTTTGGTTCGAGCCCGGCACAGCGCAACACGGCATCAGCGTCTACCCCCAAAGTGAGCAAGCCGTGATACGCCATACGCACGAGAGTTCCGGAATCTGTAAGATTTGACATGGGCGCGATAACTCCGACTTTGTGCTATCATACAGCATTGGCCGAAATGACAAAACGAAATCTTCTTGTGCCAATGCGAGGCCGTGTCAAGGAGCGTAAACTACGAATATGTCGAGTTCAAAAAACCCTAAATCCAGCCCTTTTAATGCAGGTCACATGGTTCTTGATCATCTCCCCAGTATGCCTTTGCTTCTCTCGCAGGCGGTCTTTAAATCGGCAACGTTCCAACCCGGAGATAATCTGCCAAAGTTACGCACTGACGTTAGAAGTTTGGAGATAGATGCTGAGCACGTGCAAGAATACCGCAAGGTCTGTGGTTTTTCTGCTTCGCCATTGTTGCCGCCCACGTATTTCGCGATGTTTGGTTTTCCGTTGCTGCTAAAGATCATGGTGCATGATGATTTCCCTCTTCGAGTGATGGGTCTGGTGCATTTGCGCAACGAAATTTCAGTTTTCCGTTCACTGAATGTGACCGGGAATTTACAGATGTCGGCGGAACTGGGCGCGAGTACGATCACGCATGCCGGTTTGGAGTGGGATATTAATAGTGAGGTTTGTCTCGATGGTGAGCCCGTATGGGCCTGCAAATCGACGTTTCTCCACCGTTATAAGACAGGCCTTCCACGTCACCGAGTTCGGTCGACAAAACCTCGTAACACGCCTTTGTATTGGCGGATTAATGCTGGCACAGGGCGCCGTTATTCGCGTATTTCAGGCGATTACAACCCTATTCACTTGTCTGATATAACGGCAAAACTGTTTGGGTTTAAACAATGCATTGCGCACGGCATGTGGACAAAAGCACGTTGTGTTGCGGCCATTGAGGACAACTTACCCCGTTGTGCGTATAACCTCAGCGTGGAGTTTAAGAGGCCCCTTTATTTGCCTTCTGGGGTCATGTTTTTTCAGCATCGAGAGACCGATGTACGGCATTTTTCTCTCGTTAACCAACTCACTGGCCACGCTCATTTGAGCGGTCAAATTCGGGAGCTAGACCATGGCGATTAGCTACAGTGCACCAGTCAAAGATCTGATGTTTTTATTTGATGATGTTATGGCCATGCAAGAAAACTTTGAGCATCTAAATGATGGAGAGTTGGCGACCCCAGATGTGGTGTCGGCAATCTTGTCCGAAGCGGGCAAGTTTTGTGAGAATGAATTGGCACCGCTTTATCAAAGTGGTGATGAAGGCTGTATCTGGGACGCCGGCGTGGTAACCACGCCGACAGGATTTAAAGAAGCATATCGGAAATTTGTTGACGCGGGATGGACCAGCTTGAGCGGTGATCCAGCATACGGCGGGCAGGGGTTGCCGTCTTCGATCATGATCGCCGTCAATGAAATGTTAGCGACCTCCAACTGGGCTTGGTCAATGTACCCAGGCTTGAGCGAGGGCGCGGTTGCCACGCTAGAGGCGCATGGCACTGAGGCGCAAAAAGATCAGTTCCTCGGCAAATTGATTAGTGGCGATTGGAGCGGCACTATGTGCTTGACTGAATCGCACTGCGGAACTGATTTGGGTCAGATGAAAACGCGCGCAGAACCCATGGATGACGGGAGTTACCGAATTAATGGGACAAAAATTTATATTTCGGCGGGCGAGCACGATTTGACCGATAACATTGTACATATTGTGCTTGCTAAAATACCCGACGGACCTTCGGGCACCAAAGGGATCTCACTTTTTATTATACCCAAGTATTTGGTTGCGGCCGATGGGTCGGTAGGGGAGCGCAACGGCGTTCAGTGTGGCTCGATCGAGAAAAAAATGGGCATTCATGGCAACGCAACCTGCGTACTTCATTTTGAGGATGCGACAGGCTTTTTGATAGGCCGGCCGCATGACGGGATGCAGTCCATGTTTACCTACATGAACGTTGCTCGGATTGGTACGGCTGCTCAAGGGGTTGCTGCCGCGGAATTATCGTACCAGGGCGCTTCAACCTACGCCAAAGAGCGCTTGGCGATGCGGTCACTGTCGGGGGTGAAAAACCCTGATGGCCCTGCTGATCCGATTATTGTTCACCCCGATGTGCGTCGCATGCTGTTAACTCAGCGCGCGGTCGCCGAGGGTGGGCGCGCTATGGTGGTATACGCCAGTCGTTTTGCAGATATTTATCGGTCGGGTAAAACTGAAAAAGCGCGCTCGGATGCAGAGGCGCGATTGGGGTTCTGTACGCCGATTTTAAAGGGATTTCTGACGGAGATGGGTTTTTACTCGGCTAATTTGGGCGTAAAAGTTCTTGGCGGTCATGGCTATGTTAGAGAATGGGGGATGGAGCAAATTGTGCGTGACAGCAAAATATCCACCCTGTACGAGGGGACTACAGGTATTCAGGCAATTGATCTGATCGGCCGCAAGGTGCTGATGGATAAGTTTTTCCAATTAAAGCTTTTCAGTAGCGATATCATGCAGTTTGCAGCCCAGTTTTTACCGTGGAAACGCGATCCACAATTTTCGGTTATGTGGAAAAAGGCTGCTAAGCTTGTATTACTCACGATGAAGTGGCGTTATCTGGCCATGCGTGTGGGCGCCCGTTCAAAGCGCAACCGCGACAATGCAGGCGCAGCATCCGTTGACTTCCTG
>MDTC01006436.1_pt1 | contig 14082 bp, 10 predicted proteins | sample 811181 | NCBI WGS metagenome assembly MDTC01 (sample SAMN05326644, study PRJNA326480) | marine metagenome | isolation source: seawater | place: Pacific Ocean: North | collected 2011
ATATCTGTTCAAAACAAAAGAAGGAAGGGTTCTATATGTGGGTAAAGCAACCCATCTTAAAGACCGTGTTCGAGCTTACTTTTCAAAGATGCCCGACCGTGAAATGATCCCAATATTAGTAAAAAAAGCAGATCTAGTTGATTGCATAGTTACCAGTACACCAGGCGAAGCGCTAATATTGGAGCGGCAATTAATACGAGAGCACAAACCACGTTACAACTCATTGCTTAAAGATGACAAATCATTCCCATTTATCGCACTTTCAAATGACGAAGAACCTAGAATCTTGTACACTCGTCACCCTCCTAAAGATGCTAAACTTTGGGGGCCATTTCCTGAAGCAAAAGCCGCCAAACAAGTCATAAAGTTACTGAGACGGTTTTTTGGTATTCGTGATAAGAGGAATAATATTCCATTTGGTTACATTGAATCTCCTAAATTTGGTTATATTCAGAGAATAAATGCTGTAATTTCAGTACTGGATGGGGATGCTGGATTACTAATTGAAAGTCTGCAAAAGGAAATGGATGAACATAGCAAGAACTTGCGCTATGAGGCTGCGGCTCAAACACGTGACATGATTGCAGCAGTGCAACATACAATCTCACAGCAGGTAATCCACTCTAGGTTTTACCAAGAGTGTGATGCAATTGGATTTGCAAATCAAGGTGACCTCGGTACAGTTGTCTTACTCTCAACGGAAGACGGAATTGTTGTAGGACAATCCCAATATCCTCTGATGCATAGAGGTGACATCTCCGAATCCATATCCAGAGTTTTATCGGAGCATTATTCACAGCGACGACCCCCGAGGACTATACTGGTTCCAGCTCCAATAGGAAAGTGGATGGAGAACTGGCTTTCTGAACAACGCGGGACGAAAGTAGCGGTCAAGAATCCCCAAAGAGGTGAATTAACCAAATTGAGACGCATGGCAGATACAAATGCAGAAGCTCAATTGATGCGATATCAAAGAAAGGAAAGTGGTAGCCTTGAACAACGGGCAGCGGATGATGGGGCAAAGGTCCTTGAAGTGGATAGTTTAGACCACATAGTCTGTTTTGACATGGCTCAATTACAAGGGGATGTGCGGGTTGGAGCTAGTATATGTCTACGGAATGGGAGACCAGAAAAAAAAGAATACCGCACCTATACAGTCAAAGATCAATCCATGGATGATGTGAGGATGATGCGGCATGTGGTTGAACGTTGGATAAAGAAACAAAAAGTCTGGCCAGATCTGCTGTTGATCGATGGAGGTGTTGTACACCTTGGTGAAATCAATTCATTATTGAAAGAGATGGGATTAATTGAATCATTGCCTCTAGCAGCACTAGCCAAACGTGAAGAAACTGTCCACCGTGTTGAGCAGGAAGACATAATCCTTGATCGGCATGGTAGAGTTCTAATTTTTGCTAGAGATGAGGCGCATCGATTTGTCAATAATTACCACAGGAAAAGGAGGAATAAGAAGAATCTGTCAGATCCACTAGAAGCTGTAGAAGGACTAGGAGCAAAGCGATTACAAAAATTACTGCGACACTTTGGTGGACGAAAAGGAATTGAGCATGCTAGCATAGATGATCTGGCGACAGTGAAAGGAATTGGACCCGCTTTAGCGGAACGAATTTGGCAAGAAATACACTAATAAATATCATCCCAGGATTCTTCGGGGACATTTCCTTTATTATCAAGACCACCAAATTGGTCCATCTCCGGTAAACCACCACTTCCATAGGATCCTTCATTCAAAATTGGGGATGGGAGGTCGAAGTTCAAGTCTGACACTCTTTGGCCCACTCGCTCTGATTCCTCACGTGCTTTCTTTCGTTCACGCTTTCGTTTTTTGCGACTTCTTCGCCAAATGAATAGGAGGATGAGCAAACCCAAAATCATGGAAATATAACCCATTAATTGTGAAAGAATATAATCAACTCCAATCAACATGCGGAATGAAACTGTGTCTGATATCTCATCACATTCCTCTGGAGTGTCCTCTTTACACATTGGGAGATAGTATGTCAAAGTATGAGATGAATCACTATCAGATAACTCACCAAGGCCCATGTCGCTGTTGAATTGAGAAAAACGAAAACCCCATGGCAAGGTCACCTTAAGTCTGACAGAGGGAGAAATTATCCCGTCTTCCGTTTCAATATATATTGCATCAATATTTTCCTCAGCAATATCTTCACCAGGAGGTACTTCGATACCGCTCATTCCATTAGATGCTAAAACTGATTTTTGCCAAAGGCCGATAGTAGATTCAGCGGCCTCTTCTCCACCAAATAAATCACCTGTATATTCTACCTTGAAATCTACCTCAGATATTTCAATCAGGATTCGAATAGGACGATAATCGGATAGTTGACTAGTTGGAGCTAAATCTAATCCGTCAACAGTTACTGCAATCGATATACGCCCAGGGTTATCAATGAATATGTCCTCTTGATCATTGTTTATTTCTTCGAGAGAATCTTGTATCTCTTGATTCAAATTATCCTCCACAATTCTTGCGACATTGTTTGCAAATCTTCTGATACCATTTGCTGATAATTCAAATGCTACGTCTTCGTCATCAATCGGAACGGTGATTGAATCCTCAAGAGGGCCTAGTAAACCATCATCTATCTGATCACCAAGATGAACTATTCGACGAATCATGTCAGAAGGAATCGCTTCTATTTCCAAATTATCATTGTCATCGAGAACGCTGCTAGGTACCCCTATTCTATGAATCAAAATCTCAGCACTTCCTTCTGCAGTCATTTCTACTGTTTGACTCCATTCGTTGATGTTTAAATCAGAGAATACCGTATCTATGTTCACACCTATACAGGTGCTTTGCATGGACCCACAAATCAAGTCAATACTGTCCTCGCTGCAACCCTCCTCGCGACAAATTGGATGGCGCCAGTCATACGGCTCTTGTCCTGTGAATGAAAGCGAATGTGTATCTGTTTGTCCAAGTACATGGTCAATTGTTATGCTGCTTGGATCCCCCTCTGTCGAACGAATATAACTGGGAAGTTCAATACCCAAATGGACATCCGCCTGCGGTAAGTCTGAACCAATCAAACTAAGCAAATCCGGTGATTCAAAATCACCTCCAAACCTAATGCCATTGAGTAATGCTGCTCTATCTTCTATTGTAAGAATTGATGGGTCATAGCCAAGCAAATCTATGTCGAACTTGTCAGCTAATGCAGATATGAAAGTACCAAAATCCATGTCGAAAGTGTTTGAAGATGATGTGAGATACACAGGATAGGTTCCGTTCATCGCATTATCACCGAGGATACACCAGTAGCTTGAGGATGGTTCGGAACAAGTTGCGCCCGGACTATGTAGGAAATCAAGACCTCCCGATTCGTCTGCCATAGTAAATTGAAAACTATCAAAAGATACCTCGGTTGGACTATATTCCATAATTAAATCATTCAGTTCATCAACTGGAATTCTTGAAGCAAAATCATCAATATCTGCTAAACCTGAATGGTGGGCTAAGCGCAATCCATCTGATGTGACCCAAGGAATTGATATTCGTTCATCAGAGAAACCCCACCCCCAGTCACCGAGAGTTTCTCCACTCACGTGATGAAGAGCGAGACGAATATCAACTCTTGTTGCTCGTTCATCATATGCATCAACAAGAATCTCAACTTGTACACCACGATCATTGTCTAAATCAATGTCTACTGGTCGAGTCGTGGTTGAACGACGGCCCATTGTAACTGAAATTGATTCGTTCAACCATTGCTCATCACTGGCGTCCTTGTGATCTACGGTCCATCGACCGTAGTTGTATGTATTCCCACCTGAGGTTGCCACAATCAAATCTCCACTATCACTGACTTCAACTAAAGTCCCGTATGTTGGGGGGACAAACTCGTAAGATGCGCGATGGCCAGGGAGTGCTGTCAAGTTCATATCAGTTCGAACTGTACTTCCCATGGTCAAAAGGCCCTGATAGGTTCGCTCAACATCAAGTCCTGATTCCGTCAAACCAATCTCTGCCGGGTCAATTATAATCGATAATGTAGAACGAAGACAAATTGGAGGATTGTAGGCATCATTAGATAATCCGGCCACCTCATCTGCACTGTCAATATCTTTGTCATCTGTACATTCAATATTTTGACCTTCATATGTCATCTGATTAACATAAGACGTTTGGACATCAGTAGTTGTACCAAATCCATTGTTAATCAAACTCGATACTGTTGATGTTACAGAATCTATCAGAACATCTCTGACAAGTCCTTGTGATGTTGGGTGATCAAGATAGTTGCGAATATAATCGGCAGGAATGCCATCTGATTCTGAATCTGAACCATTCCCAAGTGGCAGGCCTCCCAATAGAACATCATCTCTTCGGATTTCGTGCACTGCCCATTCTAATATGACAGACATTGTAGTAGAATTGGCCATATTTACATTGTAACGACCTTCTATCCATTCTTCTGATTCTGTTTCATCGTCTGCAAAATTGTAATCATCGCATATACCTGAGGTGCTATTCCAAGTTTGACAAATAGTATTGACAACTTCTTCATTGCCTGCACCAGGATCTGCAGAAATTGTTTGGAAGCCGGTGGGGAGCAAGAGAATGGCCATAACTAGCCAAGTCATTCGTGCGCCACGAACCTGCATTGAACCGTTTGATGCTGTGCTGGTTTAATTGGGTAGTGGCTAGACGAGTTAGTATGGCCAAGCCTCTTTCCTCCCATGAGCGTTTGGAAAAATCATTGACAGATTTCTATCAAGGGCAATTGCCTGGGCCGATTCCAAAGAAGTGGGAGAAGTTTTCAGATCTCGCCATTCTCCCAGAAATGTCGTTTCCGAAAGAAGTGTGGGGGGATTCTGGAGATTTATGGACAATTGTTGCGGCCGCTCTTCAGGTCCAAAGAATTGCAAGGATGGGCGAAGTTCGCGGTAATTTCAGAGAAAGTGGTGTTGAATTATTACTAGGGGATGATGATTGGATTATTCGTAAAGAGCATGGAATTGAATTCGGATATCATTTTACCAAGTGTATGTGGAGTTCGGGCAACGTTACTGAACGAGGAAGAATTGCAAATACTGATTATTCAGGAGAAAAAGTCCTTGATTTGTATGCTGGTATTGGATATTATACTCTCCCTTTTCTTTCTGAAGGAGCAAGGGGGCCAAACGGACAAAGAGGCAAAGGACGTTCTGCAAAACATGTGGTTGCCTGTGAATGGAATCCTTCTGCAATCGATTGCTTACGTTGGTCACTAAGTCGGAATGGTGTGGCTGACAAATGCACAATTATCGAAGGCGATAATCGCAACACTGAATTTGAACCTATATTTGATCGAGTAAATCTGGGCCTTCTACCAAGTTCGGAAGAGGGGTATGGTACAGCAATAGAAGCACTGAAACCAACTGGCGGGATAATGCATGTACATGGACTAGCAATTGCTGGAAAAGAAGAAGAAAAATCTCGAGAAATTGCTGCCCAATTAACTGGTTTAGGTAACTTTGAGTGTGATGTCAATAATGTTGAATTCGTCAAATGGTATGCTCCACATAAGAGACATATTGTTGTAGACATCACTGCACGATGAGTATCTTGTTAAGAACCGAGTTTGATTCCCACGTCCATGGAGGATCGGCAATTTTTCCTTGGTATTCAGACAGATGCCCTAGAATTTGCTGCGCCCTTCATGCTGGCGTTTGTTGGAAGTATGGTGGCTTTACTAACGCTGTTTACAGTGACACGTTGGAAAAAATCTCAAGAGACGATTCGTAATTTATGGAAAAGGACATTTGTCGCCGTACCTCTGTTAATCCTGATTTTTTCCATGTTAGAGTTTGGAATATTTACATGGAGTCTTTTGGTTGGATTCTTTGCGATTGCTGCTCACAGAGAATACTGTGCAGGAATTGGTTTTACCGACAAGTGGATGCAAGGCGTAGGTACTTTGACCCTAATTGGATTGATAATATCAGCTATATTATTCCAAGATAGTCAGTATCTAAGTTGGGCTGGAGAAGAGGGTTCAGGACTTTTGGGATTGGCCTTATTCATTGGCGCATTCGGAACTTGGGCTGTGCCTATCATTCAGGATCGGAGTGAGAATATCACACGAGACATTGGTCAGGCCTTCATTGGTTTTGTTCTAATTTGGTTCTTCCTTCATAGTATATTCCTATTACATCTAAATTCAATAGGTGCAGGGGCATGCATTTTTGCAATTGTTAATGTCGCTATAACTGATTCATTCGCCCTTATTTGGGGGAGATTAATCGGAAAACATCCTTTCCGCCCAATTCTCTCTCCAAAGAAAACCTGGGAAGGTGTTTTTGGAGGAGTGATTTCGGCTGGTCTGGTTGGATACTTAGCACAGCCACTACTTCCTGAATTTGATGCTTTAATCACAGCCCTTCTCGGAATTTTACTAGCCATAGTGGGTACCACTGGCGACTTGATGCTTTCATCTATTAAACGCGACCTGGGAATCAAAGATTGGTCACAAATGCTACCTGGCCATGGTGGATTATTGGATAGAATTGACTCGTTTATTCTAGTTGCACCCGCTACTTATTGGATACTGATATTCTTAGGGTCCTAATTCTAGCATTGCATCAACAGCAGACTCAATTTCTAAATCTGAAATCAAACCATTTTTCCTCAGGTTTAGACCAATACCACCCAATATTCCAAAAGCCCATATCCAGAAAAATATGGAGATAACTCCGCTACCTATTTCTTCGACATTTTCGCTAAATGTACTGGTTTCAATTGCTTCTTCGGATGATGCGACAACTCCAATCATACGAATGGAAACCAAGTGTACTTCCTCGATTGGCCTATCAGGACCAGGGGGGACATTGCCCACTCCGAATGGGTCATTTGAAGTTGGAACTGTAGCGATAGACCTGACATGAGACATACCATCTCGAACCATTCCAAAGGTCGCATAGCCGCCATCTGTTCTGTTTTCTGGATCCAACTGATGTTGTTCTGTATCACAAATGTAGAACTGGCTTTCTGCACTGTCTTGATCCTGTCCTCTTGCCATTCCAATCGCACCATCAACATGACTCATATTTTCATTATGCTCAAGAGGGATTGTCTGTCCACTTCCTCCTGAACCACAGCCAGGACTTGTTACAGGATATGTGCCTAATGCAGTGCATAAAGGATCACCTGATTGAGCTACAAAATCATCAATGACTCGATGAAAGAATATACCGTCCCAGAAATTCTCTTCCGCGAGCATAATGAAATTCCCAGTAGTTATTGGGACCCAATTGGGAAATAATTCAATGATGATTACCCCCTCTACTTCAGAACCACCCAAGGACGGTGTATATCTAACCGAGAATTGCACAATTGGATTACCTGAACCAGGATTATCCATTGGACTTCCTTCTAATTCCGGTCCGTCAGTCCAAGTACTTGGATCAATTTCATTTTCTGTCCAATCAGTGCCCTCTTCCTGTGCCCCCACTATTGGAAATGTGAGCAGGAGTGTCACCAGTACGGCCGGTAGAAATCGCCCGCACATGTTTGGCGGTGATATCGCTCACTCAAGAGGTCACCGACTAATCGTCATGCTCATGACACACCGCCCCTAGGGCGGTGCATGGCGGCCGGTGAAGAGAGGCGTGAATTACTCACCCTCAATATTGCGCTTGGCTTGACTGTAGGCGTAGTTGCATTGTTCATCGCTCTAGCCTCAATTTGGGGTTCTGGTGCGGTCCAAGATGCAAGTACAACTGAGGATGGAGCATGGTGGCAAGTGTCATTGCAAGAACGCCACAAATTGAACTTAGATTACACCGGACTAAGAAGTAAATTACCAATTGAAGGAATGTACAACTGGACTGGACCTACTGAGCACTATGTCGAAGTTACATTGCCAGCAAGTGAACAAGATGCTGGTTATCCAGAAACACCGGTGATGCATATTGCCCTTTGGCTTCCAGACGTGGAAGATGGCGAAACTGTTCCAGTAATCGCAACGGTACATCCGTACTACGATTTTGGTGGGGAAGGTGCACCTGGATTAGGTGATGATTCTACTCCAAATACTGTCCCAGATGGAGGAGTTGGCGCATGGGTATTGGAACAATTTGTTCCACACGGGTATGCACTAGCACAAGTATCAACTTTTGGCAGTGGGAAATCAACTCACTGTCAGGATGTGAAGGGACTTGGTGAACAGGTTGGAATACAGGCTGCTGTCGAATGGTTAGGCCAACAAGAATGGTCAAATGGAAATGTTGGCTTGATGGGTAAATCGTATGCTGGAACCACCAATTGGGAAGCTGCACAAAACCCTTCTGAACACTTGAAAACTATCGTACCAATTTCAGGTAGTATTGGTGTCCAACAAATGTTCTATCGAAATGGTAGTAGTGAGTTCAGAGCCGTGGGATATGATCTAGCCTATCAAGGAGCAACATCAGATATGACTACTGATGATTTGCGGATTTGTAGTGATGATGTTGTGGGTCCTGCAATGCCTGTAACTACTTCCCTCGCCGCAGAGTTTGGAGGTGCAGATTGGTCTGATTACTGGAGTGAACGCTATCACTTAGGCGATGTTCTCGAAAATTACGATGGCAGTGTATACTTGGTATGGGGATTGCAAGATTGGAACGTCGATCCTTACCACGCCTTCCCCACTTACCAACTTCTTCGTGATGCGGGAATCCATGCGCGCGCTATTGCAGGCCAGTGGGCTCACAACTACGTCGATCAACCGGACCGGCATGGCGAACTTGGCACCGGATTCGGGGGGGAAGCCTATCCAAATATGACTCGAATGGATTGGGCTATTGAACTATGGAATTGGTTTGAGTATTACCTCAAGGGAGTGGGCGAAGAACCTGAAGCACATGTCCAAATTCAAACCAATGACGGAAAATGGCACGTCGAAGAAACATGGCCACCCACTGACATGACTTGGGATATTCAGGATTTGAGTGAATGGGATGGTGCGACTGGAATTGTAAGCGCAAGTAGTTCAATTACAATTGTCAGTCCAACTTTTAGTGAGGAAATGCATCTATCCGGTTTACCTACTTTGCACCTTGATGTCACAACTAGAGGATGTAATGGTGGACAAATTTTTGCGACCCTCCGCGATGAGACTACAGGAATGCGACTTGGCCACGCCGTCATGGATCTTCGATATCGAGATGGAGGATATGATGCTGAACCCGTTGTATTTGTTGTACCTCATCCATATACGATGTTGATGGAATTTAATCCTCTAGATATTGTTCTACCTGCAGGGCATAGTCTCTCAATAGAATTGACCGATACTGGCGAAGATTATCTCCCAAGTACTTGTGCTGCAGCAGGGCTCTCTGTTGTAGGTGGAACATTTGGAATGCCATTGATTGAGAGAGGAGTTGATGACCAACGTTGGTTCCTAGCACCACCTTGGTGGGATGATCCAGATAATGCGGTTGGACTGTGAAAATTCGCTTAGAATTATTCATCGTAAGGGAACCAATCTTCTTCACCTTTTGGCCTATACCACCAAGCGCCATCATCATCTTGCCACCATTCGGTTCCATCCTCATCGACGCGATAGGTTTCATCCTCTTCTTCTTCGGCTTCCACACCCATTTCCTGAGCGATTTGACGTTTCAAATCCGTCGCCTCATCTTCTACATCATGAAAAACACGATGTCCAGGATCTTGAGAGGTCATATTTTGATGGTCACCTGAAGCAATTGCTTCATCCGACTCCTTGAAGAAATCCTCTGCCATACGTTGGCGGTATTCCTCATACTCATCACGTCCAAAGGAACCTGTAAACGAACCATCTTTGGTCTTCATTAAGTCATCGAGATTAGAACGGCGCCCCAATTCAAGTTCTGGAGCATCAGGTAAATCATCGCCATCGTAAAAGTCCTCAGAATCATCTCCCAGACGTGGATATGTTTTCCCTTCAGGATGAATATCTTCTATTTCTTCCATAATCAAATCATGTTCTTCTTCATCGATTTGTTCCTCATCCAGAGTGCGGCGAACAATCTTAACAAATTTTTCGCATTCATTGGCTAGTGCCGAACCTGAATGTTCCTTGGCTATTTTTTCTAAGCGGTTCATCAATCGGTCATAGGGCCGACCAGCAATGCCACCAAGGAATCTGCCAAAGCCTCCCCTCTTCGCCATGGGCAACCCATGAGTGCAACCCTTATTCACACTTGCCGCAGAGGAACTTATGATGGTAGAAGCATGGTTGCTCGATGCAGCTAAAGATTACAACCAATCTTCACTGGAGAATCGAGACGGATATTCGGCTTTTGTTCTACTACCAATTCGCCATTTAGAAAAGATTCTCAAATGGGCGTTTGAGTCTCTACCGGATGAGATTTTAATCGGTTTTGATCCAGAACAATCAGCCCCAATTAATCAAAATTTAATGTCATTGCTTGGTGGCTCTGAACACCAAACCGAATTATTCGCTGGTCAGTCATTTGTTATCGGTGAACCACATCTTGTAAATCGTGGAGATTCGTTCTCTGTACATCATGTTCCCGAAGAGTGGGTGGATGATTTGTTCTCAAATGATCGTGGTTCGCGTGGTGCAAGATTTACTCATTGGATGCACACACATCCTAATTGCGTGGCAATACCTTCAGCTGCTGATGCAGATGCTGCACAATATACTCAAGGAGTGGATATGATTCTAGGAATAGAATTTAGTCCAGAAGGGCCATTTCCTTGGTTTGAGGATACCGACGGTGTTAGGCGCCCATTGAAGCCTCAGACGGTAGAAGAAAAACGTGGATGGGGTGGATGGAGAAGGCGACAGAAAAAGCCAGTTCTAGGGAGGGTTTCTACTGGACATAGTATCCACGGATTAGAATTAATCGCCTTCCACAGAACCGGTGTTGGAATCAATGTGTTACTCGTTAACGAAGAAGGATTTCCGCATGGGTTGGAAAATATTTCCTAGAACTACTTGAATATATTATTTCGATAATGATTCAATTCCTCAATACTACCCAATATATCATCCAATGCCCGATGGCCAACCGGTTTTTGGAATCGCTCACTTGTTGGATACCAGCGTCTTGCAAGTTCTTTCACACTGGTTACATCTACACTACGGTAATGGCAAAAATCATGCAAATCGGGCATATACTTCCTAAGGAATCTTCGATCTTGTCCAATTGTATTTCCACACAAAGGTGACTTCCCTTCAGTACAATGCTCTCGTAGGAATTCAAGAGTGCGGGCCTCTGCAGTAGCATTTGTAATTTCACTCTCATTAACTGCTTCAATCAAGCCATTTGCAGTGTGGTGAGTCACATTCCAATCATCCATTTTTTCTAATTCTTCCTCGGGTTGGAAAATAGCAATATTGGGGCCTATACCAATGATATTCAAATCGCCATCTGTTACAACTGTAGCGATTTCTATGATGACGTTCTCATCAGGATCAAGTCCTGTCATCTCTAAGTCAATCCAAACTAATCGGTCGTGTTCCATGGCCTTTCCAATAGAACACCATCCATAGCGATTGGCATTGGAAGTGTACGAGGGCTGATAGGTTGCCTACATCGCGCGAGAGACATGGAGTTACGTAGAGAAGTCGGTTTTATCGAACTTCTAATGCAGAACTCTACGTATCGAAGGTTATGGATTGGTCTAGCTATTTCGATGCTAGGAGAGTGGTTTAACACCGTAGCACTATTTGTCCTAATTTACACATTAACTGGTTCAGAATTGGGTATTGGATTATTGTTTGTCATCAGAATGTTCTCCCTAGCATTTCCACAAATATTCACTGGAATGCTAGCAGATCGTTTCAGTAGAAAGTGGTTGATGATATGGGCAAATATACTTTCAGCAATTACTGTGCTTTTCTTGTTAGTTGTTGATGAGAAAAGTGAGGTTTGGTTGATCTATTTGATTTCTTCATTACTAATGATATTTCATGCAGTTTTCATTCCTGCAGAAAGGGCTTCTATACCAAATATAACTGAAGAAAATGAGCTGCTAACTGCAAATGCATTGAGTAGTGCAACATGGAGTGCTGCGTTGTGTTTGGGAGCAAGCATTGGAGGTTTTGTTGTATCTGCATATGGAGTAGAAGCTGCATTCATTATCAATTCAATTTGCTTCATTATAGGGGCATTGATGTATACAACAATCACAATACCACAGGAACCATTTGTGCCAAAACCAGGTGGAATATGGAGCAATACTGGAGGGAATATTGTAGAAGGGTTTCGAATTATTTTCTCCAAACCTCAGGTTAGTAGAATAATCACTGCAAAGGCCCTCTGGGCTGTTTTTGGAGGTGGTTTGGTGTATATGCTGATTCTAATTGGCGATGAAATTGCATTGGGTGATCTCGCAGCGGGTATCGGGATTCTTTTTGCAGCCAGAGGTTTGGGGACAGGTTTAGGGCCAATATTTGCTCGCTATGTTTTCAAAGAGCGGAAAGTATGGCCATTTCTTCTAGGCTCCTTAGTCAGTGTGTGTGGAGTAGCATATGTAGCAATTGGATGGCTGGAATGGACTCCTTGGATTGCAGTAATCGTAGTTATCGGACATGCTGCGAGTGCAATTAATTGGGTACTCTCAACTGTGCTATTACAAGAACGTAGTGATGATGAATGGCGAGGAAGGTTATTCAGCACTGATTTCTTACTAATGACGACTGTAAACGGCTGCTCTACACTAGCTGCAAGCCTGATGTTAGAATATACTGATATTTCACTACGTGAAGGTATCCAGATATTTGCAATCCTCCAGGTTATCTCCGGCATCATTTGGGTCATGCTCATGCTACCAAGTGAACGACGATATTTACAAGCGACTAGTTCATGAAGTGTATTGTGACACCTTGGTACATGGTCGACCTCGTCGAACAGGTGGATGAGCGGGGTCTTGCCGTCTCACCGACATTACCCGAAGGCTGCAAGAATTTGTTGATCGATATTGATGGTACAATCTGTGAAGACATTCCCAATGAGGAGCCGGAACGCATGGCCACGGCCGAAGTCTTTGACGGGGTTGTTGAACAAATCAACAAGTGGTATGATGAAGGACACCTCATCTGCTTCTTCACCAGCCGCACAGAAGAGCACCGTGCGGTCACAGAGAAATGGTTGGCAGAACACGGCTTCAAGTGGCATTCCTGCCTGTTTGGAAAACCGCGCGGTGGTAACTACCACTGGATTGACAACCATATTGTGCGAGCGACCCGATTCAATTCAAAACTCACGGATTTCGTCAAGAAATACATGGAAGTCGAAGTGTTCGATGATGAATGAGTCTTAGCAAAACCCTTGATGTGAATTACCTTCGCAGGGCCATGGCAGATCAGGCGGATGCAGAGTCTGACAAGGGATCAGCGATTACCGCATTTGTGGTTGGCATAATCTTGTTCAGTATGGGTTTACCGCTTCTCATCATAGGATCCATATCCACGGGCGAGGACAAGATGGCAATGTTAGCTCCGGGTGCGATATTGTTTGGCATTGGCGCATTCGTGACAGTTGTTGCCCTGGTATTTCACCGAGAAGACTCTGTACATCACCAAGAAGATGACGAGGCCCCAGATTGGGTCAAAAACAACCCTTCTGAACTCCGAGCCATTGCAGCATCTGCATTTGGTGGTTTTATTGTCACGGAGTTATTCCATTTCATGTGGTATGAAGGGACAAGTTGCGGTGTCTGGGGTAATGACTACTCTTGCATGGGATCTGTTTGGTTGACTCTAGCTTACGTTGCCATTCTCTCAACTGCGCTGGCCCCTGGAATTTGGGGAGGCGTCTCCATGTTTGCCAAGAACTTCACTTATGTCAGCGATCAACAGAGAGGTGAAGTCGCTTTATTGGCGGCGTTTGGTCTTCCCTTCGCCGCGATATGGGCCACCATATGGCTGTACTGTTTGCCGACCACATGGACGCTTTTACCTTGGGGTTCTTGGGAAACAAACTGGTGGAAGATATTCCCATTCATCTTCGGGCTCAGTTGGTGGGGACTTGGACCGCTGTTCGCAACAATTCAAGGAATTGGTGGGAAATTCAAGGAATTCGCTGAGGCAGAGAAACGAACTCACGAATTTCAAG
>MDTC01207511.1_pt1 | contig 14076 bp, 9 predicted proteins | sample 811181 | NCBI WGS metagenome assembly MDTC01 (sample SAMN05326644, study PRJNA326480) | marine metagenome | isolation source: seawater | place: Pacific Ocean: North | collected 2011
AAGATAAATCCTGCATTTACTTCAAATGTAACAATAACTAACACTGCACCTAGATTAGATTTTGTTGACAGTGATAATAATTCTGATTATAGAATAACTAACTCCAATGGAACTTTTGTATTTTATGACACAACGAATGCTGCTACTAGATTAAGTATTGCATCTAATGGTAATGTATCTGTAGCTAATGATTTAGATGTTGATGGTCACACTGACTTAGATAATGTAAGTGTTTCAGGTGTATCGACATTCTCAAATAATGCTCACGTTGGAACTGGTATTACATTTGAGACAAACGGTCAGGCAACTTACACTGGAATAGTTACAGCACTCAAATTTGTTGGTGATGGTTCAGGATTGACTAATCTACCAGGTGGAGGAAGTTATGGAAATAATGATGTTGACAATCACCTTAATGTTTCAGGTGCATCTTCAGGACAAATCTTAAGTTGGAATGGATCTGATTATGCTTGGGTTGCAGATCAAACTGGCGGTGGTGGTGGAGGAGGATCACAAAACTTATTCTCGACAATTGCTGTAAGTGGACAAAGTAATGTTGTAGCAGATGCAACAACCGATACACTTACACTCGCTGCTGGTAGTAATGTAACTATCACGACTAACGCTTCAACCGATACGATCACTATTTCAGCAACTGATACAAATACTCAATTAAGCACAGAAGAAGTTCAGGATATTGTTGGTGCGATGTTCACTGGTAATACTGAAACTAATATTACTGCTACTTATCAAGATACTGATGGAACAATCGATCTTGTTGCTAGTGCAGATGTTGGTATTACAACTAATATTTCAGGATCATTTACTGCAACTGGAGGATCTAGTTCTAATATTGACTCATATGCTTATAGTGCCAACGATGCGGTTGTTGAATATACAGTGTTTATTAAGAATGGAAGTGATTATCAATCACAAAAATTATTGGCTATGAGAGATGGCACTACAACTCACTCATCTCAATTTGCTGTTATGTTTAGTTCTTCTTTATTGTTCCAATTTGACACTATAATAAGTAGTGGTAATATAGTATTAAGAGCAACAGCTGAGTCAGGTGTAACGGGTACTACAACATATCGTGTAAAACGTGAGGTATTGTAATGCATTTATCGGAAAACATAGATGATACTCATTTTAGAAATTATCAAGCTAAATCAATTGATGAATTTATAGTAGTTGTTAATTTACCAGAGGATTGGGAAGAGGTTCATAATTATATTATTAATGAGAATGAAATAGATGGTATACCAAATAGAAAAATACAATGCTTGAATGATAAAAAATTTTCATTGAGAACATCAATTTATGAAATGAGTCAAGAGGAAGCTGATGTGCTTAAAACTCATCCAAAAGTTGAGAATGTTGAACTCAATCCAGAAAAATATCCTCAACCTGAAACTTTATTTTCTTATAAGTTTAGGAAAAATGTTGCTTTTAATAAACCAGTTTATACTGCTGCATTAGATAATGAAACCACTTCTCATACAAACTCAGTTCGTTCTAATTGGAGTCATTTATTTGTAAATGGTGGACAATCAAGTGCTCCCTTTCAGGGTGTCGGAATAACGACGACCACTAAAGTAAATCAAGATATTTTATATTCTTTAACAGGAAAGGGTGTTGATGCGGTTACTATTGATAGTGGAGTGAGTGTTACTCATCCTGAATTTATTGCTGATGATGGAACCTATAGAGTCAGAGATGTCATACTTGATGGTCCTTATAAAGTAGATCCAGCAGCTTTTAGTGGTTACACAACGACAGTTACAATTGATGGTGTGAATATCGGAACTCGTGCAGTTGAGTCAAGAGCAAGGGCATGGTGGTCAAATACTTCAATAAGATCTTCAGAATTTCAAAGTTTAGGAACAATAACTATATCATCTTCATATACTAGAATTCAAGCACATAGTAAAACTGGTTCAAATAATATTATAAGTAGTCATGGAACAAGTTGTGCATCGCAAATTGGAGGAAATTGGCACGGTTTAGCATTTGAATGTAACTTGTGGAATATTAGAATAGCACTTGGGGGAGTTGGTGGTATTATTGGATCTTCCACTGCATTAGATGCTTGCACGATATTTCATAATGCTAAAAAGATTGCACAAGATGTTGCAGATCCTACATTAATTAATAATTCATACGGTAGTAGTTCAACCACTGGCAATACAAGTGGTATTTCATACACAATTGGTTATCGGGGAAATACTCAAACTTACACTGGATCAGGATCTCTTTATACAATACCTGCAAACTCTGGTGGTGCAAGATGTAATGCATCATTTACATACCATAATGGATCATCATCTCAACTTGTAGCATATGGTGGTAATGGAAAATACTTAAATCCTGGATCAACAACTTCTTCGGCAGCAGAAGATGCAATCGCTGCTGGTTGTATAGTTGTAGCGTCAGCTGGTAATAATAATATGAAAATATCAGATAAGGATGATATAGATTTTAATAATTGGTATGGTAACTCCAGTACATACATCAATCGAGCTGGTGGTATTCAAAAAGGATTTTCAGGAGATCATGAAAGAATGAAAGGATCGATTAGAGTAGGTGCATTAGATTGTGCTGTTGAACCCGCAAGTGAAAAACAAGGATCGGGTAAATATAAATTTAGAAAAGTTGCATATTCGAGTAATGGACCAATGATTAATATATGGGCTCCAGGTGAATTTACTATGGCTGCCTCTTATGCCAGTGGTGAGGACTATGATAGAGAAGATGACTCTAATTATCATGATCAATGGTTCAATGGTACTAGTGCAGCTGGACCAAACGCTTGTTCAGTCATTGCTTTAGAATTGCAAACAAATCCGAAAGCAACTCAAGCAGATATTCATAATTTTTTTGACAATGGACCAGGTGGGATTACATCAGATCAACTCTCTGATCCTTACCCAAATGTAAATAATAATGCGTATTGGTCAATGAATTATAATTCATCATATGACTCATCGAACGTTGGTGAGTGTTATAATGTAAGAGGTAATGGAAATTTAAGGGGTGCTCCTAGAAGAGTATTAAATAATCCTTATGCGTCTAATACTATCCCCAAAGTAAGTGGTGTCAATATATCTGGCATATCATTACAACAATCATAAATAATCAAAAAGTAATATGGCAGAAAAGAGTTTTGGTGTAAAGGAGATTAATCTGATTGGTGCTTCAGGTACACCAACGATTGAAAGTCCTAACAATTTAAATTTAAATGCTGTCAATGTTGCAATTAGCACCAATGTCAGTATTGGTGGAACACTATCTGTAACTGGTAATGTTTCGGTAGGTGGAACTCTAACATATGAAGACGTAACAAATATAGATGCAATCGGAATTGTAACAGCGAGATCTGGTATAAAGGTTCTTGCTGGTGGTGCAAACGTTGTCGGTGTTGTAACTGCAACATCATTTGATGGTGATCTCGCTGCAAGTAATTTAACTGGTCCATTACCAGCTATTAGTGGTGCAAACTTAACTAACTTACCATCTCAAGATCCTACAAATGCAGACATTCAAGGAATGTGGACTGTTGGAGGAGGTTTAAGTGGATATACATTTACAGGACCTGGTGTTGAATCATCACAAACTAATCCAACTTTATATTTGGTAAGAGGTCAAAGATATCGTTTTGTAAATAGCACAGGTAGTAGTCATCCCTTCGCATTTAGAGTATCATCTGGAGGATCTGCATATACTGATGGTATCTCAGGTTCACAGAGTGGAACTCAAGATTTTAGTGTTCAGTTTGATGCACCAGCTGCTTTAGTATATCAATGCACCATTCACTCTGGAATGGTAGGAATAATTTATATTGTAGGAAATAGTTTAAATGGCGGTGGCAATGATAGAGTATTGACATCAACGGGTGGTCAAGGAATTGTTGGTGAGTCAAACTTAAGTTTTGATGGATCAACTTTAGATATTGATGCAGGTTCTTCTGATGAAAAAATAAAGTTATATGGATCTGCTCCTTATATTAGGTTTGTAGAGGGTTCAACAAACAAAGCATATGTTCAATGGCAACCAGATGGTTTTCTTGCATTACAGAATGAAGAAGATAGTTCAAGATTAAGAATTAAAGATACTCTTGATTTTACCACTGGTGATGGAACTTATCATACAGTATGGCATGCTGGTAATGATGGTCCTAGTTCTGGTTTAAATGCTGACTTACTTGATGGTCAAGAAGGTTCATACTACACAAATGCAGCAAACTTAAGTGGAACTCTTCCAGCTATTAGTGGTGCAAACTTAACTAACTTACCATCTCCAGATCCAACTAATTCTGATATTCAAGGAATGTGGACTGTTGGAGGAGGTTTAAGTGGATATACATTTACAGGACCTGGTGTTGAATCATCACAAACTAATCCAACTCTATACCTAGTAAGGGGACAAAGATATCGCTTTGTAAATACTGCAAGTTCACATCCTTTTGAATTTAGAGTATCATCTGGAGGATCTGCATATACTGATGGTATTTCAGGTTCACAAACTGGAACACAAGATTTTAGTGTGCAATTTGATGCACCAGCTGTACTAGTATATCAGTGTATCTACCATTCATCAATGGTAGGTATAATTTATATTACAGGAAACAGTTTAGTAAGTGGAGGAAATAATAGAGTATTAACATCAACTGGTGGCCAAGGAATTGTTGGTGAATCAAACTTAATTTTTGATGGTTCAACTCTTACGGTTAGTGGTCGAAAGGTATTATCTGATGGAAGCACTAGAGGAATTGTAAACGCTGCTGATTATGGTCTTGATTCAAGTAAAACTGATGGCACAAACGTAAGTGCAATCAATGATGCAATTACTGCATTGGGGACAGATGGTGGAACAATATTGTTTCCTGGTGGAATGTTCTATCTTAATGCTACAATTTCACTTGGTAATAGTAATAATTCAATACGTTTTGTAGGTCTTGGTCAACAAAATTATGGTGGTGGTTCTGATTCTGGTGGAACTGTACTAAGAAGGGATCAAAACAACGAGTTCTTTAACATAACAAATTCTCGTGCTATTCATTTTATAGGAATTACATTTAAGGGTGGTGCTGCGAATGGTGGTGGTGGAAATGCTGGTGTTAGTGGTGGTACTGGTGCCATAACTGTTTCAGCAAATGCTGGTTGTCAGGGTCATCTATATGAGAATTTAGTGTTTCATGGTATAAAAAATTGTCTCACCCTCAACGGTTTGAGTGATTCTATAATAAGTGGTTGTAGATTTAGACTTCCTCCTACTGATGAAGGGACTGGACAATTCATAAAATTAGATGATAATGGTGGTGAAAGATTAGATCAGATTCGTATTGAAAATTGTGTTGGTGATGGATCTCCTGATGGATCAGCACTTAATTCTGTGGTTGATGGAATTTATATTTCAGGTCACGCTAATACAATTTTCGTAACAAATTGTTCCTTTATTAGATTGAATCGTCCGTATTACACAGATGGTTCTTGGACAGGAGAATTTTTATACTTCCAAAACGCAGAGGCAGAAAGAGCATCTGGTGATGCTGGATTCTTATTTAGTAGTGGAGGTAATAATGATGATGGAAACTTTATTACACTAGATAATTGTTTCTCATCAACGTGTGAAAATAATGGAATCACACTCGCAGGAAATTTAGATGCTTCGGTTAATATTACTAACTGTAATGTTAGAGGTAATAAGAATCATGGAATATTAGTTGATAGTGATGGTGGTAATACCAGTATTGTTAATCCTATTGTTTGTGGTAATAATTCAAATAATAGTGGTGGACATCATGGTATTGTGATAGGGGCTAACGTAAGTGATGTTTACATTGCAGGTGGAAGATGTGGTGGTAATGTGTCTATGACTGGAAATGGAAATCAAGCTTATGGAATCAGAATTGATGGAGCTAGTCATGATAATATAAGAATTATTGGTACGAATTGCACAGGTAATGCTACAGGTGGAATTGATGCTTCTCTTTCAGGAAGTGGTAACAAGATTCAATTTAATTCAGGTTCAACATTATCAGTTAACACAAACTGATTATATTATTGATGTAATAAATAACTAAAAAAGTAATATGGCACTTGACAAATTAACGATTATTAATAATGGTGGTCTGAGCACTACCTCTGATTATCGTGTTGGAGTATTGACTGCAACCAAATTTGTCGGACCTATTGAAGGAGCAATTACAGCAACCGATGCATCATTTACAGGAAATGTATCAATTGCTGGAACATTAACCTACGAAGATGTAACTAATGTTGACTCAATTGGTCTTGGTACTTTTAGAAATGGTCTTCAAGTTTTAACGGGGACTGCAACCACTGCACTCGTTGTGGATGGAGATGCAAGAGTCACAGGTATATTAACAGTCGGTTCATCATCCCTTACATTAGATGGAACAAATAATTTAGTTAATGTAGGAACCGCATTAACATTAGGACATACTCAGGGTTTACAGTTTCATACTCAAAATTTACACGCTGCAGGATTTGAGATAAACAATGTAAACGCATCAGGAATTATAACCGCATCACAATTTGTCGGTGATGGGTCTAATTTATCAAACACTGGATCAACTTTGAGTGAACCATCAACTGGCACACAAAGAATTGTCACTACAAGTTTGACAAGTGGAACAATGACCAGTTCTGGAACTGGATCCGAATTAGCATTTGACTATGCAAATAATGAATTAGAGTTTTCTGATAATACAAAAATAAGTTTAGGAACAGATAGAGATCTTCAACTATCACATAATACTAGTGACTCAATTATAAGTCATATTGGTTCAGCAACAGGAAATTTAAAAATATTATCAGGTGGTGCTCAAAGTATTGAATGTGTGAAAGCTGGTGCAGTAAAAATAGCACATAATGGAACCACAAAAATTGAAACCAACACCACAGGAGCACAGATAGATACTACTCTTAGATTATATGGAGCTGCTGGAACTGGAGGTGGCAGATTACGATTAGCAGAGGGAGCAGCATACAGTGAAATAAGAGGTGTAAGAAATACTGACTCAAGCAGTGAGTTATGGTTTGGAACAGAGATTGGTGGTACTGTAGATTATAGAGCAAAGATTAATACTGGTGGACATTTTATACCTTATGGTGATAGCATATATGATTTAGGATTGACTGGAACAAGATGGAGAAATGTTTATGCAGATACTTTATATGGTGACGGATCAAATTTAACTGGCATCACTCAGACAAGTATAGTCAATTATGCAGATAACAAACTTGTAACTGCTACAGGAAATGCAAATACTCTAAATGCTGAAGCAAACTTGACATTTAATGGATCAAATCTTACAGTTAATACCAATGATAATCAAAAAATAATTCTTTCAGGTACAACTAATCCTTATATACGATTTCAGGAAAATTCAACTAATAAATGCTTAATCGGTTGGCATTCATCTGGATTTTTTAAAATAACCAATAATGAAGACTCCTCTGAATTACGAATTAAAGATGCAATCGACTTTACTACAGATGGCGGTAGTACTTATCATACAGTATGGCATGCTGGTAATGATGGTCCTAGTTCTGGTTTAAATGCTGACTTATTAGATGGTCAACAGGGTTCTTATTATCAAAACGCTAGTAACTTAAATGCAGGGACTGTAAATGATGCAAGATTGCCAGGAACAATCAGTTCTAATATTACAGGAAATGCAGCTTCTTTAAAAATTGTTGATACTAGAAATGATGGAGCAAGAGTTCCCAACGATTATACTGACCATGCAGTAACAGCAGAGTTCACAAATCAAATAATTAATGGGTGGCATACTGCCCTAACTGTTAAAGGTTGGGCTGATGGTTATGCTCCTTGGCAACTTGTTGGATACTCAGACACACAACAAAACACAAATCTGCGTGTTCGCTTTGGACATGGACAAAATAACACTTGGTCTAGCTTGTATAATATTTGGCACTCTGGTAATGATGGTTCTGGATCTGGCCTTGATAGCGATACTGTTGATGGATTACAGGCATCTAGTTTTTTAAGGTCTGATTCCAATGATATTTGTTCTGCAAGATTACAATTTACAAAAAATAATGAAGCTAATTATGATACCATAGCAACAACCTCTTCATCTCAAGGTGCGATTGAAATTTATAATAATGGTTCTGGTAATGATGCGTTCATGGCTTTCCATACTGGCAGTGATTATGCTTTTTACTTTGGATTGGATGCTGACACAAATGATCTTTCTGTTGGTGGTTGGTCAATGGGTGCAAATAAGTATAGAGTTTGGCATGAGGGTAATGACGGTGGAGGTTCTGGATTAAATGCTGATTTATTGGACGGACATCAAAGTACAGATTTTGTTGAGCATAATCAAAATAGTGGTTACATATTAAAATTTGGAAGTGGAGGTAATTCAGGACACACAAGTTCATCTTATCCATACGCAATATTCCAAGAAGGTGGTGCATGGTCTAGTCCATATCCTGATTTACGCATAAATTATCATACTGGTATTGCCATAGCTGTTGGTTATCACGGTTATGGAGGTCTTAGATTTCAGAGAGATTATAACGATACTACAGAATTAATGAGTATTGGAAATGGGGATAATCATGTAAGAATTGCAAATAATCTTTACATAGGTGGACATAGGGCACTAACAGTTAATGATGCTATCGGAAATGCTGATACTGTAGATAATATACATGCAAGTAGTTTTATAAGGTCAGATACTGATGACAGCATAGCAAAAGACCATCAAATTAGATTTAATTCTGGTTCTGCAATTAACACTAGCACAGCATATGAAGCATCTTTAGAAGTTTACAGTGCCAATGGTAATGGAACAGATGCTTTTATGTCATTTCATGTGAGTGGTGATTACGCTCTTTATTTTGGTTTAGATGGTGGAACTAATGATTTAGCTGTAGGTGGATGGTCAAAGGGTGCAGCTTCTTACAAAGTATGGCACGAAGGTAATGATGGACCTGGAAGCGGATTAAATGCTGACTATTTAGATGGTTATGAAACAAATGATGGTGCTAGTAATAACACCATTGTACGAAGAACTGCAAGTGGATATATATTTGCCAATTACTTTAATACAACAGCTAATGATACTGGTAATCCAGTAGACGTAAATAGATTTTATTGCTCAGAAGATAATTACATAAGATATATTGATAAAATCAGTATGCGAGCAGTAATGAACGTATCTGCAAGATCATCTGCATACGCTGGAAGGGAAAATAATACTACAGACCAAAACTATTGGATAGGTTCTGCTGGTTGGGGTGCTGATAATTTTGATACAACAGTTTGGGATTATGGTTCTTGTTTCTTTGATGTATGGGGTAATCCTAGTGGTCAACCAAGCGGTACATCACACTGGACTGGTTTTCAATCAATGCACTATACCAATGCTTCAAATAGGTATGGATGTAGAATAGCTGTTGGTGCTGGTAATCCACATAACGCTTATATTCAAGGTAGATGGGGTACAACAACTAATGGATGGTATAGACTTTGGAATGAGTCTAATGATCATTTATTATTCAGCACAACTCACAATCAAACAGATCAGTTACAACTCAAGATGCATACAAATAGTTGGAACGGTGGAATTAAATTTATTTCTAATGATGGTAATAATGTGTCACAACTTCATATGGATAATAGTTCCACTTATGATTTAATGGTTGATAGTTCTTTCTATGTTGGAGGATCTTTTAGGTGTAATGGAAATGTTATTCCACATTCAAATGATAATTTAGATCTAGGAGAGTCAGGTCTTCGTTGGAGAAATATATACACTACTGACTTGCAATTATCAAATGAGTCAAAAAAAGATAAAGGGGGTAATGATGTTGACGGAACTTGGGGTGATTACACAATTCAAGAGGGAGAAGATGATCTTTTCCTAATAAATAATCGCAGTGGTAAAAAGTACAAATTTATGGTACAGGAGGTAAAATAATGGGTGTTCTTTTTGGCAACGGTCATTTAGAAGAAATGAAATGGGTTACCTTTGATATGGGTAATGGTGCTATTCTTCGGGATACTGGCGTAACAAGTGTAACTAGGCATTCTTCTGGAAGACACCAAATTGTTTTTGATGGTAACATGGCAGCCGCACAGGAGTATGCTTTGGTTGGAAATGGTCAGTATGAATGGTCAATTGGTCCTTGGAATAATAATAGAGCAAATTATGAAGTAAGTCAGGCTTACACATGGCATGGTAGGTATGGAGCTGGAACAGGTGGAGATATTGCATATATGGCAGTAATTATTTTCGGACAATAATCATGGCAGATACAAGTAAAGTAATTATTTTTAATTCACCATATACTAATCAGTTAGCAATAACTATGGTTTCTGGTAGATGTGATAAAACAGTCGATGAGATTGCAAAGATGACTGTTCCAAATGGTGTTAAATATAAAATAATAAATCATAGTGAACTTCCTGAAGATAAAACATGGATTGATGCATGGGAAGATCCAACGATTGATGAACAAACATCTACTGGCGAAAACACATCACCACCTGTTTAAAATGGCAATACAAATTAATATGGCGAAAGCCAAACAACTTCATATAGAGAATATTAGAATAGCTAGAGAACCAAAACTTGCTGCACTTGATGTAGAATTTCAAAGAGCTTTGGAGTCTGGTGCTGATACAAGTGCAATTGTAGCAAAGAAACAAGCACTTCGTGATGCACCCGCTGCTGCTGGTATTTCAACTGCTTCAAATACAGATGAATTAGAAGCACAATGGGATTCATCTATCTTGGGTCAGACCCCATACACATATAAAAAGTCTTAAAAACCGCACACTTGACACTATGTAAAGTATGCTATATAATGAAGTTAAATTTACATTACAGTTATGGCAACTGAGCAACAAAATCATTTAAAGTCAATACTAGAACAATCACAAGGACTTGTATCTGAAATCAATCAACTTGAAGGGCAAGCAAAACAGAAGAGAGAAATGCTTCTTAAACTACAAGGTATTGTTGAGTATCTACAACAGACAGGTGTTAAATTACCAAAAGAAGATGAAGCAGAAGCAGAAACTGAAGTTGTTACACCTGAAGCAGAAACATCTGATAAATAGATAAAAAAAGAATGATTAAATGGGATTAATTGGTCGCCAAGAAACTTCTGGTGCATTCGCAAAACTCGATGATATCGCTTCTCAATTTGATGACACTACTACCACGTTTAATTTAACGCTTGGTGGAAGTGCTTTCTTTGCGAGTAATCCCTACACACTTTTAGTTTCATTAAGTGGAGTAATACAAGAACCTATTTCAGCATATACAATTGTTGAAAATCAGATTAATTTTGCTGCTCCTCCTCAAGCAGGGGCAGATTTTTTTATCATTGTTTTATCCACTACAAATGTAGGAGCACTTCGTTCAATTAACATAGCAAAAAGAAGTGGTTCTCATACAATGGATTTGATGGGTCGTACTATGGCGGTGAGTGATAGATCAGGCACTGTACATCCAATCGCTTTCAATCAAGCATAAATAAAAAAAAGTAAACCAAAGATAATGGCAGATAAATTTCCTTTAATTTTGAATACAAGTGCTAATCAGATTCAGGAGATTGCGTCTGGTGACAACCTTGATTTAACTGGTAATAATATTAAAGGTGTTAGTCAAATAATCTTCACAGGACTGACTACTGCACAAAGAAATGCACTTACAGCAACTGCTGGAATGGTGATCTATAATTCAAGCACTAATAAATTACAATGTTATAATGGATCTTCTTGGAATGATTTATTCTAACATTGATAAATAGTCAAAAGTAATAATAGAATCGATGCCTTATATTGGTAATAAACACGCAGCAGGTGACCATGTTAATAATTTTAAGGTATTAGATGACATATCATCTTATACCGCAACCTTTGATGGTTCAGCTTCTGCTGTTGTATCAACCTCTAATAATACAATCAGAGTACCTGAACATCGTTTTATTCAAGGGCAAAGAGTAACTTATAATAATGGTGGTGGTGGAAATATAGCAGGTTTAGTAAGTGGTACAGCATATTTTGTTTCGTTTGATACAGCAAATACAATTAGATTAGCGACAAGTTTAGCAAATGCAAATAATAATACAGTTATTAATTTAACAAATGTAGGATCAGGTACATCACATACTCTTATTGCTGCGTTTGATGGTATCAATAAGAAATTTAAATTGACTCATGGTGGTGGTATTTCAACAAGACTAAATCATCCAACTCAAATAAATGTTGCAATTAATAATGTTGTTCAAAAACCAAATTTAAATAATGCCTCTTTTACTGAAGGTTTTTCAATCGTAGATAATCATAAAATTATATTCAAAACGGCTCCAATAAGTACAGATATTTTTTGGGGAAGTGTTATTGCAAATACCATCACTACATTTGATGTTAGTGATCATAAAATAGATACATTTACAGGAGATGGAACTACAACTGATTTTAATCTTTCACACGATCCTGCAAATAATGAGAGTATTATAGTCACAATTAATGGTGTTTTACAACATCCAAGCAATACCACAACATCAAGAGCATATACATTATTAGATAATATATTACAATTTACTGCTGCCCCTGCAAATGGTGATGAAATACAAGTTAGACACATGGGATTTGCTGGTGCAACCACAGCAGACGTAAGTGGTTTCTATGGACGCACAGGTAATGTCGTCCTTACATCAAATGATCATATCACAACTGGAAATATTAATGCTGGTATTGTTACTGCGACATCGTTTGTTGGGAGCTTCTCACCAAATGCTGGTGGAACTAACGCAAACTTTACAGGAATTGTTACTGCTGCAAACTTTAAGGGTGGTGATTTTGAGGGTAGAAATCTCAAGATAACAGGACTATCAACTTTTGTTGGTGATGCAGAATTCTCTGGAAATGTTTCAATTGCTGGAACATTAACATATGAAGATGTAACAAATATAGACTCAGTTGGTCTTGTAACTGCAAGAGAGGGAATTGCAATCCCAGATAGTAGAATATTGTCATTAGGTGATAGAAAAGTTGGTTCTACTTTAGGAGATTTAAGAATATATCATAATGGTAGTGACTCATATATTGATGAGGTTGGAGCGGGAAATTTATATATCCGAAATGGTTCTAAAAATTCTATTTGGTGCCAAACTGATGGACCAGTACATTTATACCATAATAATAATACAAAATTATCCACATCAAATACAGGTGTCACGATTACAGGAGAAGCAGACTTAGATAATGTAAGCATTGCTGGTGTTACCACAATGACTGGAATGTTAAGAATTGATAGTGGTAATCTTCAAGTTTACGGAACAGCACCAAACATTTTCCTTCGTGATACAAACGATAATCCTGATTTTAGAGTCATGAATTCTCATGGTTCATTCAAAATTTTTGATGAGACTAACGGTGTAGATAGATTTATAATAAATCCATCTGGAAAGGTAAGTGTACCTTATGACTTAGATGTAGATGGTCATACAAACTTAGATAATGTTTCAGTTGCTGGAGTTACAACATTTGCAAGTAGCATACACGTTGCGGATAGTATAATACACGAGGGAGATCCTAATACTCAACTTAATTTTGCTAATGATCAATTTGAATTTAAAAATAATAATGTAAGAAGATTAACGATTCAGAATGGAAACAATTGGTTTTATGGTTCTAATCATTTTGAAGCGACTTCCTCACAGTCCAAAGCTGGTCAATATATTGCAAGATTTAGAGATGAAACTGATCATACAGTTGTTCATTTTCATAATACAAATGTAAAAAATACAATATTCAGATGGAATGATTATGGTAGTACTTCTAATGCTGGAAATTTTGTATTTACAAACCTTACTGGTACAGAATACGCAAGATTTACTGGTAGTGGTAATTTTAATCTTCTTCGAGACTTAGATGTAGATGGTCATACAAATTTAGATAATGTAAGTGTTGCTGGTGTTACAACATTTACAGGTAATGCAAATTTTGGTTCTAATGGACTAATATCAAGTGCTGCTAACTTCTCATTATCTAGTAATAAAC
>MDTC01233483.1_pt1 | contig 14076 bp, 15 predicted proteins | sample 811181 | NCBI WGS metagenome assembly MDTC01 (sample SAMN05326644, study PRJNA326480) | marine metagenome | isolation source: seawater | place: Pacific Ocean: North | collected 2011
TTAAATATTTTTATAGACATCTAATGTATAGATAAGATATTAATTTTACATTAATTATTATATTTCTTTTAATAACGCAAAAATATCTTTTGTATAAAAAACTGCAGCACGTTTATGACCACCACCACCATATTTATACGCAAGTTTATTTAAATCAACGGTGTCTTTCAAACTTCTTAATCTAACATTATATCTTTTTTTAAAGTGTTCATACGCCCATACTAAAGCAAAGTCTGCAGTTTCTATGTGTTTTTTGGCAAGCATATTTGCGATATCATTCCATAAACCAACTGCAACAAAATTATGCACAATAACTGTGTAATTTTCAAATTTCATTAATGCGCCAAACAAATTTCTTCTAATTAAATCTTCTTTATATTTTGAAACTGATTTTCCTAATTTAATTACTTTTGCAACATTTTCTTTCTTTAATAAATTATTCCATGTTTTAAATTCTGAGGGATCTTTCTTGTAATCCAAAGGTAAAGCACTTGCGAAATACATTGTATATTTATATTTTCTGCCCTTAATATCTTCATCTTCGATTAATTTTATAAATATAGGTATGGGTTTATCAGGATAAAAATGTTTCCATGCTAAATATGCTGCAGAATGATTTTCATCCAATATATAACTGTCACCATCTCTTAATGTAAATTTTGCTTGGGGATGATGATCTATAATACATAATGATTTTGATTGATTTCTAATATTATCCATTAATTTCTTATCTAAAAAAGTTATATCAACCATTAATATTTTTTTATCAACAATATTTGGAACATACTTATCATTTGGTTGTGATGCATGATATATAATGTTCTTATTATTTAAAAAAGACCATGCGATCCATGCTGATGCAAACCCATCAGAACAATCCCTATGATATATAATCATGTCATAATCTTTTTTGGAACATTGATCCATATATATTATATTAATATTAAAATAAGTTAGTATATTATTAACATTTAATTCTCAATCTAACTTGTTTCTTCTTCGGAATCATCTTGATCTGATAATCCTCGTTTAAGAATCATTTTCTTACCGAAAGAAAACCTAGGATCATATGAGTACTTTCTCCAATACCTTTTAATAATAGTGGATTTGATAATTTTCAAACGTAAATTATTAATAAATTTTTCTTTGCTTTTGTACATTTCATTGTTAGAAATATGATACCAATTCCAACGTTTATATGGATTAGCTTTTATCATCTCCCATGTAATATTGGGATTTTTGGAAATATTATACCAATTCCAATATTTATATGGATTAGCTTTTATTATTTCGCATGTAATATTTTGATTTTCGGAAATATAATCCCAATCCCATTTTCCAGACCATGGGTTACCTTTTATTATTTCCCATGTTATAATTGGATTTTTGGAAATATATCCCCAATCCCAGCGTTCATCTGGATTATCTTTTATTATTTTCCATGTTATATTGGGATTTTTAGAAATATCTTTCCATGGGTAATACCTGTTAGCTTGTATTATCTCCCATGTGATATTTGGATGAGTCGTAATCTGATTCCAATTCCATCGTATAAAATTATAATCATGATTTTTTTTTATTATCTGCCATGTTAAAGTTGGTTTTCTAGAAATTAATTTTTTATTCCATGGTATATCTGGATTAGATTGTATTATCTGCCATGTTATATTTCGATTTATAGTAACATTAGACCAATGCCATGGTTTATTTGGGTTTTCTTGTATTATTTCCCATGTTATATTTGGATTTATAGAAATAAATTTCCAATCCCATGGTTTATCTGGATTAGCTTGTATTATCTGCCATGTTATATGTTTATTACAAGAAATATTAGACCAATCCCATGGTTTATCAGGATTAGCTTTTATTATTTCCCAAGTTATATCTGGCTTTGAGGAAATAAATTTCCAATCCCATGGTTTATCAGGATTAGCTTTTACTATTTCAAATGTAATACTTTTATTACAAGAAATCATTGACCAACACCATGGTTTATCTGGATAAGCTTGTATTATATCCCAGGTTAAATTTGGATTTTTAGAAATTCCTATCCAATCCCATGGTTTATCTGGATGTTCCAAAATAAATTTGAACCATTCTACAGACCATTCATTTTCTAATTCTTTGTATGCCATTGTCATTGTATTGAGTTTTGTAGTTAAATTATATTAGAATATAAATCTAATATAGTTTTCAATTTTTATAAAAAAGTATCTAATTAACATCTAATGTTCATACTAACTTTACTCTTATTCGGAATCATCTTCATCCGATAATGCTCGTTGAAGAATCATTTTTCTTCCGAAAGAACAACTAGGATCATAGGAGCGCTTTGTATAATACCTTTTAATGATATTAGACTTGATGATTTTCAAGCGTAAATCATTAATAAATTCTCGTTTTTCTTTTGCCATAGTATTAGATGAAATACCGCTCCAATTCCATGGTTTATCCAGATTAGATTGTATTATTTCAAAGGTGATATTTGGATTTACAGAAATATTATACCAACACCATGGTTTATCCGGATTAGATTGTATTATCTCCCATGTAATATTTTCATGCTCTGAAATCAAGCCCCAATCCCATGGTTTATCCGGATTAGCTTGTATTATTTCCCAAGTTATATTTGGATTCATAGAAATTAAATACCAACTCCAAGGTTTATCTGGATTAGATTGTATTATTTCCAATGTTATATTTGGATTTTGAGATATACTACTCCAATTCCAATCTTTATCTGGATTAGATAGTATTATTTCCATTGTGATATTTGGATTTTGAGATATACTACTCCAATGCCAATCTTTATCTGGATTCTCTTGTATTATTTTCCATGTGATATTTGGATTTTTAGAAATCCTATACCACTTCCAAGGTTTATCCGGATTAGATTGTATTATCTCCCATGTTATACTATGATTTTGAGAAATACCTTCCCAATCCCATGGTTTATCCGGATTAGCTTGTATTATTTCAAAGGTGATATTTGGATTTATAGAAATAAAATACCAATTCCATGGTTTATCTGGATTAGATTGTATTATTTCAAAGGTGATATCTGGATTTCCAGACATATCACCCCAATGCCATGGTTTATTCAAATTAGATTGTATTATCTCCCATGTAATATTTTCATGCGTTGAAATCCAATTCCAATCCCATTGTTTATCCGGATTAGCTTGTATTATTTCCCAAGTTATATTTGGATTTCTAGAAATCCAAAACCAATCCCATGGTTTATCCGGATACTCTTGTATAATTTTCCACTTTGTATTTGGATTTATAGAAATAAAATACCAACGCCATGGTTTATTAGGATTATCTAATACAAATTTAAACCAATAATGTGACCATTCAATTTCTAAATCTTTGTATGTTTTTACCATTGTATTACGTTTTGTAGATAAATTATATTAGAATACAAATCCAATATAGTTTTCAATTTTTATAAAAAATTATATTATTAAACTCTAATTTTATTACTATCTAACTTGTTTCTTCCTCGCAATCATCTTCATCTGATAAACCTCTTTTGAGTATCATTTTTCTTCCAAATGAACAATTAGGATTGTAAGAACACTTTCTCCAATACCTTTTAATGATATTGGACTTGATTATTTTCAATCGTTCATAATTGATAAATTCTTCTTTTTGTTTAATCATTGGATTTCTAGAAATCCAAAACCAATCCCATGGTTTATCAGGATTTGCTTTTATGATTTCCCATGTAATGTTTGGATTATTACTAATAATTGGCCAATCCCATGGTTTATCCGAAAAATTTTGCAATATTTCCAATGTGATGTCTTTATGCCTAGAAAAATAATCCCAATCCCATGGTTTATCTTGATTATCTTTAATTATCTCCCATGTTATATTTTGTTTTTTAGAAATATAATCCCAATTCCATGGTATATCTGGATTATTTTGTATTATTTTCAATGTGATATATGATTGTTTAGAAATGATAGACCAATTCCATGGTTTATCAAGATTAGCTTCTATAATTTCCCATGTGATATTTGGGTTTTCAGAAATTCCATCCCAAATCCATCGTTTATCAGGATTAGATTGTATTATTTCCCATGTGATATTTGGGTTTTTAGAAATACCCCCCCAATCCCACATTTTATCTAGATTATCGTGTATTATTTCCCAAGTTATATATGGTTTTTTAGAAATAGAAATCCAATCCCATGGTTTATCTCGATTATCTCGAATTATCTCCCACGTGATACTTGGATTACGTTTTGATAATTGATGCCAATTCCATAATTTAGTTGGAATATCTCGAATTATCTTTGATGTTATATTTGGATTTTGAGAAATAAAATACCAATCCCATGGTTTATCTGGATTATCTTGAATTATTTCAAATGTGATAATTTCACCTCCACGAATATAATCCCCGCAAATATGATCCCAATCCCATTGTTTATCTGGATTATTTTGAGTTATTTCCCACGTAATATCTTGATTACGAGAAATCCAGAACCAATACCATGGTTTATCGGGATTATCTTGAATTATCTTTCACGTGATATTTCGATTTTTGGAAATATATCGCCAATCCCATGGTTTATCTAGATTATCTTGAATTATCTTCCATGTGATATATGATTGTTCAGAAATATAAGACCAGTCCCAAGGTCTATCTAGATTATCCTTTATTATTTCCCATGTTATATTTTTATTTTTAGTAATATATACCCAATCCCAAGGTAAATCTGGATTGTCTTGTATTATTTTCCACGTTGTATATGGATTGATAGAAATATTTTCCCAATACATCTCCCAACCCCGATATATATTACATAATTTCCAATTATCTAATATAAATTGTAACCATTTTGAACTCCATCTATCTTCTAAATCTTTGTATGTTTTTGCCATTGTATTGCATTTTGTTAATAATATACTAATATATAAACCAATAATAATTTTCAATTTTTAAAAAAAAAAGTAAGTATATAATTAACATCTAATTTTCTTTGTTTCTTGCTCACTATCATCGTCATCATCATCTGATAATCCTCGTTTAAGTATCATTTTCCTTCCAAATGAACAATTAGGATTATAAGAACGTTTTCTCCAATACCATTTAATGATATTACGCTTAATGATTTTCAAGCGTAAATTATTAATAAATTCTTCTTTTGCTTTTGGCATTGTATTATCTGAAATACAATCCCACTTCCAAGGTTTATCCGGATTATCTTGAATTATTTCCACTGTTATATTTGGATTTATTGAAATAAAAAACCAATCCCATGGTTTATCCGGATTAGATTGTATTATTTCCCATGTAATATTTGGATTTTGAGAAATACACCCCCAATTCCATAGTTTATCTGGATTAGCTTGTATTATCTCCCATGTTATATTTGGATTTCTAGAAATACACCCCCAATCCCATGGTTTATCTGGATTAGCTTTTATTATTTCCCATGTGATATTTGGATTTTGAGAAATATAACTCCAATTCCAAGGGAAATTTGGATTAGATTGTATTATTTCCCATGTTATACTAGGATTTTCAGAAATACCGAACACATTCCAAGGTTTATATGGATTATCTTTTATAATCTCCCACGTAATATTTTCATTCATAGAAATCCTATCCCACTTCCAAGGTTTATCCGGATTAGATTGTATTATCTCCCATGTTATACTAAGATTTTCAGAAATACCGTACCAATCCCATGGTTTATCTGGATTATCTTGAATTATCTCCCATGTTATATTTGGATTTTTTGAAATATATTCCCATCTCCAAGGTTTATCCGGATAAGCTTGTATTATTTCCCAGGTTATATTTGGATTTGCAGAAATACAAAACCAATTCCATACTTTATCCGGATTATCTAATATAAATTGGAACCATTTTAAACTCCAAATAAGTTCTAACTGCTTGTATGTTTTTACCATTGTGTTGAGTCTTGTAGACAAATATAGATTAAGATATGTACCCATAATAATTTTCAATTTTTATAAAAAAAGTATATTAGTAACATTTAATTTTATATCTAGCTTGTTTCTTCATCTGATAAACCTCTTTTGAGTATCATTTTTCTTCCAAATGAACAATTAGGATCGTAAGAACACTTTCTCCAATACCTTTTAATTATATTGGACTTAATATTTTTCAAACGTTCATCATTAATAAATTCTTCTTTTTGTTTAACCATTGGATTACTAGAAATATAATTCCAATCCCATGGTTTATCCGCATTCTCTTTTATTATTTCCAATGTAATATTTGGATTTCTAGAAATATAATACCAATCCCATGGTTTATCGGGATTCTCTTTTATTATTTTCCATGTTGTATTTGGATTTATAGAAATTGAAGACCACTCCCATGGATAATCTTGATTTTTCATAATTATATCCCATTTAATATTTCGATGTTCAGAAATAGAATACCATCTCCACGGTTTATCAATATTAGCTTTTATTATTTTCCATGTTATATTTGGATTTTCTGAAATATATTCCCAATTCCATGGTTTATCCGGATTATTTTTTATTATTTTCCATGTGATATTTGGATGGCGTGAAAGAATTGACCAACTCCAAGTTTTATCTGGATACTCTTGTATTATTTCCCATGTGATATTTGGATTTCTAGAAATATATGCCCAATTCCATGGTTTATCTGGATTTTCTTTTATTATTTCCAATGTAATATTTGGATTATGTGAAAGAATTTTCCAATTCCAAGGTAATAATAAATTTTCTTTAATAATATCCCATGTTATATTTGGATTACTTGAAATATAATCCCAATGCCATGGTTTATCTGGATTATCTTTTATTATTTCCCATGTGATATTTGGATTACGTGAAAGAATTGACCAACTCCAAGTTTTATCTGGATTCTCTTTTACTATATCCCATGTTATATTTGGATTACTTGACATATATATCCAATGCCATGACTTACTTTTATGCTCTTTTACTATCTCCCATGTAATGGTTGGATTGCTTGAGAGAATGTACCAACACCATGGTTTATCTAAATTCTTTTTAATTATTTCCCATGTCATATTTGGATTCATGGAAATAAAATACCAACTCCAAGGTTTATATGGATACTTTTTAATTATTTCCAATGTTATATTTGAATTTTGAGAAATAGTTTCCCAATCCCATTTTTTATTTGGATTATCCAATACCATTTGGAACCACATGCGATTCCATTTTGATTGTAAATCTTTGTATGTCTTAGTCATTCTTGAGATATTATCTTGAAAAACTTATATTCTGGTTTGTTTTAGAAGCCAGTATATCTTTCAATTTTTTTAAAAAAATAAGTAAAATATTAAAATTTAACCTATTATTAATAAATATAATCTTATTTACTGTTTTTTAATAAAGTACTTTTTATTCTTCATCACTCGAATCTTCACTAGATAACCATTTAATAAATTTAATAGTTTCTTCATTATAAACAATTCTTCCGGCTGAATGCTTTGGTAATTCTTCTTTTAAAAATGACCACGCAAGTATATTTTCATCACTTAAAACATCTTTCTCATAAAACACTTGGAGAGTGTACGAGAAAATAGGTGTTGCTTTTTCTTGAATTAAAGGTTTTAAGCAAAAATCTTCCAATGCCCTTAAAATATCATCAGGTTCAATTCTGGAAAGTTCCGATACTAAATCCTTACTTTTAAGATTTACAAAGAAATCTTTCATAGTTAATGTCTCAAAATCTTCCATTAATTTTTCTATAACTGCACTAGCATTATATTTTTCAAGGATTAATGCGTCAAAGTCAAACATATGTTCTTCTTCAGATTCCTCAGATTCTTCCGGAATTTCTTTCTTTTTTTTCTTTCCTAGTTTTTTACCTTTTTTTTTATCTCTTTTCTTTGATTTATCATCTGTTTTAGATTTTTTCTTTTTTTGCGATTCATTTTTTAGAATAAATGGACAAAGTTTATTGCAAGAATCTATTACATACCGATGTCCACAACCGACACACTTCATTTTAATAATACCACTCTTTATTTTGTAGCATGGTACTTCTGGTTGTCTACAAATTGGACAAAGAACGAATGTCTCAATATACCTGCAAAGTGATTGATATAGAATTGGATAGGTGTGGTGCCCTTTAATATATAAAATATCATGTAATGATGTTGGTACAGCAAGATCAATGCCAAACCATTTGCATAATTCCTTTGGGTTTCGATGAAGAGCTATTGCTACATTTTCACAATTAGATAGTATAGTTTTTTTCCCACCTCCTTTGCCAACCCAAGTATATTCAAGAGTAGGCATTGTATATCGATATGAGTGGTCTTCGACGGGTTTCAACCCGGCAATATTTATGGTTTGCGAAGTCATTTTGAAAAGGAGTCATGTTGTTGAACGAGAGAATATAAGTATTTAATAGTATAAGTAGCCTAAATAAAATTCAATTTTTTAAAAAAATAAGTATAAATGAAATGTGCAAACGTAGACTAGTATGTGAATAAAATCCACGAAAATAATACAATAGATTTTAAGTTAGTTTTCACTTAGACCACTTGTAATTAATTCAAATTGTAATATTTATATTTTAAATATGATTTTCTATGTTTGCAGTGTTATAATTTTATGAAATTTCTTATCCCGATGTTACATCATCAATCCATTCTCCTTCATATAATTTAGTTCCATCTTCACAATAAATAATACCATGACCATTTTTCTTACCATCTTTCCAAGATCCTTCATACTCTATTGATCCATTGACATAATATGAAAATCCATGACCATTTTTCTTACTATCTTTCCATTCTCCTATGTATTCTATTTTATTATAATCATAATATAAAATACCTTGACCATTTCTCTTATCATCTTTCCATTCTCCATAGTATTCTATAGCACATCTATTGGCAAAACATGAAATTCCATGACCATTTTTCTTATCATCTTTCCATTCTCCATTATATTTAGGTAATCCATACTCATCATATAAAATACCTTGACCATTTTTTTTACCATCTCTCCATTCTCCTTTATATTTAATGAACGTGGAATTTTGATAATATAAGATTCCTCGTCCTTGATACTGGTTATCTTTAAACGTACCTTTATATTTAATGAACCTAGAATTTTTATAATATATGATTCCTTGTCCTTGATACTTGTTATCTTTAAACGTACCTTTATATTTTTTTAGTCCGATTTCATCATATAAAGTCCCATTACCATCATAATAACCAGATTTAAATTCACCTTCATATTCTTTTTTTCCATCTTCGTAATATAAAGTACCCTTACCATCATAATAACCAGATTTAAATTCACCTTCATACTCTGGTGTTCCATTACCATAATATAATATTCCCAGTCCATTTTTAGTATTATTTAACCATTTTCCTGTAAATTTTATTTGTCCATTGGGGAAATACTCCATTCTTATATTATCTTGATAATCTTCTATTTGAGTTGGAGGTAAAATTTGTCCTCTAACTGCAGGGCGTAACATCCATTCTGGACGATACATGTTATAGTGTTGTCTTCTGACTTGGCGATACATTTTATAGTATTGATTGTTTATAATTTCCTAAATTATATTGCTTTCGAATATAATTCAATTTTTAAAAATAAGTATTACTGAACTATGCAAACATAGCACAGTAAATGGATGAAGTGGGATTCGAACCCACGAAGCTGACGCAGTAGAGCTTAAGTCTACCCCCTTTGACCACTCGGGAATCCATCCAAGATGAAATATTTATATTTCACCTTGGATAATATATATTATTAATTAATCTTTAAATATGATTCTTTAAAATAAAAATTACATAATAGTACATTGTTGTTTACCAGGATCATATGGGTCAGTACCACATTCACATTTAGCTGGTGGATCAGGTAAGATCTCGAAATAATTGCCACAATTTCCACATCGACAGTCATTGCTATTGCAAGTAGACCATACTTGTTCATTAAAATGGATGCCTATAAGATTATCACCTAATACTGAATCTTTTACTGGTCGTGTACAAATCCGAACTTGATCTCCATTCTCGAGTTGATGTTTACGGCGATTTCTAGAATTTTGACTTGAGATTTGATTTAGTAACAAAATTGGTTTTTCTGTAATAATAGTTGCTATGCTTCCTGCTTCATGATTATCTAAGTTTGACTTCTTAAGTATCATGAAACGGACCCGTATCCCAATGAGTGACATTGGTATTTTAGACATAGAAGCTGCAGGTACATATTTAGATTCACAACCAGATTTTTCTGATAGCAAACTACCAACAGACTCAGAATCAGTTTGTATAACCGTCGATTGTTCTGATGCCGAACTACCAACTGACTCATCATCGGTTAGTACATCACCAACTGGTTTTAAATCTTTTTTAGTTAATACAACAGCAGATTGTTTTGATACCATACTTGAAGCCATTATTTGATTGGTGTTGTCAGTGTTCGTATTTATAATTATTATTATATAAATATTTACAAAATAATTATTCAATTTTTTATATTATTATGAAATAATCCGAATTTACACAGATATTGTTATCCTATTATAAAAAATAATAAATCAACATTTCCATAAACAATAATTATCACATCAACATGTTCAGAATCATCTGTTTCTGAAAATTTGTAAATAAATCCGGTATCATTCAATAAATTTTCTATATTTGTTGCTGTTAATTCATGACGAACTATTCCATTAGAAACAAACATACCACATTCAAAAATAAAACTTTGTCTTCTATAACCATGTGTCCAACTACTTTTATTTCCTGTATATCTTTGAAATAATGTATCAACAAATATATCGTCACCGTTTTTTATACAAAATGTTATAAAAGCTCTATTATAAATATCAACACTTAGCATAATTTTATCTGAAACATTTAATGGTAATATATTATCAATATAATCAGTCCCTCCTATGAATTGCGGGATACATTTAATAATTGGATAAGACATCATTTTATTAAAACCACCTATCAGATTAATAATTGTTGAATCAAATTTTTCTAAAACCCATTCTTTTTTTTAGTTTTTTTGTATATATTAAATAAACTTTTGAACTTTTTACTTGAACAATATAAAGCAAATATTTCATAACTCAATTCAAATTTAGTTAAATGAATTATGATATCAATTGGCAATTGATTCATGGTTTGCGTGTATTTGTATATTTTTATAAGTAATTGTCGCTACAAATTATTTAAATTTATTTAAAATAATAATATTAATAATTACTATTATTCTAATGAATGTAATCTGGATTATAATAGTTTTATTAATATTTACTTATAATAAATATTATGATTATTTAATATATTATATATATAATCTAATACCATATAAAGAAGTTTCAAAAAATCCAATAAATAAAATATTAATAGGAATACCTGTCATTGATAGAGATTGTGATGTTGCAGAATTAGTTTATAATCATATTGAAAAATCAAAAATATATATATTAAATTATTATAATATAAAATTTGATTACTTAATAATTACTCGAAAATCTGATAAACATTGTACAAATTATTGGAAAAATAAAGGAAAATTAATATTAGTTGATAATTATAATATTAAAAAAAGACATAATTTTGATGAAATGGCAAATACATTTAATATGTTTACAGAATATTCAAAAAATTATGATGCATTACTTATTGTGGAAAGTGATATTATAATTAATGAAGAAACAATTTTTAAACTATATAAAAAAATTAATGAATATCATGTTGTTTATTCATATTTTGACACACCATGGACAAATTATCCATTAATTGTTAAAGGCGGATTATATCCACAAATTATTGATGGACGTAAATATAATAATAATATCATTTTAGGACATGGTACAGGATGTATTATGATTAGAACTGAAGTATTTAAAGATTGTAAGTTTCAAAATAAAAATTTTGCAGGATTAATTGATGGACAAGATGTTGGTTTTTCATTATCATTATTCAAACATAGATATTTATCTTTTTTAACAGATGATTATGTTGATCATGTATATGATCGTTTTGAAACATAGTTATATAATATTATTTATTTTTTCATAATCAATATTTTCACTGTCTAAATCTAAATCTATATATTGATCCAATTCTGATATTTCTAATTCTGATTCATGATTTAAATTATTAAGATGATCTTGATATGTATCTGGATACGTCTTAATAATTCTTTTTCTTTGTAATTCATCAGTTATATTTAATCTAATAATTATCCAATTATTTTGTTTAAGTAATCGCGCTTCATTTTCAAATCGTAAATCATCTATGATAACATTATCATCAGTCCCATTGATAATATAATTAACCCATACATCTGGATCTATTAATCTCATATTGCTTCCTATATCTTGGAGTAATTTTCTATCTTTTTCTTTCATGCCAAATAATTCAACTGCCAATTCTTTAATTTTACCAGCAAAACTTTTTTTAATTAATTTAGGATATCTCTCCATTAATTTATCAGTTAATGTGGATTTTCCACTGCATATTTTGCCACATATTGCAACTTTCATTTTATAAAATATATAATTATATATTATAGAATGAAAATTAATAAACCCTTAATACTGATTGTTATACTAATGCTGTTATCATCGGTTGTTTTGCAAATGAAAATGGTAATGTTAAGTCAATTATCGTCCCAATCATTAAATGATAATACATTATTGGGTATCAATTATTCAATAAATAAAACAGATATAATTTCAACTATATTAATATTACTTCCAGCACTATCACGTATTATGACTTTTATGTAATTTATTTAATTATACATTGTAATAATCCCTTTGAATTTTTACCCGTAGAACAAAATATTGTATCATTTTTGATATGGAATGAACTTGTCATCTGTGGTATTTGTGTAAAATTATCATTAATTAAATTAATTCTCATATCTTCTAACAATTTCAAACAATTTAAATTATACTTATTATCCTCTAATGTTTTTATAAAAATAGTAGTCATTGCACCTGCCCATGAAGAACATTTTGAGTTAAAAAAATCGGCACTTGTTTGATTATCTTTACAACCACTTATCATAAATATTTTGGCGCGTGTTTTTGCTTTGGGATTATCTATTATTTCACTTCCATCAATTTTGTATTTATATTTTAAATCTAAAATTGTTCCACTATGACAACAATCAAAGAAACATATACACTTTGATTGTCTAGGTATTCTGCATAATATATTATGTAATGTATCATCTGTTATTATACCATTTTTTTCATAATCTAATGGAATTAATACTTCATCCATACCATCAGCTTCATCTGAATTCGAATCAAGAATACTTGCTCCATGACCTGAATAATGAATCCAAATTTCAGAATTAGGATTTGACATTGTTTTAAAAACCAAATTACTAAATTCATTTATTATATTCTGCGCAGTTGGTTTTTGTTTTGTATTATCGGTCAACATTACAATATTTTTTGATTTAAAACCAAATTTTGATACTAATATATTTCTTATTTTATGTACATCATTTATACATCCATTTAATTCACCATTTTGACCTTTATAATTAATTCCTATTAAGAGAGCGTATTTCATTGTCCCTAATATATACAAAGATATTAATCTCTTCTGGCACCAACTAGATTTAAAATATCTAGGAATATGTTAATAATATCCAAATAAATTGCAATTGCACCCATAATATAATCATCTGGTGATAATTCATATTTATGATTTCCACTTGATACCATTTGAATATCATAAATTAAATATAATGAGAATATAAATGCTCCTAAACCACTATACACAAAATTATAAACCGAATCACGAATAAATGATCCAATTATGCCCATCACAATTAGAATTACTAAAGCAGAACTTAATCCTGCTCCCATTGTGGTAAAATCATTATTAGTTTTAATTGCATAAATTATTAATCCAAAACATACAACACATGTTGCAATACCTGCATAAATTACAGAATATGTTTGGTATTGTATACATACCAATGCAACTGTATATGATAATGATGCTGTAAATAAAGTTAATAATATATAATTATGAGGATAATGATAACGATATTTTGGTACACACATCATAA
>MDTC01006073.1_pt1 | contig 14074 bp, 16 predicted proteins | sample 811181 | NCBI WGS metagenome assembly MDTC01 (sample SAMN05326644, study PRJNA326480) | marine metagenome | isolation source: seawater | place: Pacific Ocean: North | collected 2011
GAGCCGGCTCTGAGGGTCATGTTGTCATGACTGATATCAATGAGCGGATGCTCCATGTTGGTAGAGACAAATGTATCGACCATAACGAGCTTAAAGGTCTCAGTTGGTGCCAATGTAACGCGGAGGAACTGCCATATCCGAGTGGAGCATTTGATAGAGTGACGATCGGATTCGGTCTTCGGAATGTTACTGACAAAGATAATGTCCTTCGCGAGATGTATCGGATTCTAAAGCCAGGTGGCAAAGCACTGGTTCTCGAATTTTCAAAGCCAATCGATGCGTCACTCTCGCGAATCTACGACATTTACAGTTTTTCGATATTGCCGACTATGGGCCATATTGTCGCGCAGGATAAAGAGTCATATCAATACCTGGCCGAATCAATTCGAAAGCATCCTGATCAAGATACGCTCGCGGAAATGATGAGAGAAGTAGATTTCGAGTCTGTTACTTACAAAAATTTAACTAAGGGTATTGTCGCAATTCATACAGGGGTAAGAGCATGATTCCACGCCTCATGATTGCAGGCCTCGTTGCCGCTTCGGAACAAGTGATTACTGCAGGTATGCGGATTGTAAATATTCAGCCCGAACGACTGGTCCCCATGGCTGGTAAGGTTTTGAAAGTGAGAATTACTGATCTTGATCTTGATATTTGGATCATTTGTGGTGAAGAACACTGGTGGCTAGCCACAGAACCACAGGAAAGTGCAGATGTGGAGCTATCTGGAACTCTTGGAAGCCTTATCGAAACGGCCAAAGCACTTACACAACCTAATGCGCCTCTGATTTTTGAGGGTCTCGATATCCGTGGTAGCGTTGGCGTCCTTCAAACCATGCAGAAAACGTTTCAAGACATGGACCTAGATTGGGAAGATGTGGCTACAAGAGTTCTAGGACCGATGCCAGCTAATCTGCTGATCAAAACCTTGCGAACAGCCCGAGCGCAATGGTTGACGAGCCGAGCATCGCTCAAAAGGCAAACAGATGAATTTCTGCGATCTGAACAGAGTAGTCTGATAACCTCGGACATTTTTTTGGATACGGAAACCAGGACAACCTCGCTGAAACGTCAAATTGACCGGCTCGACGCCCGTTTAAAACGTATTGAGGGGCAACATGGGTAGCTCGTTCCGCCTACTGAAAATTCTTCGAGTTTTGTTTTCAGAGCGAATTGACGAACTATTACCGCAGCCTAAGCGTCGTTTTTTAAAAGCGTTGGCATGGTGCACCCCCTTGGTACGTGGTAAGCGCAGCCGTGGTGAGCGTCTAAGAGATGCCTTGCAAACGTTGGGGCCTGTATTTGTTAAATTTGGGCAGATGCTGTCCACGCGTCGAGACCTGCTCCCACAAGATATTGCCGGCCCACTAGCTGAACTACAAGATCGGGTAAAACCCTTCTCTGAAAAAGTGTCGAGGTCAATAATAGAGACTGATCTGGACTGCTCGATTGATGAAATCTTTAGTGAATTTTCGTCCGAAGTCATGGCATCCGCGTCGGTCGCGCAGGTTCATGCAGCGCAACTGAAGACGGGCGAGAAAGTCATTGTCAAAGTTATTCGTCCAGGTATTGAGAAAGTCATCGAAGAAGACCTCAAACTCATGACAACCATTGCGAAGTTCGTCGAAAAAAATTTCATTGACGGAAAACGCCTAAAGCTAGTTCAAGTCGTATCAGACTACCGCATGACCATCCTAGACGAACTCGATCTGATGCGTGAAGCCGCTAATACAGCGCTAATCCGACGAAACTTTATAAACTCACCGATATGTTATGTGCCCAACATTTACTGGGATTACACGCGGCGTAATGTCATGGTCGAAGAGCGAGTCTACGGGACACCGATTTCACGGATTGACGTCTTCAAAGCCAAGAAAGTTAACATGGAAAGGTTAGCAGAGCGCGGAGTTGAGATCTTCTTTACACAAGTCTTCGATCATAGTTTCTTTCATGCTGATATGCATCCTGGGAACGTATTTGTAGATATCTCAGATCCAGAAAATCCGATCTATAAAGCGGTTGATTTTGGTATCGTCGGTACACTAGATCCAACGTCACAGGCGTATCTTGCACAGAATCTAATTGCCTTTTTTGACCGCGACTACCGAGCGGTCGCAGAACTTCATGTCGAGTCAGGATGGGTGCCGAAAGATACCAATATCGGTGAATTCGAGAGTGCTATCCGAACTGTTTGTGAGCCGATTTTCCAAAAACCTTTAGGGGAGATCAGCTTTGGTATCTTATTAATCCGCTTATTTGAAGTTGCCAGACGATTCCAGATGGAAGTGCAACCGCAACTTATTTTATTACAGAAAACCCTCTTGAATATCGAAGGTCTTGGCCGCGAGCTCTATCCAGAACTTGATCTCTGGAAAACCGGCAAACCATTTCTTGACCGCTGGGTGAAAGAGCGTTTAGGTGCGCGTGGAATTGTAGAATATGCCAAACGAAATATATCTCGATGGGCTGTTCAGTTCCCCGCACTTACAAACACTGTCCTTTCCACACCCGAGAGATTAGAGCGTCTGGAGTCGATACAAATCCAACAGGCGGAATCGCTTTCCCAAGTTGCAAGAGAAGGAAAGAAACGACGACTTTCAGGACATGTCAGTGCCCTACTCGGTATATTCGGTCTCATTCTTTCTGGATCAGCGCTCATCGCTGAGTACGACTGGTTAGCAATGTATTGGCCACTGACGATTGCTGTATTGTCACTAGTACTCTTGGTTAGGCGATAGCAATGGAAATCAAAGAAAAACATCTCAGAGCTCGACTTCTCGATGAAATTTGCTTCAATGCCGATGGATTTATATGCGCGATCGCTCAGGATCACATCACAAAAACCATCCTAATGGTTGCTTGGATGAGCCGCGAAGCGCTGGATCTAACCTTAGAGACTGGAAATGTGGTCTACTACTCGCGTTCTCGTAAAGCGCTCTGGCGGAAAGGTGAGACATCGGGACAAACGCAGCAGTTAATCGATATACGTATCGATTGTGATAAAGATGCGATCCTTTTGGAAATCCTGCAGGAAGGGGTGGCTTGCCACACTGGACGAAGGAGTTGTTTTTCGTGGGCGCCGAGGAGTGATGGGGTGTGGGAACCAGTAGAGCCCGTAGAAGTTGACCCCAACGAGTTATACGGGGGTAACCAATGACAGTTATAGAAGTCCTTGAAGACCTGTTAGCAGAGCGTCGCTTTGGTGATCCTGAAAAGTCGTATGTCTCTAAACTGCACCACAAAGGGCTCGACCATATCCTTAAAAAGGTAGGTGAGGAATCAACTGAAGTCGTCATGGCCGCAAAGGATGCGGCACGCTCGAAAAATAATGGGGACGTGATCCACGAGGTAGCTGACCTATGGTTCCACACGCTGGTTTTACTGTCACACCTAGAAGAACCTCCCAGCGCTGTATTAGCCGAGCTAGAAAAGCGTTTAGGCGTCGGTGGACTGCTAGAAAAAGCAAATCGAGCAGATACTCATGACTGAATGTCTTTTCTGTAAAATTCGAGACGGTGAGGTGCCGGCAGACATCATATTCGAGGACGACGAGTGTCTGGCATTTTGCGATATTAATCCAAAGGCGCCCGTGCATTTTTTAGTGATCCCACGCCGTCATATTGCCAATTTATGGGACGCGAGGAACGCTGATGAGGGTCTGTTAGGACGAATCCAGCTTACGATTCCTAAAATTGCGAAGGAACAAGGACTGGATTCAGGATTCAGAACAGTGTTGAATACGGGGCCCGGAGGTCATCAGGAGGTGTATCACATACACTACCATGTCCTTGGAGGTGGCCCGTTTACCGGCTTTAATTAACAATATATAGAAGAATAGGAGCCCGTTATGGGAATTGGTGGTATCAGTATCTGGCAGTTATTGATTATCTTGGCCATCGTGATAATGATCTTTGGTACCAAGAAACTGAAGTCGCTTGGGGGTGATTTGGGTAGCGCGGTAAAAGGATTCCGGCAGTCAGTAACAGATAAATCTGAAGACAAAGACGCCGACGAGAGTCCTCAAGCTGCAGCAGGAGATACTGTCCAGAAGAGCGAATCCAGCGAACCCCAAAAAAAACAGCAGGCTAAAGCGAAAGAGAAGGTCTAGGTGCTGGATATTGGTGCGACCGAGCTTCTGCTCGTTGCAATCATTGGCCTCGTCGTCGTTGGTCCTGAGCGGCTTCCTAGGTTGGCTCGAACGCTCGGTTTATGGGTCAAGCGGTTGCGAGGACAGGTATCGTCTATTCAAAGGGATATAAATCGCGAGCTCGAGCTCGAAGATCTCAAGCGTCAACTCGAAGCACGTGGTGGAGGCCTGAAGATGGAGGACATCACCGGCGACGATCCATTTGGTCTTGAACAAACACCCACTAACACAGCTACGGAAAAGAATGAGCGATCGAAGTCTGAATGATCAGCCTCTGATCGCCCACTTGATAGAACTTCGCGATCGACTAATCCGAATACTTATTGTCATTCTGCTATTTTTTATTGTCTTCATCGCTTTTGCGAACGATTTATATGCCTATTTAGCTCAGCCACTGCAATCGTTGTTACCTGAAGGTGCCTCAATGATTGCAACCCAGGTAGCTTCACCATTCCTCGCACCCTTTAAGCTCGCTCTTTATCTTAGCGTCTACTGTGGTGCTCCCATGATTCTCTACCAACTCTGGGGTTTTATTGCACCCGGACTTTATAACAATGAAAAGAAAATTGCGGCCCCTCTTCTGGTTTCGAGCATCTTCCTTTTCTACGCCGGTATGGCTTTTGCGTACTATGCTGTTTTCCCACTAGTTTTTGGTTTTTTTACTACCATAGGACCCACCGGTGTGACCGTAATGACGGATATTGACGCGTATCTGTCATTTGTCTTAAAGCTGTTTCTAGCGTTTGGGTTGGCGTTTGAGATTCCTGTCGCAACTATGCTCCTAGTCAAAGCTGGTATTGCCTCGCCCGAATCGTTAAAACAAAAACGACCGTATGTGTTCATCGGGTGTTTTGTTATCGGTATGCTTATCACCCCCCCAGATGTGATCAGTCAAACGCTTCTCGCCGTTCCAATGTGGTTACTTTTCGAAGCAGGGCTAATCGGAGCCCGTTTCATCGGAGCTCCCCGAGGCTCAGGCACGAGTAATGATATAGAAGAAACAAGAGAGCCTGAGACCGCAGTACTCATCCAGAACGAGGCGTCGGACACGGCAGAGGAAACCAATGAGGATGGAGAGTTCGAGACTGAACCGACGGAACAAGAGAGCGACGATTCACCGATCCTAGAAGAGCTCAATAAGAGCGACTCCTCCGAGGATCCCAAGCCAAGTACAGGACCGCAAAAACCAGATCCAAGCTAGTTAATGACCATATAGTCCTGCGAGTTCACGGGTCGCACAACACAGACCCTCTGCCATTCTTGGGCTAAATACGCAATGACTTGCGCCTTCAATTATTTCGAGCTTGATTTGAGGGAATAGTTCTTTCAAACGCTTGGCATTAGTTAGAGGACAGACATAATCATTTGCTCCGTGTAACAAATACATAGGGATGGTATCAAGTTCAGCGTTTGGTCGGTCAAGTACCGTGGAGTCGATGAAGCAATCTTGACTCAAGTAGTGATGTTCGATCTGCGCATTACTCAATTCATGACTCGGCCGAATTTTCCTAGACTGTGTCGCCTGAGAGTCAGAGACTGATAACCGGTATTCCCACAAATTCCAAGCTCGAGCTGCTTGCAATCTTGTGAATTCGTCATCGGAGTGCAGAAGTAGGGCGTAGGCACTGAGCACATCATTTATCGATGCACGGTTGTGGTTGATAGGGGCGGTGAAATCAGCCCAAGCGGCCGGAAACATGCGAGATGCGCCATCGCCATAGAGCCACTCAAGGTTGTGTGAAGTATTCAAAAAAACACCCCGTAACACGATCCCCAAGCAGTGATCGGGCTCTCGATAGGCGTAAAGGAGAGCAAGGGTAGCACCCCAGGAACCGCCAAATAGCGCGTATCGAGCAAATCCGTAATGGACTCGGAGTTGGTCGATATCGTTAAGTAGTTTTTCCGTTGTATTGCCTTTGAGTGACCCGGATGGAGTTGATTGACCGCAACCGCGCTGATCAAAGCATAGAATATGGTATGTCTCAGGGTCAAAGAAGCGATGCATGAGCGGTGAGGTGCCGGCACCCGGACCTCCGTGCAAACAAATAACAGGTAACCCCTGTGGATTTCCGTACAAGGCAACCCAAAGACGATGCTGACGATCATTAGTAATCACCATCTCTTCTAAATATGGATTAGACTCTTGATATAGCCGGTGCATACGCCCCCTAACGGGGCGGCATGCACTCCTAGCTTGCCGCCTTGGCCCGACCTGCACGCTTGCGATCAGACTCTCTGAGTAATTTTTTGCGAAGCCGAATATTATTTGGCGTGACTTCTACAAGTTCATCATCATCAATGAATTCGAGCGCAGACTCAAGTGTGAGCTTGATGGGCGGCGTCAGAATTAAATTTTCGTCAGTGCCGGCGGCCCGGATATTGGTTAGCTGTTTACCTTTCACCGGATTAACAGGGAGATCGTTTGACCGTGCATGGATACCGAGCAACATGCCTTCGTAAACGTCGAGACCAGGTCCGACTATCAGGCGGCCACGATCCTGCAAACTGAACAGTGAGTACGCTGTAGTTTCGCCGTTCGTCATTGAAACCAATACGCCATTAACTCGATTTCCTAGTTCGCCTTGTTTTACTGGTCCGTAATGGTCGAATACATGGCTCATGATTCCGGTACCTGAGGTCATAGTCAGGAATAGTGATCTAAACCCAATCAGTCCACGTGCAGCAATTATATATTCTAAACGTAACCGACCCTGATCATCAGGCTCCATATTTTTCATATCAGCTTTGCGAAGACCCATGGCTTCCATGACCGCACCCTGATGTTGATCCTCAATATCGATAATCAGATACTCATATGGCTCTTTCTTAACCCCTTCGATTTCCCTTATGATCACTTCAGGCCGTGATACTCCTAGTTCGAAACCTTCACGACGCATCGACTCAATCAAAACAGACAGGTGAAGCTCTCCACGCCCTGAGACAATAAATTTATCCGGAGAGCCACCCTGCTCAACGCGTAACGCGACATTGTGAATAAGCTCGCGATCGAGGCGATCTTTGATGTTGCGAGAGGTCACATATTTTCCATCTTTTCCTGCAAATGGACTGTCATTGACTTGGAAAGTCATGCTCACTGTTGGCTCGTCAACGGTTAGTGGTGGCAGGCCTTCAGGCGAGTCAACCGAACAAACAGTGTCCGAGATAGAGAGCGGATCTAGACCCGTAATACATACTATATCGCCTGCCGTAACTGTCTCTTGCTCAAATCTTTCAAGACCCGTGTATCCGAGTATCTGCAAAATTTTTCCGTTTCGAATGCTGCCGTTAGGATCAACGACAGCGACTTGCTGATTCCGTTTTAACTGACCGCGACGGATTCGCCCGACGCCGATGACGCCCTGAAACGCATTATAGTCGAGCGCTGAAATTTGAAGCTGTAATGGTCCATTAAGATCTACTTCAGGGGCAGGACAATGGTCGATAATCGCCTGCAAGATTGGCTCCATACCCTCGGTCAGGTGATCAAATTCTTGACCGGACAGACCATTAATCGCCGAGCAGTACACAACTGGGAAATCAAGCTGATCTTCAGTACCACCAAGTTGATCAAAAAGATCAAATACCCTATCGATCGCGCCGTGTGGATCGGCCCCAGCCTTATCAACTTTATTTACAATAACGATCGGCTTTAGCCCTTGTTTGAAAGCCTTTTGAGTTACAAAGCGAGTTTGGGGCATCGGTCCCTCAGCTGCATCCACTACCAGCAAAACAGCATCAACCATTGATAAGACACGCTCAACTTCACCACCAAAATCGGCGTGCCCTGGCGTGTCAACGACGTTGATCCGGTAATCATTCCAACTAAGACCAGTATTTTTGGCAAGAATCGTAATCCCCCGCTCTCTCTCCTGATCGTTCGAATCCATTACGCGCTCATGCTGCATATTTTTACGATCCAAGGTACCTGACGCTGCAAGCAGCTTATCGACGAGGGTGGTCTTTCCATGGTCTACGTGCGCAATGATGGCTACGTTACGTATCCGTTCAATCATAAGGTCCTCCAGCGGCGCGCAGGAGTATAGCGGACACTGTATTTCAGTAGTAATTTTTTTGGCGGAATAAATTAAATGCACTATATCGGTGCGTATAATTCTAATTTTGCACAATTAAAGTGCAAAATTATCGCAATCGCACCACAATAGTAACCGTATTTCCATTAAAATCGGAGCTTAACAAAAACGGCACAATGATTGCTGTTAATTAAAGAAGCACTCAACCGCCGAAGGTTGAGTATCGAGTTCGATACACGGAGTCAAAAATGTCCGAGAATACATTGAAATTAATAGCAGATAGCGAAGCCCGTTGGATAGATCTTCGCTTCACAGACCCTCGGGGTAAAGAGCAACACGTAACGTTTCCAGCATCAAAAGTGGATGGTGAATTTTTCGCAGAAGGGGCCATGTTCGATGGCTCTTCGATTGCTGGTTGGAAAGGAATCAACGAATCAGACATGATATTGATGCCTGATGACGCCACGGCAGTAGTCGACCCTTTTACTGAAGAAGTTACCGTGAATATAAGATGCAACATCGTTGAACCCAGCACAATGCAGGGTTATGAGCGAGACCCACGCTCAGTTGCTCTCCGCGCAGAAGACTATCTTAAATCGACCGGTATCGGCGATATATCATTTTTCGGGCCGGAGCCTGAATTTTTCGTATTCGACAATGTCCAGTGGAAGGCCGACATGTCCGGTGCGATGTATAAAATCGACGCTGAAGAAGCGGCTTGGGCCAGTGATGCAGAGTTTGAAGGTGGTAACATGGCGCACCGCCCTGGTGTGAAAGGGGGATATTTCCCTGTACCGCCAATTGATTCGGCCATGGATCTGCGCACAGCAATGTGTGAGACCATGGAGGCCATGGGTCTTGAGGTTGAGGTCCATCACCACGAGGTCGCCACGGCTTGCCAAAACGAAATTGGTGTGAAGTTTAACACGCTGGTAACCAAAGCCGATGAAGTACAGATCTTAAAGTATGTCGTTCATAACGTCGCGCATGCTTACGGAAAAACCGCCACATTTATGCCAAAACCCTTGGTTGGCGACAACGGTTCAGGAATGCACTGCCACCAATCAATCTGGAAAGATGGTAAAAACTTATTCGCAGGTAATGGGTACGCAGGATTGTCAGATGAAGCTTTGTACTACATTGGAGGTATTATCAAACACGCGCGAGCAATTAATGCCTTCGCCAATGCGTCGACCAATTCATACAAGCGGTTAGTACCAGGGTTCGAAGCACCAGTAATGCTCGCGTATTCGGCGCGTAATCGCTCGGCATCGATCCGTATTCCGTATGTGTCAAGTGCTAAGGGCCGTCGTATTGAGGTTCGGTTCCCGGATCCGACAGCGAATCCCTACCTGGCATTCTCGGCAATGTTGATGGCTGGCCTCGACGGCATCCAGAACAAGATTCACCCAGGCGAGGCGGCAAGCAAAGATCTTTACGACCTTCCTGAAGAAGAGGCTCTAGCCATACCCACAGTTGCCTCGAGTCTTGAACAGGCACTGGATGCTCTTGATGCGGATCGGTCCTTCCTTACCGCTGGGAATGTTTTCACCGATGACATGGTCGATGGATACATCAATTTAAAGCGGGAAGAAGTGGAACGTCTAAACATGACTACCCACCCAGTCGAATTTGGCATGTATTATAGCGTATAGACGAGGCGGGCCGAGAAATAATCCCGGCCCATACTATGATACCCGCAATACTGAAAAATAATCTGTCCACTGGTGTAGTACTGCTCAATAGTTCGCTTGAAGTAGTTTGGACCAATGAATCTGTTCTACAAATTTTGGGCACAACCAAATCCCAAGTAGTAGGTAAATCAATCAGCACGTGGGTAGTCGACCAAGTTGATAATTTGTATCAAGAAGCCTTGGACGCATGCATGAACTTTGGCCGTCCCTTTATTATAAGAGAACTAAAATTAGGACATGCTGGGCACATGTCGACCGTAGATGCATCCTTCAGTCAGATACCTGCTATGGGCGATGATGACTCTTTGGTAATACAAACCAAGCCTGTTCTTCTGATTGAAATCTCTCAGGTCGATAATTTACTTAAAATTGCCAGAGACTCGAAATATGCAACCGACGAAAACAACCTAAAAAAGATCCTAAGGGGTTTGGCACATGAGGTAAAAAACCCTCTGGGTGGCATAAAAGGGGCAGCTCAACTAATGGCGAAGGAAGCAGATGCCTCAATTTTTCAAGAATATTTACAGATCATTATTTCTGAAACTAATAGGCTCACTAATCTGGTGGACAAATTGATCGGCCCACACAAACAAGAGCAATTTGAAACCACAAATATTCACAAAATCTTGGAGCACTGTCGAACACTCATAAGCGCTGAGATTGGCGGATCCTACTTTATCACCCACGATTATGATCCAAGCCTTCCCGAAATTCAGGCGGATGAGGAACAGCTAACCCAAGCCATTATCAATATCGTAAGAAATTCAGCTCAAGCCTTAAGTGAAGCCGCAACTACTGACCCCGTTATTTTATTTAGTACGAGGGCCATCAGAAAACACGATCCAGAGACTGGCCTCGTCACTTCTGCAATACAGCTCCGCATAAAAGATAACGGCCCAGGAATTCCCGAAGACATTAAAGACCGAATGTTCTTCCCGATGGTCTCTGGCAGAGCACAGGGTTCAGGTATCGGACTTTCAATTACACAAACTATCATCTCAAGGCATCACGGTTGGATCGAAGTAAATTCAAGACCAGGACAAACCACAGTAGATGTAATACTGCCGTTCGGAGAGATACAATGAATTCACCTACTGTTTGGGTAGTTGATGACGACCGTTCAATTCGTTGGGTTTTGGAAAAAGCTCTTCAGGGTGCCGGCCTTGAGTTCACAGTTTTTGATTCAGCCAAAGCAGTTCGTAAAGCATTGGAAGCACGAACACCAGCGGTTGTTATGACCGATATTCGTATGCCCGAAGAAGACGGACTTTCTCTCCTAGAGCATCTCCATACGGTCTCGCCAAAATTACCTGTAATTGTCATGACAGCGCATTCAGATCTCGATAGTGCAGTCGCCTCCTACAAAAAAGGCGCCTTTGAATACTTGCCAAAGCCCTTTGATGTCGATGATGCCATTTCGCTTGTACGACGAGCGCTAGAGCGGCAAAAAGAGACGCCCTCGATTAACGAAAGACAGGTGGGAGATGAAACGCCATTGATTCTTGGTGAAGCGCCAGCCATGCAGGATGTATTCCGTGCTATAGGACGGTTGGCACAGGCTGAAATCACTGTCTTGATAAACGGGGAATCTGGAACAGGCAAGGAACTCGTAGCCAAAGCTTTACATGCAAACTCTCCTCGCAAAGCTGGTCCTTTCATAGCCCTCAATATGGCGGCCATCCCTAAGGATCTAGTTGAATCTGAACTCTTCGGTCATGAAAAAGGATCATTCACTGGGGCAACTGGTGCGCGAATTGGCCGCTTTGAACAAGCCAACGCCGGCACCCTTTTTCTGGATGAAATAGGGGATATGCCCTTTGACACGCAAACGCGATTATTGCGTGTGCTAGCAGACAACGAATTCTATCGGGTCGGTGGAATATCGCCCGTAAAAGTGAATGTTCGTATTGTCGCTGCGACACATCAAAATTTAGAGGAACGCGTTCTTGAGGGCTCATTCCGCGAAGATCTGTTCCATCGACTCAACGTTATCCGTATTAAGCTTCCAGCATTAAGGGATCGCCGAGAGGATGTACCGGGCCTAGCTGAGCACTTTCTCGCAGTCGCTGCTCGTGAGATTAATACCGACCCGAAGCATTTGGGTGATGATGCTAAGCGATCGCTATCGGATTTCAATTGGCCAGGTAACGTGCGTCAACTTGAAAACATGTGTCGTTGGTTATCGGTCATGGCTCCAAACCCACAAATTCAAGCACAAGATTTGCCGCCTGAGATTACCTCTCCCACCAATAGCATGCCGAGAAATACTCTGACATGGACAGGGCTTTTACGGGAGCGCGCAGGGAGTCTTCTCAAATCGCATGAAGGCGAGGTAATTCCCAAATTAACCGAGGAATTTGAGCGAACGCTGATCGAGGTCGCCCTAACAGACACAGCCGGCAGAAAGAAAGAAGCCGCTGAAAAGTTGGGTTGGGGAAGAAACACCCTAACCCGCAAACTTAAGGAACTTGGATTTACGGATTCAAATTCAAGCACCGATTAATTTGTTTTTTGCTGCTTTCGCTGTTCGAGTAAAGCATCAAAATTAATTGGTGCGAGCATCGGGGCAGGAAACGTTGCCTTGACAGCGAGTGAATCTATCGTCTCACGAGCATAAGGGAACAGGATATTAGGGCACATCGAACCTAAAATATGTTCCACAGTCGCATCATCAAAACCCTGTAGAACGAAAACACCCGCTTGTTGAATCTCAATTAAAAATGCAACTTCTCCGTCTGTTTGGACGGTTACACCAAGCTTCAGAACCACCTCATACAGCGTATCATCCAGCCGCTCATTAGCGACATCTACCTCAAGACCCAGCTTCGGATCCCACTGCTTCTCAAAAATCTGTGGCACCTTAGGCGACTCAAGTGACAAATCTTTGGTGTAAACTCGAGCGATTGAAAAATTTTGTTCTACCTCTTCAGACATAAATACCTAGTTCCTTTAACCAAATTTCAAGCTGCCCCGACCGGAGCGCGGCCTGTGTATCATCACAACCCCCTACATGTCGATCCCCAATAAAAACTTGCGGAACCGTTCGCCGTCGGCTGGCCTGCACCATTTCTTGCCGCTTTTTTGGATTCAAATCAATCCTAACTTCGTTATATGGCACCCTTAAATCATCAAAGATCCGCTTTGCCATTAGGCAAAATGGACACATACCGTTGGTATACATCATCACCTTTTTCAAGATGCCTTTCCTTTTTTTACTGGAAGCGAGGCGGCCGTCCACTCAGACATACCTCCAGCTAACCGAACCACCTGCTCAAAGCCCTGGTCCCTTAGTTTTTTCACTACAGACCCGGCCGAAGTCCCCATTTTACAAACGACAACAACCGGGTTCGTCTTATAACGATTTAGCTCTGATAGTTTTTTTTCAACAACACTAGCAGGTAAGTTGTATGCGCCAGCGATATGGCCTTTTGTGAACTCTTGCTTTTCTCGAATATCCAAAATCAATGCATTCTCGCGGTTTATCATTCGTGTTGCTTCAGTAGTATTCACTGATTTACCAGCCTTTTTCGTTTCTGTGTAATACAGCGTTCCTGCCGCTGACACCCACAACACTACGAGTACCCAATTTTCCTGAACAAATCCGATTAAATTCTGCATATATGACGAGAGGCCGTGATCCAAACTTAGACGTCGAGTATAATGATGTAGCTGACGAAGTCACGGATCCCTCGTCGGTTCTTTGCCGAGATCCGCACTATTCGATAAACTCTGGACCGATAGATGCGACCAAAACCCATTGTACTTCTGATTTTGGACGGATTTGGACTCCGCGAAGCAGCGGATGACAATGCTATTCATCATGCAAACACACCCACATTTGATCGACTGACTCAGACAGCACCTCAGGCTCAACTAGAAACATCAGGTGAAGCGGTCGGTTTGCCCGAGGGCCAAATGGGTAATTCCGAGGTTGGTCACATGAGCCTCGGAACAGGTCGAGTTATTTACCAAGACTTTACCCGAATCAATAAAGCAATTGACGAAGGTAACTTCGGGACGAACGAAGTACTAGTTAGCGCATGTCGCCAGGCAAAAAACCAAGGCGGTACACTGCATATACTTGGTTTGTTAAGCCCGGGAGGGGTCCACAGCCACGAGGATCATGTTGAGGCAATGATCGGGCTAGCCGACACGCTTAATGTTCCAATGACTCGATTACATGCTTTTCTTGACGGGCGCGA
>MDTC01056780.1_pt1 | contig 14074 bp, 11 predicted proteins | sample 811181 | NCBI WGS metagenome assembly MDTC01 (sample SAMN05326644, study PRJNA326480) | marine metagenome | isolation source: seawater | place: Pacific Ocean: North | collected 2011
TAATAATCGGATTTGGTGGAAAATTTTACTTCACCAACAAGTGAGGTAAGAAGGCATGAAACGAGAAGGATTGGGAGTCTGAATAAGGTCATGACTGTAATTTAAAAAAGAGACCTATTACTAGACCTTACCTCAATCAAGGCAAGGGATATTAAACTAAGAGAGGGACTGCTCGATCAGTTTCTTCGACGCCTTAACACCGGCAACAGGCTCGAGGGCACTGCCCTCCCATTCAATGGCGAGTATTCCTTTATATGCTGACTGCTGAATCATTTTCATGAGTCGTGGATAATCAAAATCGGGCTGATTTCCATTTTTGTCAAAACTGTGCATCTTGCAGGAAACTGTCACGGTATGTGGAAGCATGGCTTTTGTACCCTTGTAGACATTGTCCTTCAACTTTCCAAAATCCGGCATCAGTTTGAGGGCGGGGTGTTTCAGCTTGGTGGCGACCTCCGCGAGAAACGCTCCTTTTTGACTTAGGCTGGAAGCCCCGGGTTCAATTGCGATCGTCAGGTTCTTCTTTGCCGCCTCATCAGCCAAAGGTTTGAGTGCTTCCACACTCGCCTGCAGACCGGCTACTGGATCGGTTCCCGGAGCCTTAAGAAAAACCCGGACCATCGGTGCTCCCAATTGAACCGCACGGTTAAACGAAGCGGTTATTTTGGCGGTACTGGCCTCCCGTTTTTTGGGTGAGGCGTCAAGGGCACCCGACATCAGTAAAAATAAATCAGTACCTGCCTGGTCCGCTTTTTTTCGCATCATCGCCAAATACTTGGGGTCATCTAATTTATCCTTGGGCAGGCCGCCCTCCCAAAGATCAATCGCATGGATCCCAAATTGATCGACAGTGAATTTTGGAAAATCGAGGGCATCAAGTGAGCCATCTTTTAGTAATGCACGAAGAGAGTACTGGGAAAGACCAATAGTAAATCTCATTTTTTTATGATGTTTGGCAGATAAGGGAATTGAAAAAGCCGAACTCGCTAATCCGATTCCCCCACTCGTTTGCAAAAAAGAACGACGGTTTATTGATTTGTACATCCGCATATTTATCTAGCTTTTAAACTTCACTACAATAATAAATATTGGCTTTTTTATAAAATTTAAACTTATTCCTTTGCCAAAAGGTTAGGATTCGGGAATCTGATCTTCTCCACTATGATCATCCTTTCAAATATTAGTAAGGCCTACGGGCCGAAAACCTTGTTCTCAGATGTTTCCCTGAGGCTAGTAAGGGGTGAGAAACTTGGCTTAGTCGGTCCAAATGGCGCAGGCAAAACCACTCTATTCTCAATTATTCTTGGCGAATTGGAGGAGGACAGTGGAAAAGTGGAGCTCGAGCGAGGCAAAAGAATTGGTTTTCTTCCCCAGGAAAGTGCACCCACTCAAGATGAAACCGTTCTTGAATTAGCCACCGCAATCTCAAGTGAACTTTCTCAGATTCAGAAGAAGTTACGCCTCCACTCCGACCCGGAAGACCCGGTCAGAATACAGGCACTTGAAGAATTTGCAGAACAGGAGGGTTTTTCGCTGGAAGCAAAAGCAAAGAAAATATTATCCGGATTAGCCTTTCAGCAGAGTGATTTTAATAAAACCGCAAACACCCTGAGCGGAGGGTGGATTATGCGTGCCCACCTCGCCCGCCTATTGGTCATGGAACCCGACCTCTTAATGCTGGATGAACCGACCAACCATCTCGATCTCGAAACTCTGGGCTGGTTTCAAAATCAATTATCAAGGTATTCGGGAGCGATTCTCACCATTTCTCATGACCGGGCATTTCTTAACGGTATCTGTGATGGCATCCTCGAAATTGCCCATGGCCGGCTTCACCGCTACCAGGGAAATTACGATCGCTACCTCTCCCAAAAAGCGGAACGGGAAGCACAGCACCGTGCCGCTTACCGAAATCAACAGCGGGAAATTGCTCATCATGAGGATTTCATACGACGCTTCCGGGCTAAAGCATCCAAGGCATCTCAGGCCCAGGCCCGAATTAAACAGCTTGAAAAAATGGACCGGATCCCGGCACCCGAAGCAGAGGCGGAGACCCTTTCCTTTCGATTTCCCCAACCGGAACGAAGTGGTCAGCGGGTGGCCACCCTGAACAAGGTCAGGCAAGCCTATGGTGACCATCTGGTCTATGAAAACCTAAGCCTCGAAGTTGAAAAGTTGGAAAGGATTGTACTTGTCGGCCCGAATGGTGCGGGTAAATCAACCCTGCTTAAAATCCTCGCCGAACTGGTCCCAATAGAGTCCGGAGAAAGGGAGCTCGGACACCAGGTCAGCGTGGGATACTTCTCACAGCAAAGAGTGGACCTGCTCAATTTAGAAAATACAGTTTTGGATGAAGCCATGCAAAAGGTTAAGACCCAGGTGCATACTCAGGATGTCAGAGGTATGCTCGGAACTTTTCTTTTCCGAGGGGATGATGTTTTTAAGAAAGTGAAAGTGTTAAGCGGTGGTGAAAAAAGTCGCCTCGCCTTGGTTAAACTTTTGCTCTCTCCACCCAACCTCATGCTTTTGGACGAGCCTACCACCCACCTGGATATGCCAAGTATAGATGCGGTTATTCAGGCCCTGAAAGATTACACAGGAACCTTAATCTTTGTCAGTCATGACCTCCACTTCATTCGTGCACTGGCAAAAAGAACGATTCGAATTGAGGCCGGAAAAACAACCCACTTTGCAGGTGATTACGATTATTACCTTTGGAAATCCGGATCAGCATCTGAAAAGCAGGGCTTGGTTGAAGGCCTGCGGGATGCCAGACCGGATCAACTTTCAGGTTCCCAGGGAAAAAATAAACCGGTCAGTGCAAAAGAAAGAAGGCGAATCAAAGCCGAGGCGCAGAAAGAAGCTTCTCGAAAACGAAAAAAAATCGAGCAAACAATTGCCAGGCTGGAAAAAGAAATCCTTTCCTTTGAAGAGGAACAGGCGGAGGTAAATGAACTGCTCGCGGACCCGGAATCCTACAACGACCCGGAAAAAGGCAAAATTCTCAACGAACGAGCCTCCCGGATTGCCCGCAGGTTAAAGGAAAGAAATTACGAGTGGGAAATTGAAGCTCAAAAACTAAGCGACCTACAGACCGGTTCCACTGCTTAGCTTTTTGGCCACAGGGCCCTTATTCCAGTCCACTCATCTACCTTTTTGAGGAGTTAAAAAACTGGCAACCTTAGTAAACCCAAAAGCACCACAATCATTTGCAATCAACGCACCTCCGTCTTTGGTTATGCAAACATCCTCCCCTGCCCAGTCTGATTCGTTCGATCCATAAATACCCTCCCATTGTAATGTTCCGCTCCGATCCACTTTGATTAAATAAATCTTCCACTGACCGGACGGGCCCGAAATATGTCCTCTTTTTTCATACCGCTGAGTTTCATCTCCGGTACCCGCAACGGCCAACCAGCCTCCGTCCGGAGTTGAACGGGCTCCCCATACTTCATCGTGAATCCATTTACCATCATAACCACGAGGCTGTCCAAAAAAACGGGTCCAGAGTACTTCGCCATTTTGATTAAGTGAAGTAAGTTCAATGTCCCAATTTTTACTCAGGTTACTTTTGCGGGTATGACCGGCAAGCAGAACTTCTTGTTCAAGCCCTGTATCAAAGCCCCAATAAACTGTGTGGTAAGTTTTAGCCCAGTTAATTTCCCCAGCCCGGTTAATTTGTAAGAGGTTATAATCAGGTGACTCTTCATCTTTGGGATGACAGGCCAAAAGAAAATGACCCCCCGATTCTTTGATCCGATACCCCGATGATGTATAGGCCGACAAATCCGTTTTCCATTCTTCTTTTCCACCCGAATCCGTTTTAATTAATATTCCCTTACCCCAGTTTAAAAAGGTCCCCTCAGCTAATCCGTCCCGGTATCCAGTTGCCCAGATATCTCCATTTTCGGCCTCGGTCACGCCCTCGAATGCATCTTCCTTACCGAGATTCCAGGTACGGATCCAAATTGTATTTCCCGATCGTGCGTCCACCTTGATTAAAGACGCATCCATGCTCAAACTTCCGGCCACTAGATAATGTCCATCCCTTGTTTCCAAAACACAATTACCAAGGTTGTATCCAATTGTACCAAATTCTTTTTTCCAAATCAGTTTTCCGAGGTGGTCCGTTTTGACCAGAAAAATCTTCGCCGTTCGGTCTTCCACAAAACCAGTTTCACCAACCATTAAAAAACCTAGGTCACTGGTTTGAATGACATAGTGTGGATGGCTCTCTTCCCCACTTCCATTGTATGATTTATGCCAGGAGACTTGAGGTGCCCGAATCAATCCCCCTTGGTTAACACTCGATGAAGTTTGCTGTGAAATTAGAGTAAATGCTCCGCAAAACAGAAGCAAAACCAAAAAAAATATCGTTTTTGTTCTCATACCAAAAAGAAATGGATATTCTTAGGGATGGTAAGATTGAATCAGCATCTCCTGTAAACGCTCCTTATTCACCGCTGAGGTCTTGGCGATAAAACCACGGGCATGAGCAAAATGGACATCCGCTTCACCTTCTACTTTACTAAAATCCATCCGTGCATCATCATTGTAACGCCTCATACCATATCCTTGACCCCGGCTATCTGGGGATAGAACAGCAATAATCTCTTTCTCCAATCCAAGAGCCCTCACCTGGTAACCCAACACATCGGATGCACCCTCCGGAAGAGAACTAATCCGGGGTAGGAAGAGAACTTTAAACTCATCCTTGTCTTTCTTTAAATTCCAGACTTCGGTGAATTGGGAAACTTCGTTTAATTTGGATCGCAGGTTGGTGATGAATTCAACAAGATCTTTCCCAATCATTCGCATCACTTCCCAAATCGGTTCCCCGGGATGATGTTCGGTCTGAGCTGCAAAATTCTTGAGCAGTGTGATATCGAGGGGAGAATTTAATTTCGCTAAAGTTTCACGATCCATATCTAGCCACTTAGCTGTGTCTTTCGGACCCCTGCAATCAAACCACTCCGCCACCTCAAGCCATGGGCAGAACTCGCGGGCATCCTCATAAATTCCAAGGTATTGAAGAACGAGCGATAGCGCACAGGTGGGCACATGGTCACGGGGGAATTGATGATGATCGAAGACCAACCTTTCAGGTGCATGCTCTCCTCCGACATCAAGCACGGCAATACTCGAATCTAAAAGATCCGACTCCAAGGGCTCCCGACGAAAGATCGAAACCTGGTGTTGGAATAACAGGACGGCACAGGCAAGGAAGTCATCTTTATGAGCACCTCCTGGATGAGTGATAATGGAAGAAATCATGTTACATCAAGGTGAAGATGAACGCATGAATGTCGAACGGAAAATCCCTAATCCGTGTGTCCACTTAGTCTCATAGGAATCAATAAAAAAACTTCGGCAAAGATCTCCTTGTCCCTTTTTCTGAATTCGTTTATAAATTTTATTTTGTGTGCATTTTGCACCTTTGGCGTGGTGGTAATCAAAAAACGGGAAATATTTACTATTTGAATTCCCTCAAAAGGTTTTATCAGGAGCCAATGCTTATCCATTTCAATTCTCTTTTCATTTAACTTACCTTTATCGTGTTTAAATTAATTTATCGAAAATTCGGCAACCGAATACAAGCAAAGGACGATGTCCTATCCGGCTTAACCGTTGCACTGGCACTGGTCCCCGAGGCCGTTGCCTTTGCGATTATTGCTGGAGTTACACCCATCATCGGGTTGTACGCCGCCTTTATCATTTGCCTGATCACCGCAGTGCTTGGTGGAAGACCGGGAATGATTTCGGGGGCAACCGGTGCACTGGCAGTAATCATGGTTTCTCTGGTCATACTTGGTAATGAAAAAGGGGAGGCACTTGGACTGGGGACGGATATGGGAACCCAGTACCTTTTTGCAACGGTCATCTTGATGGGGATTATCCAAATTGGGTGCGGAGTATTGAAACTGGGACGTTTCGTCCGTTTAATTCCCCAACCCGTTATGTTTGGTTTTGTGAACGGATTGGCCATTGTTATTTTTGAGGCCCAATTCCCGATGTTTACCGATAGCCCGACCACCCCCGGTTCTAGCTGGCTCGCTGGAAACGACATGTATCTCATGCTCGGACTTGTCGTTCTGACGATGGGCATTATTCATTTCTTACCCAGGCTCACCACCCAATTACCCTCCTCTCTTGTAGCGATTGTTTCAACCAGTTGTCTTGTAATTGGCTTAAATTTGGACACGCTTGTCGTCAAAGATATGGCATCAATTGGAGGAGAGCTTCCTAGTATTGTATCATTCTCAATCCCATTTAACTGGGACACCATCCAGTTCATTGCTCCTTTTGCTTTTATCCTCGCTGCTGTCGGGTTGATCGAGTCCTTAATGACCCTTACCCTGATTGATGAACTGACTGAGACCCGTGGAAACAGTACTCGTGAATGCCTTGGTCAAGGAGCGGCCAATGTGATCACCGGATTTTTCGGAGGCATGGGAGGATGTGCGATGATTGGCCAGAGCATCATTAATATTCGATCCGGTGGACGGGGACGATTATCGGGCATCGCAGCCGGAACCTTCTTACTCTGCTTTATTCTTTTTGCGAGTTCTTTAATTGAACGTATTCCGTTAGCAGCCCTGACTGGGGTTATGTTTATGGTTGTCATCGGTACTTTTGAATGGTCCAGCCTTCGTATACTCAGAAAAATCCCAAAAACCGATGCATTTGTAATTATTCTGGTTTCCGGCATCACAGTGATCACCCATAACCTTGCCCTTGCAGTGGTGAGCGGGGTAATCGTTTCCGCACTCGGATTTGCATGGAAATCAGCTCAGCACATCCATAGAAACTCGGAAATAAAAGAGGATAATTCAAAGGTTTATTTCCTCCACGGCCCGCTCTTTTTTGGTTCGATCACAGATTTTAATCAGGGGTTCAATCCGGCTGAAGATCCGGATGAAGTAATTGTCGACATGATGGACTCGCGGGTTTGGGATCATTCCGGACTGGAAGCGATCCAAAAATTGGGGGCCCGCTACCAGGCGGTAGGAAAAAATATAAAATTACAGCACATTAGCAGTAACTGCCGAGAACTGCTTAAAAAAGCGGGCAGTATGGTCGATATTGTGGTACTTCCAGATGATCCCAGTTATCATGTAGCTAATTTAATCAAGTCAGACCGAATGCCTTCCGCGAGGACCTAAGTCGTTAGTTAAGTCAGAGGAGCGCTTACTCGTTCGAATAACTCAATAAGTTTGGGACTTATAATCCCCGTAATGTTTCTCCATGCTTGATGGTCGTAAAACATTTGGGATCCAGTTTCTTCGCAGCCACTGCCTTTCGTAATCGTACAGGCGGCTCATCCATTGGTTCATCAGTTAAATCCAAGAATGTTCCCCAATGCATTCCTATGGATCTTCTACTTGCCACATCGATATGAATTTGAACGGCCTCTTCCGGAGTACAATGCATATCCTTCATAAACCAACGGGGTGCATACGCTCCTATGGGAATAAGGGAAAGGTCTATCTCTCCAAACCTTTTTCCTATATCTAAAAAGTCTTTTGAATATCCAGTGTCTCCAGCAAAGAAAAGTTTTTGGTGCGGCGTCTCGATCACCCACCCCGCCCAGAGAACCCGATTTGTATCACCGAATGTCCGTCGACTCCAATGTTGAACCGGAACAGCATGCAATGTCCATTCACCTACCTCGTGACTTTGCCACCAGTCTAGTTCAATAACTCCTACAGTAATACCAATTTTTTTAAACCAACCCTTCATTCCAAGAGGTACCAAAAAAACAGGGGGACTTTTCTTTTGCCTCTTTACTAGACCGAGCACAGACTTTTTATCTAGATGATCATAATGATTATGGGAAATTACCACTATATCGATCTGAGGAAGATCTTGTAGTGAAATAGTGGGAGGAACTACACGTTTAGGACCCGCAAAACCAACGGGGGAGGCTCGATTGGTTAAATGTGGATCCGTTATTAGGTTTACCCCCTGATGTTGCCATAAAAAAGTCGAATGCCCTATCCATGTTAAGGTAGTCTCGGTTCGATTCGCTTGTAAAAAAGAGAGGTTCGGATCGACTCGTTTGAATTCAATAGGTTTCTGAGGTTTTCGAGTTACCCGCCAACGAAAGACATCCGATAAACTCTTCGACATTATCTTCTGCGGTAAGTAATTATTTTTAAAACCTTTATCGGTATGGTGAATTGGCTTTTTTTCCGGAAAGCGACTCGATTTAGCACAACCAAAAAGAAAAATTAAACACAAAAAGATTCGCGCAATTACTTGCATGAACATTTAATCCACTAAATGGAGTTACTATCGTGGAAAAAATTCGTAATGATCAGCTTGTTTACCATCAAGAAGGATAACTTCGTAATCCATTTTTTCTTTTCCAAATTCAACCCGCATCACATGATGATCGCTTCCTGTCATTCCTGGTGACTGAAGGTACCACCTGCCCGACTTGGGCTTCCTTTGAGGCACTCCTAGTCCCCCTTCCCCGACGTATACAATACCAGTAGGATCCTTCTTTTCATTACGAATGGGAACGGTTCGTTTGATCACATGACCATCCGATTCAATAGCGAGATCGAGATTAAATTTTTCAAACAAGGGTACCCAGAACTTCTTTGCTTTACCCGGACTTTTTACCGCGGGCCAAACTGGCCGGTGGTACTCGGCTAAAAGCCAGCGGACCTTAGGGCGTAAATCAAAAAGAGTTTTTGCCAACCATGCCTGCTGGTCTCCTCCTGCACTTATCTCACTGTTCAAGGTAATAAGTGCGACCTTGGGAGAAATCATGGTGTGGAAATAATTTTTACCGGAGCCTCCAGGGGTATCGAAAATTTCGTCGTACAGAGGTCCACCATCATGGTTTCCCCGAGTAGGAATAATGGGCAAAACCTTGCCGGACTTGGTAACGGTAAGTTCGTGCTGACTCAGCCAGGTTGACCACTGGCTCCAGATTCTACCGCTCACGATGTAGTCACCTCCATGAGCAAAAGCAATCAACTGGTCGTCCTTTTCAGACAAGTCCGCCATCAGCAAATTGACTTGGGCACGCGCGTCGATTCCAGTTCGAGAATCCCCACCAAAAAGAAGTCTGAATTCTCTATCATCCGAAGGGGCAGTCGTGAAATGTAAAACCGGGGATTTCTTGCCATCCGACTCGACCTCGAAGTGATAAGTCGTGGATGGCTTCAATCCACTGATCCGGGCGTGGTGATAGTATTGTCCTTTGGCCCCTGAGTATGCTCCACTTCGTTGGGCTTCCAGAATCTTCCCAACCTCATTGAGTTTTCCCTCCGAACGAATTCCATAACGCACCTTGTGTCCGCTCCCCTTCTTTGCCGTAGTCCAGGAAATCGTAGCCTTGGTTGAGGGTTCCTTTGTCCAGATCACGCGCCACTGGGAAGGACCGTCCCCTTTGACAGAAGCTAATTCTTTCATTCTCTCATCCACATATTTCTTTTCAAGCCAAGGGCTATCCGAAAAAAGCGTTGAAGAAACAAGAGGCATTAAAAGAAGGAAGGACAGTGAGAGTAATTTTAATTTCATTAATTGTTTTTCGTAGAATCCTGTGATTTCCAATAGACCCATAGAAAGAGGGGAATCCCTCCATTGCAAATCCTTAATGCCAAATCATGCCAATGATCCCATCCATAAGTCGTCATTCGGCTCACAGCGGTTACAAATCCCCAAACTGCCATCCATAAGGCTATAGTCTTGATACTTTTTCCCGGAAAAAGAAGGAAAGCGACGAGAATAAAGTCCTGAATGGCAATAATCGGCAAAACTGATTCTGCAATGACCTGCCTGGAGGCAGCAATAGACAAAGCTTCCTCTAGGTCTTGGAAGGATACCGCGGTAAAAATGGGATCGCCTAGAAATAAGTTCATCGTACCTATGATCAAATCAACAAAAAAAGGGTTTAGCCAAAGGGCGCTCAAGCCATGGCCAACGAAAGTTCCGGCGACTCCCCAGCGTAATAACCACTCCACCCGGCGTGCATTTCCCTTTTCAGGAAAGGCGGTCAGCAGGAGCAAGGCTAGCGGTGCGGCATAGCGCACTGCATGTCCCAGCGGATCAGTGGCATGAAAAGGGTTACCCGGATTATTGAGCCAGGAAAAAATAGCAGTAACGAATGGCCAAAGGGCGAGTAGACCAAGGCAGGCAAAATCGACTTTACCTAGTACCGATGAAGTCTGCGGTCGAAGAAAACCAAACACTAAAACGAATCCGGAAGCGAAGAGAAGGAAAAACCATATTGCATAATCCAACTCGTAGACTAATTTTCCACCCACTGAACCAAGAAGGTAGGAATTGAGTGCCGAAGGAGCGGCCAACTTAGCGGCATAACCCAGGGACTGAATCACAATAAGGATCCTTAAAAACCAGATCAGTTTTTGTTGCATAAAAGGACATACTGTGGAGATTTTACTCTATTTTCGCAACTCCTTCCTAAGAAAAATGATTCTTTTCCGACAACCACCCGCATAGAGTGAGGTTTTCACTAATTAAAGCACTTATTATTTTCATCGTTTTATGCTTTTGCCTTGAAGAATTCTAGTCTTTAACTGATCGGTACTAATGCCATTTCATTTGGCTAAAACATAACTCTCCATGAATACCTCATAAATGCATGTTCACTAATTTTCCTTGATTATCCGTGGAAATTATCAATGAATCATCATCTTTCACCTAAACCCTTCACTCCTGTTTTATCATGGCCATACAAATCAAAAATAAATCTAAAGTTGAAATCGGTGTCGTTCCCACCCACCTAATGTTTGTAGGTGCACTCGCACCGGATGAATCCGGCAAGCTTCCACGCACCAACTCGGGTGATTTGAAAATTGTATCAGGCATGCGCCTACTCTGCCGTACTTCGCCGGTAAAACTTCACAATGTCCAAGTTACACTTTTTCCAGGAACTGATGCCAAGGATTTGGACGATATGTTCAAAGGATTACGTGCCCTAAAACTACAGGTTCACTTGATTATGATGGTCGGTGGTGCCAACCCACTTAATCCAAAAGATGAAGACGCGGTGGTCGAGATGTTAAACTCCGGTCTGGCAGTTGCAAAAAAATATAAAGTGAAACATGTGTCATCCACATCCTTCGAGGAATGGCTCTCCGGCAAGAAGCTTAAGGGCAAAGCATTTGATAACGCGGTAAAACAGGTCATAAAATTACATGCCCGCTGCTACAAAGAATCTGGGCTTGAAAAAAGCTCAGTTATTGCTTGGCATTTGGAATTTTTACGCGGTGTCGAATTTCAAAATTTCACCAATGCAGCCAAAGCGGCCAAGGTGGTTATTGGAATAAACAAGAAGATTAAGAAAAAATTCTTTAAAGTGATGATCGACGCCGCTCATTGCGGGGACTCGGATTTATCGGTTGCCGAAAACGAAAAGGTAATTAAAGAGTTGGCCAAAGCCGATGCCCTGGGGATTTTTCACGCTTCTGCCAAAACAACACGGGGATGTCTTACCACGGACGACGGATGGATTGGTTCCCTACTCGCTGCCTATGCACCCACCGGGAAATTAAAACATGTCTTTGTGGAACTCTTCCATCATCAGGACCCAGCCCTCGCACCTCTGCGCAAAGCAGTAAAGGGTCACGGTGTTGATACAACGGATGGTCGAACTTATAACAAAACAGTCACCGACGGAGTTATCGAGGTGGCTCATCGTCTCAATAATTTGGCGGCACGTAAATTGATCAAAAGCTAACCAATTCCGTCTTCAAACATTTAATAAGTGTGGCCCACGCCAACACTTTTATTGCAACATGAGAATGATTTCATTTCTGTAATCTTTCTCCTTTAGCATCTAAATTAATATGAATCGAAGAAACTTCCTCACTCGTGGTGGAATGGGTTTGGCCTGTACCGCACTCCCACCTTTCGCCAAAGCAAAGCAAACATTATCGGTTAGCCACTACCGGGAGGCAAAGGATTTCCCCAAACCTGACTTTCCTGTAGGTACCCGCCTTCTTTTTCAGGGTGACTCTATTACCGATATGAAATGGGGTCGTAATCAGGCTGACCGTAACCATTACCTCGGGCATAGTTATGTCTTTCTTATTGCAGGTCGTCTCGGAATGGATATGCCAAAAGCAAAACTTGAATTTTTTAACCGAGGAATAAGCGGGAATAAAGTATCCGATTTAAAAGCACGCTGGCAAAAAGATGCGATTAACCTCAAACCCGACCTTCTAAGCATCTTAGTGGGAACTAATGATGTAGGGATGGGATTTCGTCACCCGAGCAAGGTAGTTACCCCGGACGCTTTCGAGAGAGACTACCGCCATATCCTCGAAGCCAGTCTCAAAGCCAATCCACAACTGCGTATCGTTTTGCTCGAACCTTTCATTCTGCAATCGGGCAGATTAAAAGATCAACAGGCATACAGCTCACGCCGAAAAGAGACGGATAAAATGCGGGTTGTGGTAACCAAACTGGCAAAGGATTACCAATCTGCTCATCTTCAAACCCAGGAACTGTTTGATCAGGCTGCCAGCGAGACCGGGGCGGAGAACTGGATCTGGGACGGCATTCATCCCCTGCCCCAGGGTCACGAATTAATTGCCAGACACTGGTTGGATATAGTAGCCACCCGCTGGCCAAAGGCGTAAATTCCGGACCGTTCACCATGAAAAATTTTATCGCCCTTCTTTCTTTCATTCTATCTCTATTTGTTACCGGATCGTTATCCTATGGCCAGGCAAAACAATCGACTCCACAAAAACAGGCCTGGGACGGGGAAAAAACCTCCTTTCATGGCTTTGATCAGTATAACTTCCCATTGGAAGGCATTGCCTGTCGCGTAGTCGTACCTAAGAAAATTGCCGACGGCAAACCCTGGGTCTGGCGGGCACGATTCTTCGGGCATCAACCGCAGTTTGATATCGCCATGCTCAAACGTGGGTACCATGTGGTATACTGCGATGTAAGTGGGTTATTCGGAAACAGGGAAGCGGTGAACAGATGGAATCGATTTTATAATTACCTCCGCTTTGAGCACCTATTTTCAGACCGGGCAATCCTTGAAGGGATGTCGAGGGGTGGATTGATCGTTTACAACTGGGCTGCCTCAAATCCGGATAAAGTGGCCGCCATTTATGCCGATGCACCGGTACTTGATTTTAAAAGCTGGCCCAAAATCAACCCGACCATTCTGAAAGTGTACGGTTTTAAAAATGAACAGGAGGCCAAGGCATATAAAAATAACCCGTTGGATAACCTGGCTCCTTTGGCTGAAGCAGATATTCCTATCATTCATGTTGTCGGTATGGACGACAAAGTGGTTCCAGTAAGTGAAAATACATTGATTGCGGAGCAGAGGTATCAGAAGATGGGAGGCAGCTTTAAAGTGATTCGAAAGGAAGGTATCGGCCATCATCCCCACTCCCTGAAAGATCCAAGTCCGATCGTAAATTTTGTAACCACACAGGGTCAGGGATCGGCCAACCTGCCTGCTGAAAAAATTGTCGGACGAAAAAACTTTATCCTCCGGGGAGATTTCATGAACAGCCGGATTCATTTTGAACGAGAAAAAGTCGGTCATGTCGCTTTTATCGGTGGCTCTATTACCGAGATGAACGGGTACCGGCCCATGGTCTGTGCCATGCTTGAAAAACGATTCCCGCAAACAGATTTCGCTTTTACCCAGGCCGGAATCAGTTCAACCTGCTCGGATACCGGGGCTTTTCGGCTCTCTGAAGATGTTCTCAGTAAAGGTCCATTGGATATGCTCTTTGTTGAATTTGCGGTTAACGATGATCAGGACGGTCAAAAAAGTCTTCAGAATGCTCTGAGAGGAATGGAGGGGGTCATTGCCCAAGCCCGGAAACATAACCCCAAGGTCGATATTGTCATGACATTTTTTGCCAATCAAAACATTCTTGATCATCTGGGTAAAAATAAGAATCCTCCATCGATTGCCGCACATACAAAGGTAGCTGAACATTACGGAGTCTCCGTTAATAATCTGGCACAGGAATTATCCGACTTGATCAATGCCGGGAAAATGGATTGGAAAAAATATGGAGGGGTTCACCCAAACCAATACGGAAATACCATGTGCGCA
>MDTC01098045.1_pt1 | contig 14074 bp, 9 predicted proteins | sample 811181 | NCBI WGS metagenome assembly MDTC01 (sample SAMN05326644, study PRJNA326480) | marine metagenome | isolation source: seawater | place: Pacific Ocean: North | collected 2011
AAAACAAAGAAATATGATTGGTGGAAGAGGAAATAAATCTCCTTACAATCATTAAGTAAATAAAAAAGTATTTATTGTGATTTTATATTTTCTATTTTTTTTGAAAAGTTTATATTTTTTCTTTTTGATTTGATTTTTTTGAGCAAATGATTCTAAATTCTAAAGATTGTTCATCAAGCGGTTGTGAGCGCGCATAATATGACGGCATGGACAGATGCAGTTGTTCTCCTTTTCTCCCTCAATAAGCCACTTGTAGTCATGGTCAATCGCCATTTCAGGAACAATTGCGCAAAATTCAGGACGATCTCGTACATGTCGTTCACAGCAACGGCAATCAGCACATTGCAGATAGATTCCGAGAAAACGGTTGCGGAATTGGACTGGAATTTCTTCGGGACGAGCAAGAAGACGCAGATTTTCACGATGAACATGGAAGAGATTACTAAGAATAATTGAATCCTTGTCTACTTGTTGCATCTGAGGAGATGGAAATTGCCATTGAATCCTTGCGCGCTGCGGATCTTCACGCCACAAATGATTGTGATTGATGGCTTCCCAACGAGAATTCGGATCAAGTGCGGCTGCGTAGTTGTGTTGCTTCCATTCTTCGCGACGACGATCGTCTTCCTCAGCAGCTTGTTCAAATGGATCTACACCGTTCTGTCGCTCTAATGGTGCAGGCATGTCCCATACCTCATCTTGAAGTTCCAATTCAGGAGGCAGCTGAATGAAGTCTGCGCCTTCCTCAAAAGGATTGTTTGGCTGATTTTCTTGAACTTCCGGAAGCAAGGCATTGAGTTGGTTAATGAATTCCTCTTCATCAACAAGAGGAGGCACTTCACCTTCCTCTAGTTCTTCCTCTAGCCCTTCCATCGCAACAGCATGACGACGATCCATGTAGATTTCATCATCAAGTTCCCAGTTCATAGCAGCAGGTTGAACATCAACCATGATTCTGTGAATAGAAGTTAGTAAAGATAAGCAAGAGTATGCAAACGTAAGCGAATGTAAGTAAGTTATGTAAGTTGGTTTGTTCTGTATGTTTTGCTCTGTAGGCAGGTAGTATGATTGTTTGTTACAAGTCAAAATCAAATCAATTTTTAGTATAGACAATACAGCGTGCTAAACCTAGATATATTACGTATACATTGCTTGTCTTATATAAGAGTCAATTCCCATATTTTTATTAGACTTTAATAAAAAATCAATTATTTCTCTATTGTTTAATGTTTTATTTTGAATTAATGTTTCATATAATGAACGTTTCATTTTTAAGAATTCTAATATTGTATCAGAACCATCTGATAAAAGTAGCATATTAATTTTAGAATAAATGGATTTAATCAGTTTTTTTAATGTTCTAACTCCTGATTCTCCTTTTTGTATATGTTTTTCAATAATATAATCAATCATTTCATATGATATATTATAACTATCTTCTTCATTGGTCATATTGAATTCCTTTTTTATTTTTGGAATTAAGTAATTTGTTGCAATTTTTACCTTTTCTTCCTTTTTAAAATCATTTAGATAAAGAATGTTAATACGATCTCTTAAAATAGGATTAATTTTTTTAATATCGTTAAACGAAAATACAAAGAATGCCTTTGATAAATCTAAATCAATATCATGTAAATATTTATCATGAAAATGTGAATTTTGACTTTCATCTGTTAAATGAACTAGTAGATTACTAATTTCTTCACCTTTACTTGTATCACTAATTTTATCTAATTCATCAAAATAAATGATTGGATTCATACATTGTGCAGAACGAAGAATATCGACAATTTTACCAGTTCTAGAACCTTCATATGTAAAACTATGTCCATCTAAAAATGACGCATCAGAACAACCGCCTAGAGAAATGAAGTAAAAAGGACGATTTAATACCTTTGCTAATCCTTCTTGGATTAATGTTGTTTTACCAATGCCGGGAGGTCCATAAATACCTAAAGGTTGACCTTTGCAAGTTGGATTAGAAATTAATTGAGACAAATATTGTAAAATCTCTAGCTTTGGTAATTCGTGACCATATATACAATTATCAAGAGTTTTTACACTTTTCATTAAGAAATTACTAAAATTGTCTGGTTTGGGTAATGTAATATATTTTCCAAAAGGTACTTCTTTACAAGTATCAACAAATGATTCAAATTTATGATATTCAGAACTAGTTTCATCTAAATTTTCTAAAGAAGACATATATTTCAATATAATTTCCTTTGAGCGTATTGGTATATCTAATTCTAATATTTGATAATAAGGTGGAAATTCTAGTTTGCTTCTTTCTTTTAATTGTTTTTCACAGTCTTCAATATATTTACGTCTTTCTTCTGATATACTTTGTAAAAACTTATTTTTAGCTTTCTTTTGTCTTTTACGAAAGATTCTTTCTTGTTCGGCACTATCATCAATAATTAACTCATAGGTTGGTTGTACTTGATAATTTTTACCAAGGTCTCTTATTGTTTTTATTAAATTACTATCTATTTTTTTATTTTTTTTGTCTGACTTAATAGCATTAACCGGTGCATTACGTCTTTTATGTGTATTTTCATCCACAATTTCTTCTTCTTCTTCTGTTTCCCAAGCACTTTCTTCGCCACTATTATCTTTATTCTGTTCTTCTTCTGATGTAGCTTCTACAATTTCTATTTGAATACCACCTTTTTCTGTTACTGTTTTTGAATAAGATTTTCCTTGTTTTTTTAATTCCTTTTCTTCTTCTTCTTCTTTATCTACTTCATCCATCATTGCTAACATTTCTTCTTCAAAACGTTTTAATTCTTCTTCATCTTCGGTTGAATAATATTGAGAGGATACTTCATCTTCTGAAGAAAATTCAAATTCAGAAACACTAGAGCACGGAGATGATGATCTTAATTTTTCTTTATTATTAGACGTATCTTTAGTTTGCATATTAGTTTCTTTATGATTTGATGTTTTTTCTTTAATTTTAATTTTTTTTTTATCAGAAGATGCAGTTTGTTTGTCGGTATTTTTTTCATTTAACATTTTCTTTTGATTCCTTGTTAAAATTCCGCTATTGCTACATATATTAGCTTCATCCATTTAAATGGTTTATATTATTACCATTCTGGACGAAAAAAAAATTGATTCTTTCTTCTTAACTTAAAAAAAAAATAGACTATTATATAAACATCCAGACGGCAATATGTCTTTGCATAAGGAACTTGAATATGAATCTAAAATTAGGGAGATTTCAGGTGTTCAATTCTCAGTATTATCGCCTGAGGAAATTAAACGACGCTCAGTAGTTAATGTAACACAAACTCATTTATATGAACCTAATGGAGATGCTGTTATTGGTGGTCTATTTGATCCTCGTATGGGTGTAATTGATCATGGTAAAATTTGTCCTACAGATGGCTTAGATAACAGATTTTCACCTGGTTATCCAGGACATATTGAATTGGCTAGACCCGTATTCTACATTCAGTTTTTGGGAAAAGTTATGAAAATATTGAAAATGTGTTGTCCTGTTTGTTCAAAACTACTCGTAAATGTTGAATCACCAGAAATGAAAGAAATCATTAGTATTCTTAAGGGTAAAAAACTGTATTCTTATATGATTGATAAGTGTGCTAAAATTAAGGTTTGTGGCGATGATGGAACAGATGGATGTGGTGCTGAACAACCTAAATATGGAAAGGAAGGTCTAGCAAGAATTTATGCTGATTGGCCTGATTCGAATGCACTACAACCAAAACGTGAATATATTCCAGCAGAAAAAGTAATCAAAATTTTTAAACGTATTAGTAATGTAGATTGTGAATATATGGGTTTATCAAAAGATTGGTGTCGTCCTGAATGGCTAATCTGCCAAGTTCTTCCTGTAGCTCCTCCTGCTGTTCGTCCTTCTATTCGTCAGTTTAGTGGAGCACGTTCTGAAGATGATATTACTCATAAGTTTATTGATATTATTAAAACAAATGGTCAATTAAAAAAGAAACTAGATAGTGAAAAAACACCAGAGAATATTATTGATGATTGGACTCAAGTCCTTCAATATCATGTTGCTACACTTGTAGATAATGAACTACCTGGTATCAATCAATCAACACATCGCTCTGGTAGAGTTCTAAAGACTCTTAGACAGCGTCTTAAGGGAAAAGAAGGTCGTATTAGAGGAAATCTTCAAGGAAAGCGTGTAGATTTTTCAGCACGTTCTGTAATTACTCCAGATCCTAATATCAGTATTGATCAATTGGGTGTTCCTAAGAAGATTGCTATGAATCTAACGTTTCCAGAAATTGTTACTAAATATAATAAGGCTAAACTTCTTGAATTGGTCAGAAATGGTCCACTTCAATATCCTGGTGCTAAAAGTATTAAGAAACAAGTTGATGGACGTTCTACTAATCTTCAATTTGTAGATTTAAACAGTATTGAACTTGAGGAAGGTGACATTGTTCATCGTCATTTAATTGATGATGATATTGTACTTTTTAACCGTCAGCCATCTCTTCATAAAATGAGTATGATGGGTCATAAAGTAAAGGTAATGGATTACAATACATTTCGCTTGAATGTAAGTGTAACTAAGCCTTATAATGCTGATTTTGATGGTGATGAAATGAATATGCATGTTCCACAATCTCTTCAAACTGCTACTGAATTGAGAGAAATTACAGCCGTCCCTTATCAAATTATTTCACCCAGAGAGCATAAACCAGTTATTGCTCTATTTCAAGATTCAATTCTTGGATTAAACAGAATTACAAATGATGGAATTTATTTCACACGTTCTGAAATGATGAATATTCTTATGTATATCCCACACTTTGATGGTAAATTACCCGAACAAGCTATAAAAGAAAAAGGTATTGAGAGATGGTCTGGTCGTCAACTTGTATCATATGCACTTCCAACTGGTTTGAATATGAGTATGAAAAACAATTCTTATAATGATAATGGTGATGATACATTAAATCATGTAAAGATTGTTGATGGACAACTAGTTGCTGGACGTATTGATTCAAAGGTGATGAGTAAAGGTTCAAATGGACTTATTCATATTATCTTTAATGATTTCGGTCCTAAAGCATGTCAGCAATTTCTTGATGATTTGCAAAATATTGTTACAAGATATTTAATTCTATCTGGTTTCTCAGTTGGTATTAGTGATTTGATTGCAGACAAAGAAATTAACGAACAAATTAAGAATACGATTATTAAAAAGAAGAAAGATGTAAATAAACTGGTTCAACAAGTTCATCAACAGATTTTTGAAAATAAGGGTAATGATTCATTATCTGTTGAATTTGAAAAGAAAGTAAATAACATTCTTAATAAAGCTAACTCGGAAGTTGGTGAAATTGGATTGAAGGGTCTTTCAAAAGATAACCGTATGACTAATATGGTTGCTTCTGGATCTAAAGGTAAAACTATTAATATCGCTCAAATGGTTGCTTGTCTCGGACAGCAAAATGTTGATGGTAAACGTATTCCTAATGGTTATAATGAAAGAGCATTGCCTCATTTTACAAAATATAACGTCAGTCCTGAAAGTCGTGGGTTTGTTGAAAACTCATTTATTAACGGATTGACTCCTCAAGAATTTTACTTCCACGCTATGGGTGGTCGTGAAGGTCTTATTGATACTGCTGTAAAAACATCTGAAACAGGTTATATTCAGCGTAAATTGATTAAGGCTATGGAAGATTTGAAAGTATATCACAATTTGAGTGTAAGGAATGCTAACGGCAATATTGTTCAATTCCTTTATGGTGAAGATGGTATGGATTATGGAAAGATTGAATCACAACGATTGAGTCATTTTGATTCTGATATTCATCGTCTCCGGAAAGATCATCTCTTTGCTGATAATACTAATTTTATTGAATTTATGAATGAAACTGCTATTAAACTTATGAAAAAAGATAAAGATTACATTAAGAAACTAACTGCTTTCTTCGAACAAATTATTAAGGATGTTGATATTATTCGTACATTTATCTTTAAAGGATATCGTGATAGTAATATCTCATTCCCAATTAATATCAATCGTATTATTCAAAACATGAAAAAGAAATGCGAAATTGGACCATCACTGCGTTCAGATATTAACCCATTGTATGTAATTACAGCATTGGATGAACTTATTGCTAGTTTGAAAGCAAGTAATAGTATGAAAGGAACTGATTTGTTTGCAATTCTATTGCGTTCTTATTTGTCTCCAAAAATGGTTGTAAAACAACATAGACTAACAAAGTTTGCATTCGATCATATTATTGCTCAAATTAAACTTCAATATTATGATTCACTCGTTCAACCGGGTGAAATGGTTGGACCTATTGCGGCTCAATCTATTGGTGAACCAGCTACACAAATGACTCTTAATACATTCCACTTTGCAGGTGTATCAGAGAAGTCTAATGTTACTCGTGGTGTTCCACGTCTTAAGGAATTGTTGCATATTTCTAAGAACCCTAAAGTACCATCTCTTACTATCTATCTTAATGAAGATAACCGTTTTTCAAAAGATAAATCGCTTAGTATTCTTAATGATATTGGCGTTACAAGTTTGAAAGATATTACTAAATCAATGAGAATCTTTTATGATCCAAATGATTACGAAACAAATGTTGAAGAAGATCGTGAACTTTTGGAAGTCTACAAAGCATTCCAAGATATTGATCCATCAATGAGACCTGAGGATGAAGGTTCAGATTGGGTTATTCGGTTTGAATTTGATAAACAAATTATGATGGAAAAAGATATTACTATGGCTGATGTATATTCAAAAATTCATCAAAAATATCATTCGAGTTGCGTCAATTGTATCTATAGTGACGATAATTCAAGCAAATTGGTATTTAGAATTCGTCTTATGAAAACCAAGAAAAAGGATGCGGCTAAGAAAGAACAAGAAACAATTCAAGATTTGAATAATATTAAATCTTTGGCGAAGAACATTCGTGAATCGGTATATATTAAAGGTATTGAAGGTATTCGTAGTGTTTCTATGTATAAAAATCAAAACAATTATGTATACAAAAATGATTCTTATACTATGAAAGAAGAATGGGTTCTTGATACTCATGGTGTAAATCTTCTTGAAGTATTGAGATATCCTGGTGTTGACTCAACGAGAACTATTTCTAATGATATTTATGAAGTATATAATACGTTTGGTATTGAAGCGGCTAAACAAGTTTTATTGAAAGAAATTCGTGAAGTTATTGATAGTGGTGGTTCATATGTAAACTTTCGTCACTTGGAATTGTTGGTTGATACTATGACCTATCGCGGATATCTAATGTCTATTGATAGATTTGGTATCAATCGTGGAAACATTGGTCCATTGGCTAAGTGTTCCTTTGAAGAAGCAACAGATCAACTATTTAATGCATCTATCTTTGGTGAGGTTGATAAGTTGAATGGTGTTTCATCAAATATTATGATGGGACAAATTCCTCCTTGTGGAACTGGAATGACTGATGTATTATTGGATGAAAGTAAATTGTACAATATTGATGGCGAGGAAGAAGAAACAGTTACTGATATTTCACAAATTGGTGAATTGGATTATTGTGATAATTTCGTACAAATGGATTTTGCAATTGAAAATGAAGAAAATGATATAGAAGTTGAAAAAATCAATATGAGTGATATGAATGTAGTTATAAAAGATAGTATGAAATTTGAACGTAGACCTGATAGTCCAGTATATAATCCTAACAGCCCCACTTATGGATATTTTGAATCTCCACCCAGTAATCCAGTATCTTCACCCGATTTTGGACCAAATAGTGAATGGGCTAAACAACAAGAAAAAACAGAAAAAGATATCTAAATATTATGTATAGTAAAGTTATCATGAGTGATACATCTTGTAGAAATTGTAAGCAATGTGGCGGTTCATTACCAAGACAGTATTATAGAGGGCAACATCATAATTACAGAAAAACGGATGATAATATTTTAACTGCATATGGACGTATGATAGGTGTTTCACACGGTGTAGGAACACCTGGAACAGATGGTAAATTTACAGGACCCAACCTTTCACATTATGGACCTGGAGTAAATCCAGGATTTAAAGGTGGTGCCAGAAAAACATTAAAGAGAAATAAAAAAAATAAACAAAAAACAAAGAGAAAACGTTCTCTTAAATTAAAAAAATAATCTTATAAAAAAATAACTATATTTTATGTCTCCTAAAAATATAGTAAAATGTATTCTCTGTGATATGGATGGTGTTTTACGTATTGGAACCCAACCTATTCCAGGAGTGCAAAACATTTTTTATTATTTTGAAGAATTGAAAATACAGCCAATAATAATTACGAATGAATGTAGATATACAAATAAAAAGGTATATGATGATTTGAAGAATATGAAAATACTAAAAGATGATACTATTCCCTTAATTACAAGTGCAAATGTATGTAAAACTTGGTTAGAAAATTATATGTATAGTAATAATTTTAGATATGATAAGTTCAATGTATGTGTTATAGGAGAAAAAGGATTACAAGAAAATATTAAGGCTATTAAATCAAATAATTTATCAATCAATTCAGTATGGGAATTAGATAACAGAACACAAAATATTATTATTTTAGGTAGTCTTTTTAACTATACGGAAAATCATAAAAAAATAATAAAACAATGGTTATCAAATACATCAACATTAATTGTTAAAACATGTGATGATAATGCTGATCCAGAATCGAATTGTATTTTACCAAATACTATTTTACATAAATTTAATAAAGTTGCTGATGTAAATGTGGGAAAACCTGATATTAATTTTTCACAAGAAGTAAATAGATTATTAAAACAAATGGATTTGTCCCATATAGATTCAAATGAAATTATGTTAGTTGGAGACACGATGAATACCGATATTAAAATGGGCATTGGGTTAGGTTATAAAACAACATTAGTTTTATCTGGAAATACAAAAATATATGATTTAAAAACATATAGTTATAGTCCTGATTATATTTTACCATCATTAGATTTCATAAAAAAAATTCTTTAAACATTTGCTGATTCTACAGGAGCATCAGCTGGAGCTTGTGCTGAATCCTTAGGAAGAAGTTGCTCAGCGCGAATTTGATTGACTGCACCATTTACTACTTGAGCCAAAACATTGTAAAGAGCACCTACTTCAGATAATTCATTTGCACGAAAGGCACCTCTTGAAGAGAGGTTTTCAATAAGATTACTACAGCGAACAACGGTCGAAAGAGGAACAGCAACAGTTCTATCTTGAACGGTTACTGGCGTAGTCTTTTCTTCAACTTTAACTTGTTCATTGGTAGGTTCAGTTGAAACTTCTTCGGCTTCAACTGGAGCGTCTTGTTCTTCAACAACAACAGATACGTTTTCTTCGGACATTATTTAGAATATATGAGTGTATTAATAAATACAATTATGTTTAAGTTATTTTTTGTTAAAAATATTTTCTGAAAATAGTTCTAAAATGTGTCCAACACCCTTCGTCATTCCATCCCGAAACACTAATTTTTCCCCGGGTTTAATATATTCTGGACGATGCATAAATGTAAATAACACTTCTGCTTCATCACCTAATCGTAAACATTCTTTTCCATTTATATTTTCAATTCTACATGTTTGTGAAATATTTCCACAATGTAAAAAAGGTTGATATCCTTTACTAATAGTTGTTTGATGCTGTAATATTTTAATGTTAGCTTTAAATTTCCAATATAGTCTTGGTTCTGATAATAATTTAATACCGCGTCGTATCATATGTCTTTTTAATGTTGTTTTATTTGCAACCGGTTTAATATTTAAACATCCGGATAATCCAGCTTGTAATTCATCTATTGATTCTCTAAAATTATTATGAATACTACGAACAATTACCATAATGAAATAATTATGAAATGGACCTAATGCTAAAATATCATTTTTTTTAATTGTTCCTTCAAGTAAAACGCCACTAACAACAATTCCTACCCCCTGAATTTGATATGTACTATCTATTGTATATTGAACATTTGATTCTTGTGTTATTAATCTATGTTGTTTTATAGGGCTATACGGATATGTTGTATCTATAAATTCTATCACTGAATTAACATTTTGTCCTGTAACAGATGATATAGCAAATATAGGTACATTTTGTAGAGGTGAAAAATCATCACGCTCCATTACTTCTTTATATTTTTCCCATTTTTCTTGATTATTAATAAAATATAATTTACGTCTTCTTTCTCTAGGAATCAATTTAAATATTTTTTGAAGATCTTCACATGTTGATTTGGTAATATTATGTGGACTTATATCTAATTTAGTTAAAACAATGAAAATTGGTAAATTAAATAGAATTGCGACTGATAAATGTTCTCTAGTCATTCGTAAAACACCCATATTTGCAGCGACAACAAGACAACACCAGTGAATTGAACATTTTGTAATACCATTCAATGTAACTCGAAAGTATTTTTCGTGACCGGCTAAATCAATAAATACTTTAATTTTTTCGTTTTCTTGTATGTTTTCGTTAACAATAGTTTGTGTAATTTCACGATGATAATGTTGTGCCACATCAGATGTTCTTCCTGTTTTCAATTCATGAGGATGTTTCATAATTTTTGAACGCATTTTTCCTCTTCCGTCATCTAATTGTATTTCACCGTTCTTATCGCGTTTAGTTATTACACCAGTTAATGTTGAATTATGTACAATTGTTCCATCACTTAATTGAAAACGTAGATTACAACTATTTGGATGTAAAGATACGCCATAATACATACCTTCATCAGATAACTCTTTAACTGAAATTATCGTTTTATTACCATTAATATTATATCCAAGGAGCCGTTTTCTAACAGTTTTATCTCTAATTTCTAAATAATCTTTTATTGAAATATCAAAATATTTAGTCCAATGGATTGAAAAATTAAAGTTTGATAAATATTTTTTATAACTTGTATCTTCTGTCTGCGTCAATTCACTATTATCATAATAAAGACTTAAAATATGATATCCGTTAACAATATAATCAATACCATTTTCTTGTGAAACATGAAATAATTTCCCTATTCCAGTTGTCTTTTCTGTTACAACTCTAGGATTATTGTCGTCTCCCATTACCTTATCATGAATATCAATACATTCTATTGGTTTAATTTCACCATTATGCATTTTTATAAGAGTTCCTTTTTCAAAACATTTTCCGGAATCTACATGTCCTAATATTCCTATTCTAGTTTCTTCTATATTCATTGTAAATATAGATTGTACGAAGTGTTTTCGACATTACTACTATTCTATGTATCCTTTTTCTTTAAAATAAAAAAAATATGATATAATAGAAAGATATAGTATGAATATGCTTAGTGATATACGTCTACAAGACTTTGAGGCATTGGCTACAAAAACCGCAAATTGTTTACTAGGATTTGAATGTGAAACTGAAAGTAATGTTGGTAACAGTAGTGGTGCTCCATCTTCCGGGTTTAACCGTGATAATCCTACTGCTGCTGGAGGAAAACTTAATACCTCTAATGTATCTACTGATTCTGCAAATATTCCAGCTTCAGCTCAATCTCAAGATAATAAAGCTCAAACTCAAGATAATAAATTTGTTGATCATGCTAAAAAAGTTAATGCCGAAATAACAGATGCTCTTTCACAAATGGCTTCTAAAAATAAACAACAAAAGATGAATTCAATGTCTAAAGGACCTTATTTTCTTATTTTTATAGTTGGCTTACTTTTAATGGGTTTTTCATTGAGTGATGATGAAGAAGAGTAATATAATTATACATTAAGGAAAAAACGATTATATTTTTTATTTGCTAATAAATAATGATTCTTGAAAAAAAAAATTTTAGACTAGACGGATTTTCTGATATTATATCTTCATTACCACTATGTTTTTATTTTACATTAATTTATTTGTCTGTTATTAAATCAACGCCCGCTTCTTTATTATATTTAAAAATCTTTAGTGGTTTAATGTTTACAACACTTACAACCGACTTTATTAAAAGATTACCCTATCCTAATTTTTTATGGGAAATAACACGTCGTCCAGAAGGTGCAAAAAATACAGATTTTCTTTCAAAGAATGGACCAGCACGTCAAGATGCACCAGGTTTCCCATCAGGTCATATGTCTGCTACTGTTTATACTCTAGTAATGTGTTCTTATTATTTTGTTGAAACAAATATAGGTCACGTATTAAATTTACTAATTATAGTATTAATGGCTTGGTCTAGATGGTATAAAGGAGTTCATAATATATTTCAAATTGTTGGAGGTATTGGTTATGCTACATTATGTTCGTATATTGCTATTTTCTTAATTGGTGAAAACAGTAATTGGAAACCATTGATTTAAATATAAATATTATAATTTAAACCATTGTTATGATAGTATTTTAGATATTTACTCTTTTTTAATATGTCTCGTGTGTATAGTTCAATACAAGCAGAGTTACTAGATTTGTATAATATTTTTACAAAAGATATACCCAATTATGATTTTACTATTTCTGATAATTCTAGTTCTATTAAATTTCATATGCAACCATATTTTGATTGGAGAGAAAACTTTAAAAAAAAACTAATCAAATTTGATAATGGTATAGTTAATACAGAAAAACAGAAAGAAATAATTCATTTATTGATTTTTGTTGAATATTGCTATAGTTATCATATTGATGATTCTAGTAATTATTCATTTTTACTTGAAATTATACAAACTTACCCCTCTGCAATGAATTATATTTTTCATCTAACAGTCAATACATACTATCCGGTTATAAATATTCTTTTTAATTATTGTTTTCAACACCCGGCTAAAGTATGGCCTACAAAATTTACGCATATCCTGTATCCAATAATAACAAACAATGATTGTGATATGTTTATTAAAATTTACTATTTGCTTATTGATAATAAATCTGATAGAGAGTTATTTTTTAGATTTTTATCAGATCTCACCTTTTCAAAATGTAGTTTAATGAATGTGAAATATGACTTTTTTATGAAAAATATATTCCGTATTCCTAGAGTTCATAACCATTTTATTGATTTTATAGATAATAATTATGTTAGACCTTCACAAAATAGTAATCAAATAACGTACACTTCCTATTTTATTGATACTTACAAAGACCTCTATTTTATGTTTATTTGGATGGAAAAACAAGTAATAAGGTTTATTTTTAAACAGAAAAGGGACGATATATATTACGCATACTATTTATTACATCTCTATTTATATAAAGATTGTTTAGTAAGTTTTAAAACACATTTATCAAAGCTTGAAAAATTTGTAAGTAAGCACAATATAAATGTATTTAAAAATTCACAGTGTTGGGAATGGATGTTTCAAATTATTGTAGACTTACAAGATGATTTTTCTAATATATTTCGAAAGACGCGTGATACTACACGTAAAATAGAATATTTGTATAAATTTTTTAATAAACATTGTGATGATCGGTATTACATTTATTCTTATTACGATAGTAAGTTAGCTTGGATAATACCATATCCTAAAAATTTACAACTTACACGACAAATTTATGAAGATTTAAGAGAACAAACAGAAGAGGATAATTATGAATTGTTTTTTTTAGATATTGTTCGGTATGGAAATTATGATTTAGTTATGAATTCATGGTATTTTATAGATAGCCATTACATTAAATATTTTAAAACAAGTGAATACGATTATTATAAAGTTACTGAAAATGATGCTGTTACATTAGCTATATTTAATAAAGATAGCAGAGTTTTAGAATTTATTTGTGAACATTATAGACGAACTGAAGTTACAATTAATACAATTAGTAAGTGTTTTTACAATCTGTTTATTTTTTATAGTAGTTGCTACAAATGGAAACAAAATAATTTACTACGAGAGTGTAAAAAAAAGATAACAATCTTGACGGATAACTATTATTTTAAAGATATATGGTTAGCGTTTTTATTAGGTTACTTTTTTTACATACAAACTTATAAAAAAGAAATAAAACATTTTAATTATTTACGATGCTGGTTATTAAAAAAATGTATTCAAATTGAAAAAAAAGAAAGAAATATTAAAAATATAA
>MDTC01162922.1_pt1 | contig 14073 bp, 10 predicted proteins | sample 811181 | NCBI WGS metagenome assembly MDTC01 (sample SAMN05326644, study PRJNA326480) | marine metagenome | isolation source: seawater | place: Pacific Ocean: North | collected 2011
AATAGTCTATCAAATGCATTTCGTGGTGGACTATCAGGGAGTGCTGCTATGGTCATTAATATTTGTACATTAATGCCTTTAAGGACAATCGTTAATTATCAATATCGTTATGGAACAACTATGTCTAACTCTTTTCAAACATTATACAAACAAGGTAATATACGGCGTTTTTATAGAGGGTTTGGATTTGCAATTATTCAAGGTCCGTGGTCGCGGTTTGGGGATACATTTTCAAATACTGGATCATTAGCCTTATTAGATTCTTATGATAAAACAAAAGATTTACACATAGGAGTAAAAACAATCGTGGCGTCTTCATCTGCATCCATATTCAGAATAATATCAACACCACTCGATACGTGTAAAACAATTTTACAAGTTGAAGGAAAAGAAGGTTTATATAAATTAAATCAAAAGTTTCAATATAATGGTGGATTTCCAAGAGGAATACCTGTATTCTGGTATGGTTCGGTTGGTTCCGCAACAGCTACGTTCGTCGGTCATTATCCTTGGTTTGTAACATATAATTTCTTACAAGAAAAGATACCAGAAAAAAAGACTGTTATAGGTAATTTTACCAGAAATGCTTTGATAGGATTTACGTCATCAGCTATTTCTGATACATGTTCAAATTCTATTCGTGTTCTAAAAACATATAGACAAACAAATATACAAAAAATATCATATCTTGAATCTATGAGAGTAATTATTAAAAATGATGGAATTCAATCCTTATTTGGAAGGGGATTAAAAACAAAAATCATTTCAAATGGAATACAAGGTGCCTTATTTACAGTTCTTTGGAAATATATAGAATCTAATTTAAAAGATTTATAAACGACTTTTTATTCTTGGATATACATTCACATACATACCAAGATAATTTCCATAAACATCCGATGGACCCATTGTAAATGTATTCATACCGTTGTATTTTGGATGATTAACTGTTTCTAATTGTTTCCCATTTAATTGAAAATCAAAATGTTTTAATAGATATAATAATATAATCCTCATTTCCATTTGTGAAAAGTTCTTTCCAATACAATGACGGGGACCATATGTGAAAGGACTAAATCTATCTGATGATAAATGTGTTGTTCCAAATCCTTTATAATCCCATATCTCAGAACCTTGAAAGTTTCGATATGGATTAAAAACATTTACATCTGATCCCCATAATTCTCTGGAACGATGTCTCGTCCAATTTATAATCTGACAATAAGTCCCTTTTTTAACAGTTTCTTTCTGATTATTTAATCCATGTATGATTTCATCAGTTTCAAGTTCTCTATATGTTCCATTCGCAAGAGCGGGCCATAATCTAAGAGTTTCAGTAATGCATTTCGTAAGAAATGGTAATTCGTGTAAAGTATCATAAGATATAACTTTATTCCGTTTCCAATATTCATCAATTTCATTAATCAGTGTTTGTTTATATTCAGGGTTCTTACATAATTCATATAATAACCATGATAATGTATGACCGGTAGTGTCGTGCCCCGCGAAGGCAAAGATAAGAATGTTTCCCAGATTTTGTTTCATATCCTCTGAATTAATAACACGACTTAATGGACCATTTGATTGTTGAAGTTCAAGATACGCTTCTTCAGAAAATTGATGTAAATATTCGGGATGTATTCCTGAAAATGAATCGCGAATTAGTTTATTTGTTTTTTCTTGAAATTCTTCTGAAAAACCGAACATCCCTAATTGAAGCTGTGCCTGTGTTTCATTCAAGAAAAAATCACTCATATTCACTGATTGACGGAAATTATCTGATTGTTTTTTTAATAATTCAACACAATATTTCGCTCTTTCACAAGAAATAGGAAAAACCTTTGAAAGTGATAATTTGGGTATAAATGCGATATTCATAGATTGTCTTTGTTGTTTCCATTCTTCGTTATCTGTTGTTGAAATTAGACTATTATTTAAAAATGATGTGAATATGGGTGCCTTCTTAATATGTTTTCTACATATTCTTTCACAATCATCTGGATGAGAAATGATAATTAAATTATTTATTTTTATTTCACCTTCCCATTTATGGAGCAATGGAAGGGAAATATTCGTTAAATATCCTATTTTATCCAAAATTTTTTGAATAAAAATATGATTATAACCAAGCATTATACTTTTAAAATAACTTTCACATAATTTAGATTCAGTTATTTCATAATCCATCAGTAAAGGTATACTTAAATTATGAATATATTCATATTTATTTATATCCTTATCTTTAATAAAATTATCAAATGAATATTCATAATCCATAATTTCTTGTTTATCTGTGAAAAAAGTGGGTATATCTCTCATTTATATATATATATATATAATCAGAATAATTTATTCTTAAATCCCCGTTAGTTTATTTCTTTATATTTTTTCATCTGTTTCTTTTATGAAGTTGAATGAAATAGATTTTAGTAAAATGAGTGATAAAGAAATAGTTTTATTATCTTTAAAATACAAATTAATTATAAAAGAAGATATCCCTAAATTAACGAGGGCAAAATGTCTGCAACTTTTGAGAGAGTTTCTTGAGAGAAAATTAAAAGTGTATGGTATAAAAAACCAAGAAATCAAAACATGTACAATACAACGGAGAATGTCTATGAATGGACAACCGCAAAAACATAGTATTCAACAAAATACAAGAAATATTCCGAAACCAACCCGGGAAAGACGATTATCTCAACCAATCACAAAAGTTGAGAAGTTACAGACAACAAAAGAACATACAATCCATACTATCAAACAACAATCTCAGAGAGAGGTTCAACAACAAGTTCACTCTTTAAATCCTAAATATGATATGATTGGAATGTATCCTCCTGTAAAACGCTTGGTTGCTATCGGAGATTTACATGGAGATTTACGAGTGACTATTCAAGCATTACAACTCGCAGAAGTTATATCTCAAAGAGCTGATCCTCAAGATGTAGATTCAATTCATTGGACGGGTGGTTCAACCTGGTTAATTCAATTGGGAGATCAAATCGATAGATGTCGTCCTGATGACTGGAAACAAAATTGTATTAAAGATTTTACGGATGTTGTGGAAGATGAAGGAAATAATATGAAAATCATTCAATTAATGCTGCGTTTAGACAATGAAGCACAAAAAGTCGGTGGTCGGGTTCTTGGGTTATTAGGGAACCACGAATTAATGAATGTAGATAAAGATTTTAGATATGTGTCTCCCAAAGAATTTTTAGAGTTTGTCCCTCACTCAGAGAGAAATACGAAATATACAGATGATGGATATCCATTAGGGTATTATCATCGTAAAAAAGCCTTTGAAAGAGGAGGAAATATTTCTAAAATGTATGGAATCAAAAAAAAATCAATAATGACAATCGGTAATTTTCTATTTGTTCACGGAGGAGTGAGCATTGATTTGGCAGAAAAATATACAATCCATGAAATCAATCAAGTGGTTTCTAAATGGTTACTAAAACAAGAAAATACAACAGAAAATGAAATATTTGATGAAATATTTCGTGATGATGATGATATGTCACCATTTTGGTGTCGTATATTCGGTGAAGAAGAAGAAGATAATACAGAAAAAAGTTTTAATCATTTATTAAGTGTTCTGAATAAAAAAAATAAATTACTTTCACCAATCAAAGGAATGGTCATTGCTCATACACCCCAATTTATGGAGAATAAATACTTAAATTCTATGTATAATAATCGTTTATGGAGAATAGATGTAGGAATGTCAAGAGCATTTGGAAAACAATGTGCGAGTGATAAATATAGACAAATTCAGGTCTTGGTTATACATGATAATTCTCGTTTCGAAGTGAGAAAAAAACCATTTAATTCAGACAGACATCCAACTTCCGGAGTTGGTTCTTCTATTAATTTAAAGAATCAAAGAATGCCTTTTTAAAATATTGATAATAAATAAGAAGGAATAAATATTCGATGAGTGTGAATATATTTCAAATAATAGCTCCAGTTGTAGCTGCATCTGCGACAATAGGGGGGATTATCTTTCAGGTTGGGAAACAATCAGAGAAGTTAGATATAATTGGTATGAAGGTTGAAACACAAAGCAAAAAAGAAGAATTTTTTAATGAAAAACTCTGTGATATTTTTAATACAGTTAATTCTTTAAAAAGTGATATTTCCTATATGAAAGAAGATATTCATGATATAAAAATTTCTATGAAGAAATCTAGGTAATATTTGTTAATGAAGATGGGACACCTGCGAACTCTTTATCATATTCAGTATGGGAAGGGATCTTAATATCTTCAATCATATCAAGGATGGGTTCTAAGTTTTCATTTTGTTTTGCTCCCAATTTAATTAATTGGTTCAGGAGGTAACAAGATCTTAGACCACATTCCTTCCATTGGTCGAGTTCAGATTTAGGGGGATTATATTCAACTTTCGGAAGATGAATAAATGTTTGTTGAATATCATCATCTTGATGGGGTAGCGAAGAACATAAAATATTCATTATTTGTTTTCCAATGTTCCCGTCATTTCTCCATGGTTGTGCGGACAACGGAAATTGAAATGTAAAATCCAGAGGATTTCCTTCTCCTTCATGAAACTCAGTTAATTTACCAAACATTTTTGTATGTGCGTTCCCTTGATTATCAGAAACTTCTAAAACAGGGAATACAGCTATGATATGAACTTCGGGATTATATTTTCTAATTGGACTTTCCGAGTGAGAGGGGACATAACTATTCAATGTGAATTTCCGCATACTACCGATATTCTCTGAAGAATCGAGTGATGAAGGTCCTTTTGGTTTGAAGGCCCAATAAATAGCTACTTCATACTCATTGGGATTTAAGAACCCATATTGTTTAAAAGAACGTTGTTGTTCAGCAATTTGTTGTTGTCTTTGTAATTCTCTTTCCCTCTGCTGATTCTCTCTTTGAATACGGAGAACTCTTCGTTCTTCTCTTCTCACAATCGCTTGTTGAATTTTTTCTTTATTTTCTTGGATTTTCTTTTGTTTTTCTTCTTCTGTGATTGTCGGACAACCACGGAAGTTATGACCTGGCAATTTACAATGTGAGCATACCATATTCGCAGATTTATTTTAGAGGTTTTTACAAAGACCTCTTAGTTAATTTTCAATTTTGAAAAATATTTAAGGGAGATTATCAATCTTACAATAAAACGATGGTTGAGTTTATGCTCGCAAAAGAATATATGAAAGGGATGTCCGCTCCCAAATCAGACTCTTCATGTGTTCCACCGATCGGTTGGTATTCTTCTGAAAAATATGATGGTTATCGTGCTCGATATATGGGTGAAGAACCGGAAAAAACATTCTTGTCACGACAACAAAAAGTGTTCATTTCACCCGAATGGTTTAAAAAGGCGATGCCCGATAGTAACTTAGACGGTGAACTTTGGGTTGGAAGAGATAATTTTCAAGATATGGGAGTTGTCCGCCATAAAAATCCAAAAGAAGATGGTTGGAAGACAATTAAGTATGTCGTCTATGACTTACCCGATGTTCAAGAACCATTCTCTATTCGTATTGAAATGTTAAAAACAATCGTGAAAAATAATGAAAAGAGATGGAATACCTATCGCGAAACACTGGATGAACCATTCTGTTCATTCCCATGTCCATTAGTATTCACAGAACAAACGAAAATAAGATCTATGAAACATTTAGAAGATATATATCAAGATATTATTTCCAAAGGGGGAGAGGGGATCATGTTAAAACACCCGAATGCAGTTTATGAAGATAAACGATCAAATTATATGCTCAAATATAAACCTTCTTTCGATGAAGAGGCGATCATTATAGACTACAAAGAAGGGAAAGGAAAATATAAAGGGATGTTAGGAGGGTTTATTTGTAAGCCTCTGATTAATAAAGATACTTATCACATTGTTGATACATGCGAACATCATGAGTTTTCTATTTCAGGAATGGATGATGAAGTCCGTGAAAATTACAAATTAACTCATCCAATTGGAACAATTATCAGCTATGAACATTCCGGGAAAACAAAAGTTGGGAAACCTCGTTTCGCCAGATATATCCGCTCTAGAGAAGATATTACTATAAAAGACACAGAAGATATTCCGCCATCAACGACTATTCGTGATAGAATTGTAAACATATTTACAGAATTATCTGATTATGAGAAGATGAATGGTGAAACTTACAAATCAACTGCTTATAAAAAGGTAATCCCATCTATTCGAAAAGTGAAAGATGATTCATCTTTAACCGATGAATATCTGGTATCTATTCGTGGATTGGGAACAAAGCTTTTGGAGAAAGTCCACGATATTAAAGGGACGGGAACATGTTCTATGTATGAGAAAATTAAGGATATCAAGGATCCGCGAGAGGATTTTATGAAAATCCACGGTGTTGGTTCAAAGAAAGCAAAAGACTTAGTTGATCAAGGGTTTCATTCCATTTCTGATTTACGAGATTGTGAAACTATTCAGGATGTCTTAAATGAGAAACAACGGATTGGATTAAAATATTATGAAGATTTACAACAGCGTATCCCATTTCAAGAAATACAAAAACATGAAAAGGTCATACAACAACAATTAAGACATGTAGACCCAGAGGCAGAAATAACGATTGCTGGATCTTATCGTAGAAGGAAAGACACAAGTGGAGATATTGATGTTCTTTTAAAATCAACAGATCCACAGGTATTTGATGGACTTATAACAAGGTTGGTGAAATTAGGGTATCTTATTGAATATCTTGCTCATGGTAGAAAGAAATATAATGGGATATGTCAATTAGGTCGTAAAGGTATTAGTCGTCGGATTGACATTATGTATACCAAACCCGAAGAATATCCATTCGCTGTGTTTTACTTTACAGGATCAGATGAGTTTAATAAAAAGATAAGAAAAGAAATTGTTGATCGGGGTATGTCTATCAATGAATATTCTTTGAAAAATCTTGAAACAAAAGAAAAAATTAATCATAAGTTTGTTACTGAAAAAGACATCTTTGATTATTTAGGGATGAAGTATGTTGAACCTTGGAATAGAGTTTAATATATTTGTGTATTTATTTCCGTTTTCTTCTTTTCTTGGTTCTTTTACGAGATAATTTCTTTTGTGTCTTTCTTTTACGGAGAGTTTTTCTTTTATGTGAACGTCTGTTCTTTTTTGTGAATTTTTTGTTCTTTCCTCCTTTTTGTTTTTTTTTAGTTTTTTTTCTTCTTCTTGAATAGTTACGTCCTAGATAACCAAGACCCAATACAGCTCCTATTTTTGCTCCCGCAGTTCCAATCGCAGTTATAGCACATGGGGCACACGCAGCTGCTGCAGCGACAACCATTATACTTATATAAAATATTTATTTATGTTTATTTTAATAAAAAAAAGATAGAGGTATATAATATTATGGGAAATACAGGTAGCCAAACAGAAGATCCCGAGACAAAAAAATACAAGGAATATATAAAACAACAACAAGAAATTATAAATACTCAGCAACAACAAATTCATCAGCAACAACAAATGAACCAGCAACAACAAATGAACCAGCAACAACAAATTCATCAGCAGCAACAAATGAACCAGCGGCAACAAATTCATCAGCAACAACAAATGTATCAGAAGAAACCAACACCTCAACAATTTTTTCGAAAACAACATATAAAACAACAATCTACAATGGGCGGATTACCAAGTAATGTTTTCTTTGAGAAAAAAAGAATTAATCATCAAGTGAAAGAAAAATTAAATCCATATAAGATAATTGGTGTCTCTAAAAATTATAATGAAATAGAATTAAAAAGGGCATACTTAAAGAAAGCATTAAAAACACATCCTGATAAAGGTGGTTCAGAGGAAGAGTTTCAAAAAGTATCAATTGCATATACATTTTTATTGAATAAGTTAAAAGAAGGTAAAAATAATCATTCTCATCAAGAATTAAGGGAACAAAGTAAGGAATATTCACAAGAACAAGTTCAAATGAACCAAAGAAATAAAAACTTATCCGAAACGTTTGATACAGATGTATTTAATAAAATATATGAAGAAAATAAGATCCCTGAAGCACATGAAGATGGATATGGTGAATGGATGAAAAAAGAAACAAATCCCTCATTAAACACTGATAAATTATTTAATGGGAAGTTTAATAAAAATATGTTTCATAGAGAGTTTGATAAATTTAAACAACAAATATCAAAACAATCGGGGAATGAGATACAAAAATATCAAGAACCGGAAGTATCTATCTCTTATAAAGGAAAAGATTCTATAATGGTATTAGGTCAGAAAAAGGTGGATGATTTTAGTGGACAAAGTGATGGGGGTTTAGCTTATCGTGATTATAAAGATGCTTATACAAATTCATGTTTAATTGATATTCATTCAGTTAATTCTCGTGGGAGACCAACAAGTTTGAATGAAGAAAAGGCGCAAAGGGCGAATGTATCTTATCAAATGGATGCGGAACAACAAGAAAGGTATCAATTAAAGAAATTACAGGAAGAAAAGGAAGAACAAGATAGATTAGATAGATTACGTGTATATGAAGAAAAGGCATTTTCTATGCATGATAGGATCCATCAGCGTATGTTAGGTAATTAAATTTATTCATAATATGGCTTATATTTTCCAACGACTACATCTCTATAATCAAATTCATCGATCCAGTGTTTGTCAGGTTTTTTATTTAATTTCCCTTTTTTATCTCCTGAACTAATTAAAATTATTTCGTCTTTTGTAGGTTTTGGCATTTTAGTTACTTTAATTTCTTCATCATCATCTTTATCTTTATCTTTATCATCATCTTTATCTTTATCATCAGAAGATGTTGTTTCTTTGGTTGAATATAATCCTCTATTTTGAATAAATTGTTTTTGTTTTTTAGTCATACATAAGCATCCTGAGGATGAAACATATGGAGAATCTCCACAACAATTAATACTTGTCATATTATTTGCAAACATGGATAATTTATGAGGAGAATCCTCATCTCCATCAACTGCGGGTCCATCTAAAACATCATCTTCAGTTGAAACATCTTTTGTAGGATATTGAACACCTAAATATGAATTAACTTTATCATTACTTACAATTTTATAATTTGTTTTATTAGTTAATCCTGATAAACATAATCCATCATAAGCTCCAATGCGTGGGACACCACCCATTACACGAATAAGTGTATCTTTCCGTAAATATTTCTGAGGTGGAATAGGTAAATCTTCTTTAAAATTCGAAGCTTTGACACCTTGTAATGCACTTAATCTATTTAAAATTTCTTGTTTCTTTAAATTATTGTCTTTATATTCCTTACTTTCAAGTAGGCTTTTAATTTTTTTAGCGGCTTCATCTGAGGCGGCTTTCACTGGGTCTCCATTAATAATACGGACGATGGGGGGTAGTTCATAATTTTCTCCGACATTTGTTATTTTTAGATCACTCAGAGTACCGTCATCCTTTACCTTTACAGTTGCTGTGGCTCCACTCCCCCCCTTGACAGGTTCGAAAAGGATAGTTGTACCTTTTATATATGTCCCCCCCCCACTCATTGGTTTGGTAGTTTTCGAATTGGTTGTAAATTTTAATGTACCAGTGACTAATTTCTTATTACTACCAACTTGTACGGTTGCATGGGCCTCTGGAAATCCATTTGTTTCGGTTACCTTATATTTAGTATCTTTATTAGCATTATCATAAAGTGACCCAGCACTTGTAACTTTTACCTTTTTAACAGATGTTGTTTTTGAATCAATTTCCAAGGTAATTGTTGCTCCAGAACCTGGGGGTGTCGTTGTCCCGGAAATTTTATCTATACTAGCAGTTGCTCCTATATAATAACCACTTCCACCATCAATGACTTTCACTTCTTTTATTTGACCAATTTCGGCAGTAGCGGTTCCAATGATTATTTCATATTTTGCTTGTTTCTTAGGAGCGGGAGGCGATAAATTTTTCGCTTTATTTATTTGGTTTTGAAGTTCTTGAGCCCTTTCTGCATCTGTTGTTGTGGTTGATGTGGTTGTAGTTGTCTGACCTTCAAGTAACTTCCTTGAATGAAGTAATGAGAAACCAGTGACAATTGTAAGTCCTATCATTGTATATATATCTTTCTCATTGATATACTTAAAAAGGATAAACGCATATGTGACAAGGATTATAAAATGTATATATTGTTTTATTAATTTAAATACTCCCATTGTTATATATATAATAGTTAGTTTTATTTTTTTTTTAATTTATATTATTTAAACAAAACGATTGATTAAATAAAATAATGAGTTCATATAAATTAAATCAGGAATGGAACTTATGGTTTCATTCTATCCAGGAAACAAATTGGGGGAAAGAAAGTTATCGTAAATTAATTACATTTAAATCTTTGTATGATTATCAATATATTATAGATACTTTCAAACAAAATCATTATCAAAATGGGATGTTTTTTTTTATGAAAGAAAATATCTTCCCTAATTGGGAAGATCCATCTAACCGAAATGGGAGTTGTTTATCATTTAAGGTTCCATCAAAATATATTATTAGTGAATGGAACCAATTACTATTAGATTGTTTAAATAATACAATCTTAAAGGAAAAAAATGAAGAAATTAATGGGATATCTATTTCTCCTAAAAAAGAATTTAATATTATCAAAATATGGTTTAGTAAAAAAGAAAATTATGATTTTCAATCACTATTTACTGTGAAAAGTAATCATTTATTATTAGAAAAATCTGTTTTTAAAGCTCATTCTATTTAGGTATTGGGAGCTAAACATAATTTTATACTCCCAAGTGAAGCGACATCATATTTAATAATCAATGGATAATCATTTTTAATATATAAATTAATCTGATTGCATAGATTTGTACATTTTGTAAATAACATAAGATATTTTAAGGAAAATATTCCTTGTATGGGTGTTTCAGGTGGAGATGTATGTTCAAACTTAAGTCCTTTTTCTTCATTGGTTGTTGGCATAAGAGTTGTTTTTTGAGAAGCAAAGTCACCTTCACAACTCAAGGATAATTCAGATCCAATACTTTGGATTTCAATATTTTCTCCTATATTAATCATATCTCTGATAATTTTTTGGAAATCACTTGAGGGGAGTGTTAATTGAGTATCAAACTCAACATCTCCTGCGTGAATATCTTCATTTTCGATATCAAGTAGGTTCATATAAAATACAGTTTTTGTTTTCTTATCATTATCTTCCATGATTATTCCGAGTTTGTTTTCGTTATTCTTTTCGACAAATAAAGTCAATACTTCTGAATTAGTCATTGTTTTAATTAATTTGAACATGTTTAACATATTCACACCAACAATAATCTTATTTGGACAATTGAAATACTCAAAGTTATTACTTGGAAGTTTCATATGAATTAAAATCGATTTATTTGAATCCATCGCCATTAATTTAATTCCCGTTTCATCAAAGATAAAATTAGCTTCTGTTAATATTTCTTTCAGAGCCTCAACTAATATCCTGAATGCTCCCGTTTGTTTTGTTTTTATTTTCAGTAATAAGTTATCAGTATCTTCCATTTTAATGGTGAAGATAGTATAACCTTTAAATGTCTTACTTTATAAAAAAAAATGAATATGATTAACTCATATTCTTAGAGTTGCAGTATGGTGTGCGAGAGAGTTTCTGGTTCTATTGTTCATTTCTGGAGAAGGTGGTGGGGAAGTATCTTTATTTGAATAATAACAATAATAAAATCCCAGTGACCCGAAAATCATTAATAAACAAGATATTGTAATTAGAGATATCATTTACTTACTACGATAGAGAAACTTTTAAATATATTTATTCGGTTATAAATCGGGGCGCAATATTCATACATTGTAATTCTTGTGTCAGTAATTTACAAGAATAAGGAATATTAATTCGTTTAAATCGAGAATGATTTTTACAATGTTTACATTCATATAGATTGGATGAGTGATTTGCAATCGCGGGCATTTTACAATCACTACAGATAAATATATGGAACTTATCAGATACATCCATTAATCGTTCTTTTAAGAAACTGGATGCTCCATGGGCAATCATACAATCTCTTTCCATTTCACCAAAACGAAGTCCTCCATGGGAAGATCTTCCTTCAGCTGGTTGTCTTGTTAAGGAAACGATTGGACCACTGGAACGACTATGTATTTTATCTCCTGACATGTGTTTCAATCGTTGATAATAGGTTGGACCCATAAATATTTGTGTATTGATCTGTTCTCCATTAAATCCATTATATAAAATCTCATTTCCTGTCCCTTCTAATCCAAGAGTTTCTAATGTTTTTGTAACTGATTTCACAGTTGTGTTATTAAATGCGGAACCATCACCAACATTTCCACTTAGACAACACGCCTTCCCCATAATACATTCAATTAATTGGGCAATTGTCATACGGCTTGGAATAGCATGTGGATTAATAATAATATCAGGAGTAATCCCATTCGAGGAAAATGGCATATCTTCTGCTCTGTAAATCATTCCAATGGTTCCTTTTTGACCGTGTCTGGACGAAAACTTATCACCTATTTCCGGAACTCTCAAACTTCTAATCCTTGTTTTACATATACGGTAACCTTCACCATTAGTTGAAATATAATTCGCATCAACATATCCACTTTCATTTCTTCGTATAGAAATACTATTGTCTTTATATTTTTGAACTGTATTTCCATTATTCTTTAAAGGGACCACCTTCCCAATTAGGATATCATTCTCTCCAACAAATGTATCTTTAGGAATATATCCATTGTCATTTAATTTTGAATAATTGGAAGGTTTCGGGAATAATAATTTGGATTTGTCAGGTCTACAAAACTTTTCTTCTTCTCCTGATAATTGATTTTTCTTTTCTTCTTCTTTATAAGTCCTATAAAATGTAGATGAAAATAATCCTCTATCAATGGATGATTTATTAAATATAATTGAATCTTCTTGATTATAACCACTATAAGTACAGATTGCAACAATTACATTAATCCCTGTAGGTAATTTATCCGCATTCAAATACTTCATCATACGAGTATTAATTAATGGTTTTTGTGGATAAGATAAAATATGACTAAATGTATCAAATCTTTCATTGAAATTGGTACAATGAATACCAACTGCTTGTTTCCCCATAGCAGATTGATAAGTATTCCTTGGTGCTTGATTATGATGAGGAAATGGAATACAAGATGCTAAGGCTCCTAATATAAGGAATGGATGAATTTCTGAATGTGTATATTTTTCATTTTTATGGATACTATGAATATTTGTTGAGATAATACAATTATTCGTTTCATATGGATCAAGATATTCAATACAATAATCTGTATCTTCTTTTGAATTAAATGTATCTGAAATCAAATGGTTCCACGATATTTGATTATTTGATAACTTATCATGGATCTTTTGATTATATAAAAGTTCTTTATTCTTAACAATTAATAATGGACGTATCGGTCTTCCACTATCGGTAAATATATAGATATTATTATTCATTACATCCCAATAGATAGAACTGTGAATGTGAATAATACCGTTTTTTCTTCCATCTTTAAACATACGGATTAGTTCTTTGGGTGTTTCGCAAAAACCAATCCAATCTCCATTGATAAATATTTTCTCATTATTTTTTGAATATGTTAGAATATTTACCTCTTCTAAAGGAATTATATGAGGTTGTATATATTTTCGAATAACTTCAGATGTCCTCATAACCGTAATTTCACAACTCATTGATAGATTTTTAACCACTCCAACTGCTTGACCTTCTGGAGTTTCAGAAGGACACAGATATCCCCAGCTTGTCCCATGTAATTTTCGTGGTGGAATTAATTTACCGGTATTATCAGTGGGTGTTTGAACACGACGAAGATGAGAAATACTACTTGGATAGGTCAATCGGTTTAATACCTGAGAAACACCTTGACGACTGGCATTCACTTTCATTCCCCAATTACCGGTTGCCATAGCTCCTTTTATTGTATTTTCTAAATAGGTTGGTTTAACAATTTTATGTATATTCACATCATTGATAACATCACTATGATTATTTGTTAAATTCCATAAACCAGTATTAACTTCTTTAA